>Ga0206945_1010_pt1 | contig 53430 bp, 46 predicted proteins | sample Alteio_BWOrgHeat_5_FD_152982 | JGI IMG/M metagenome (GOLD analysis project Ga0206945, IMG submission 152982) | Enriched cells from forest soil in Barre Woods Harvard Forest LTER site, Petersham, Massachusetts, United States -... | ecosystem: Environmental > Terrestrial > Soil > Temperate forest > O... | reverse complement strand
CGAACCGTTCGCTAATCTCATGTCCGGTCCTATTCCCGGCACGACGCCATTGATTCTCTTGCTGGAACAGCACCATGGCTCGCTCTCTCGATGAATTGAAAGGCCTCGCTCGACGCATCCGCAAGGACATCATTACCAGCACGACGACCGCCGGCAGCGGCCATCCGACCAGCTCGCTCTCGGGCGTCGAGGTGGCGGTTTCGCTGTACTTTGGCGGTTTGATGCGTCACGATCCCAAAAACCCCAAGTGGCCCGAGCGCGATCGCTTCATCCTGAGTAAGGGCCACGCCGCGCCGTTGCTTTACGCTTGCCTCGCCGAGGCCGGTTATTTCCCCGTCGAGCAGCTCAGCACGTTGCGAAAGCTCGACAGCCCCCTCGAAGGCCATCCGAATTATCGCCGCTTGGCCGGCGTCGAAGCATCCACCGGATCGCTTGGCCAAGGATTGTCGCTCGGCATCGGCCACGCGCTCGCGGGCAAACTCGACAAGCGCGATTACCACGTCTTCGTCATGATTGGCGACGGCGAGGCGGAGGAAGGCCAGGTTTGGGAAGCGGCCATGTGCGCGCACCAATTCAAACTGGATAACCTGGTCGCGATTTTCGATCAGAACGGTTACCAACAGACCGGCGCGACCAAGGACATCATGAACATGCGCCCGCTCGCCGCCAAACTCGAAGCCTTTGGCTGGTCGGTGCAGGAGGTCGAAGGGAACGACATGGCGAAAGTCATGGACGCGCTCAAGAAGGCGGTCGCGGTCAAAGGAAGTCCGAGCGCGATTGTTTCCAGTACCGCGAAGGGTTATCCGATCAATGGCTTGATCGGTGACAATAACCATCACGGCAAGCCGCTAACAAAGGCCGAAGCGGAAAAAGCGCTGGCATACATCGACACGGGTGGCTACGACTCGAAAAGCTAGCGCGGACGCGTGCGGATTGATGCAACTAGGCGAGGATTCAACATGAGCCGCAAAATGGGCAAAGCGACGCGCGAGGCCTTCGGCATGGCGCTGGCCAAGCTGGGCGAAGCGCGGCATGACATCGTCGTCGTCGATGCCGACGTTCACAACTCGACCCGGACCGATTTCTTCGAGAAGAAATTCCCGGACCGCTTCTTCAACGTCGGTATCGCCGAATCCAATATGGTCGGCGTCGCTTCGGGCCTGGCCGCCAGCGGCAAGCAGGCGTGGCTGTCGAGCTTTGCCGTGTTCGTGATGTGCAATGGTTACGACCAGCTTCGCATGTCGGTCGCATTTCCAAATATGGATGTCAAAGTTGTCGGTACGCACGCGGGCATCAGCATCGGCGAAGACGGGCCGTCGCAAATGGGCATCGAGGATGTGAGCCTGGCGTGCAGCCTGCCGAATTTCACCGTCGTCGTTCCGGCGGACGAGATTTCGACCGACAAAGCGGTCCAGGCGCTGGGAGCGATCAACACGCCGGCATTCCTGCGCGCGGGTCGGATCGCGGTCCCGCTCCTCTACGAGAGTGGCTGCGATTTCCAACTCGGCCGCGCGATCAAACTTCGCGAGGGCAAGCAAGTGACCATTATCGCGAATGGTCTCATGGTCGCCGCCGCGCTCGACGCAGCCGACATGCTCGCGGCCGACAAAATCGAGGCGCGCGTTCTCGACATGCACACCGTCAAGCCGTGCGACGACGCCGCGGTACTGGCCGCCGCGAAAGAAACCGGCCGAATTGTCGTCGCGGAGGAACACCTTGCTCACGGCGGACTCGGCAGCGTGGTCGCCATGTCGGCCGCGCGCCAATTGCCGGTGCCGATGCGCTTCGTCAATCTCAAGGACACGTTTGCCGAATCGGGCACGCCGGAAGGCTTGCTCGACAAGTACGGCCTAACCGCGGCCGCCGTTGCCAAATCAGCACGCGAACTGGTCAGCGCGAAAAACTGACAGCTTGAAAACGTGGGCGAGGGCTCGCACCCGGACATACAAACGCAGCCCCCGCCGGTTGAATCATTGTTCAAATCAATCTGCTGACATGGCAAATCCTGTCGGCAATTCAAATCAGCCGATTACTTGATTTTCTCGAGCGCTTGCTTGGTGGCAGCGCTGAGAGCATCGGCAGCCTTGCTTACGTCGTTCTTGAACTGATCCCATGCGGTTGGTCCGGTCGTTTCGATCCTGTCAAAATGTTTTTGCAGATCGTCTCGCTTGGACTTGAGACTGTCGATCTCTTTGTCGATGTCTTTTTTGGCGTCGCCGGTGGCCGTCTTTTCGTGTTCTTGCAGCTTTGCGATCGCGGCATCGGTCGCGTCGAGATTTGCCTTGATCGACTTGCGCAGCTCTTCTTTTAGCGCCGCGTTCTTGTCGTCGCTGGACTTGCTCTTGTCCCCGCCCCGACTTGCTCTCATCGCCGATGGACCTGTTCTTTTCGTCGTTCGCTCGGGTCGGCGTGCCGCTCTTATCGTAGACATCGATCCGTTTGTTTTCTGCGCCGGTCACTTTGACCTTTTCCGAGTTGCGTGTTTCATCACAGCCGGCCAGGCTCAATAAGGCGATGAATCCCAGCGCTGAAAATGCGATCTTTCTCATGGCGTCACTCCGGGAGAGGGTTTCTTGGGCGCGTCGAAAACAAATGACCGCCGCTCTACGAATTGCCTTTAGTGCAGATCGCATGCCGGCTCAGACTAATGAGCGGAAATAACCTCGAATCAGCATTGGCGACGATCGGAATGCAAGCGTTTGCCCATGCGTGCGCGTCAGGCTTCCCGAGGAATTGCCAATTCGATGCTGTCATCGAATCGACGGCTGCACGCCGGGCCCTCAAATGCCGGCACAATTGTTGCACAACGTAAGTCGTGACGTCGCGTGAAACGGTTTGTTCAGCGATATGATTGACCGACTCCCATCTCTTAGGAGAAGAACTATGAAGGACATGAAAAGCGGTACTCAAACCAAATGGGAAGGCCGATGGGATCAGCTCAAAGGCCATGTCAAGCACGTTTGGGGTACGATCACCGACAACGACTTGAAAAAGGTCGAAGGCGATTATGACCGGACCATCGGCCTGATCAAGGAGCGCACGGGCAAGAAGCGGGAAGAAATCGAGAAAATGCTCGACGAGCACTGCAACCAATGCTCGTGAAGCCGCTGCGAAAAAGAATCGGGCCGCACCGAGGCCGGATAGGCGGCTAAGGCGCGGCTCGGTTCTTTGGATCTTTCGACTTTATTGTCAATTCAATGTTGGAATGGCGGCGCGACGAGCGGTCCGTGCCATTTCACTTGGTAGGTTTGGCATGAAGATCGGCCGCCGATTCGATCGTACGGCGGCCCTGGGTCAAGGCATTGCTGAGCGCTTCGAGATCGCGGCCAGCGTCACGCAACAGTTCTTCGAGCGGCCGCAGAACGTCCAGCGCCTCATCCCGGCGGAGGAAGAGCTCGCGTTCCATCGGCGAACCCTCCTGGATCGCATCGCGAGCACTGCGAAGGTTCTTGGCCACGCCGGCCTCGACCACGCGGTTCAGCAGTCCGCCCATTTCATTAGCGCGGGCCTGGTCTTTGGTGCGAGCGGCGTCTTCGACCTCGTGAGCCCAGACTTTGACAAGTCTGTTGCACGTCTTGGCTCGATCTAGGTAGCCGGTCTGGCTGGTCAATTCAAGGCTGTTCTCAACGGCTGCTTGCACGAGCTGGCGATCACGAGACAACAAGCGAGCTTGTTCGAGCGGCGAAATGCCGGGCACTGGACCTTGCGCCCCGACCAGCGCGGCCAACGCGATGAACAAGCTCAAGACGCTCAGATACCGGCTCATGACTTGACCTTCCCGCGTGGGGGCGGGGCGTCCTGCACGAGACTTTCGACGCGAATTCTGCCGTCGTTGGCCGCGACCATGCGGTCCATCTTCGCTCGAGCATCGCGGGCTGTGGCCGCGATCTTTCGCAGCGGAGCAATGGCGCCTGGCGGCACGTTATGGTTCGACAAGTTGTCCGCCGTCTTACTGATTTCGAACAGCTTCTTCTCGATCGGTTCCAGCACGCTCTTGCGATCGCCGGCTGGTAATTCATCAGCACGGACCAGCAAGCCATTGTCGCTCTGGATTACGGTCTTGAATAGATCGGCGAGCGAGTTCAAGTCATCGCCGCCGGCCGTGTATGCCAGCGTCCGAGTCTGCTCATCAAGGTCTCCCGCCAGGTCCGCCAGAATCTTGACGCGAGCATCGACGGTCTCCGCGCTGGCCAGCGCGATGTTGCGATCCATGATACGAGCCAGCAGCACGTTTTCCGCGACGCTTGCTCGGTGCGGATGCTCGCGATTGAATACGCCGGCAAACCCCAACGCAAGCACGATCGCCGCCGCCACCGCAAGCACAGCCCGCGGCCAACCAATACGTACTTTGGACCAGATCGGTTTCGCGGAGGCAGTAGCTGGAGAAAGCAGGCGCTCGATTAGCTCGATCTTCGCCTTGCCCGAATTCGGAACCGGCAGTCGCGGTACCGCGGCATCAATATCTCGAAGCCCATCGTGCCAGCGCCGACAAACTTCGCAGCCTTCGACGTGAACGACCGCCTCGGCCGGCAATTGTCGGTTGCCGGACGTCGCAAGCAGGCTTTCGCGAACTTGCTGGCACTTCATGACATCGACTCCACTTCTCTTCGACTCTACAGCTGTTCCAAGCCCCGCATGTTTGCTCACGAGCCCTTCTTGCCGCGCGACTTTTCATCGAATTCTTCAGACCCGGCGTCGGACTCGGAGACTTTCATTCCCGCCGCATCGAACTCGTCGCTTCCCGCCGAGAACAGGTCCGGCGACATCGATTGCAGGAGCCGCTGCCGCGCCTTGAATACTCGCCAACGGGCTGTCTCCTCCGTCACTCCCAAGATCGCGGCGATCGACCGGAACGACATTCCCTCTTCACAGCGTAGCATGAGGGCCGAGCGAAACTCGGCGGGCAACTTGGCGACGGCCCGCGCCAATTCTTGCATTGCCTCTTTGCCCAGGGCCTCTTCCACCGGACCGGCTTCGCTCGTGATCACCTCTTCAGGGACCGGCTGGCGCTCGTGCATGCGCGACCGGTGCAGGTTGATCAAATTGTTATGCCCGATCCGAAACAACCACGCTCGAAAGTTGGTGCCGGCCTGAAAGCGCCCGATCGCCGCGAACGCTTTCATAAACGATTCTTGCGCCAGATCTTCCGCCGCATGCCCGTCACGAGTCATCTGGTACAAGTAGCGGTATAATCGTTCCCAATAGCGCTCGACTAAAACCGCGAAAGACTCTCGATCGCCCTTCTGGGCGTCGCGGACCAACTGCTGCTCCTCGGCCAGGAGTTTATCGCCGTCCTTCGCCACGTCGTACGATACCCCTCGTCCGACCGGGCCGAGCATCAGCGTCGGCATCCGCGGCGCGGCTGGGGTGCACCTGCCCCGGCTTCGCCCATTTTCATCCCTCGCGGTCCGGTTACCCGTCAGTATAACTGCTTCCGAGCGCGGATGTTGGCGCAAAAGGCTAGTTGCCGGACGATCGCTTAAGCGAGGCTTAGTGGCAAATTCCGCCAATTCGTCGCGATTGATACATTGGCAAGTAAGCATCTGCGACGCAAGTCATTGAAGATCAGTCTTTTACTGAAACAAAGAATATTGCTTACCAATGCGGTTTACCAAACATTTGGGTTAGCTACGGAAAGGCCCAGGTTCGGGATTGGCATGGCAAGACAGGGAGTCTCAATATGCTACCAAGCAGACATAAGAAACGACTTTGCCTTACTGGCCTTGGCGCCAAGCTGCGCGTTCGAAATCGGACTTCCTAGTCCCGGCGATTTCTTTCACCGCCCAAACCTAGACTCGATTTCATTTCGAATTGCCGCGATTTCTTTGCGAATGATCGCACCGGTTCCATCGTCCTTTGCCTTGGCTTCAAGAAATCGGGAACCGAAGCGGTGCAGATCCGAATTGTCGACTTTGCGAACACTGTTGTCCTTGGCCCATTCGGCTGCCAAAAGCTTGCTCACTTCGTTTAGGTTCGCCCGCAATTCGTCTTGAACCTGCACGGACCGAAGCCCTTCGAGGATTGCCGCCGCGCGCTTCGTCCATCCGGATTCGAATAGGTTGCCCGAATAGAAAGTCTTGATCCAAGAAAAATACTCGTCCCATTCTTGTCTCGCCTTGTTCGCAATATCCCGCTCGTAGATCGTGCGAAAATCCGCGGGCTTCGGGGCGTAGTGCTCTTTTGCGCCCGTAGTCGGATGCGCCGAGTCATTTCTCGGAACCATCAGCGCCGGCGACGTGCTCGCTGAGCTTCGCTCCGACTTTTTGGCGGCGGAAGGCGAGTCTGGACTACATCCGAACGGGCTGATCGCAATTGCAACTAACAGCAATACCGTCGATTGTCGGGGCCGGCGGGTCATTACCGAAATCCTTTCGCTTCATTCGAATGGCGTGGACAATACATAGAATCGTGCGATATTTCAATATCCAAGAGCGCAGCCGTCCTTGCGGGCTTCGGTGCCGCCGTGGAGCATGTGCGTGTTCGGATCGATCAGGATCGCCTGGTAGCCGCCACCGTTTACGCGGACTCGCTGAGCCTCGTGGCCGCGCTTTTCCAACTCACGCATGATGTCATCGGAAATTCCGCGCTCAGCATCGACAATCCCGACGCCCGCGGCTGGCTTGCCCTTTGGCGTGGCCGAGCCGCGGTGCTCGACGCGCGGAGCTTCACCAGCCGCTTGGACATTCATGCCAAAATCGATCAGATTGCACAAGACTTCGACGTGACCTTGGGGCTGCATATCGCCGCCCATGACACCGAAAACCAACCACGGCGTCCCATCTTTCATGACCATCGCCGGCATGATTGTGTGGAACGGGCGCTTACGCGGTTCGAGGTGGTTCGGATGCTTCGGGTCCAGCGCGAAGAGCGTCCCCCGATTTTGAATCGCGAAGCCGAGATCGGGCGGAGTCTTGCCGGAGCCGAAACCGTTATAGTTGCTCTGGATTAACGAAACGCAATTGCGGTCCTTGTCCACGACGCACAGATAGGTGGTATCGCCCTGACCGAGCTTTGGATCGCCCGCTTCGACCTCGGGCAGCGCGCGATTCATCTGAATCAATTTGCGGCGCGATTCCGCATAAGGCTTGGAGACAAGCTCCGCGACCGGCGCTTTGGCGAATTCCGGATCGGCGTAGTAACGTGCTCGGTCCGCATACGCCAGCCGTTTCGCCTCGATCAATAAATGCCAGTAATCAGGCGATTTCGGGCCCATCTTCTTTAGATCAAAGCCTTCGAGGATGTTGAGCATCTGCAGCGCTGCAATCCCCTGCCCGTTCGGCGGCAGTTCGCACACATCGTAGCCGCGATAATTGCCGCGCACCGGCTCGACCCATGTTGACGTATGCTCAGCGAGATCCTGAGAGGTCAGCAAGCCGCCGACCTTCTCGGAATACGCAGCAAGCTTCTGGGCAATAACGCCCTTGTAGAAACCGTCGCGGCCGTTCTTGGCGATCTCACGATAGGCAGCGGCGAGAGCAGGATTCTTGAAAACAGCGCCGACCGCCGGTGCTTTGCCGTCGATCATGAAAACTGCTCGCGAACCTTCGTCGGCGGCGAGCTTGCGCTGCGCCGACCGCCAGTATCCGGCGATGACTTCCGGCACCGGCGTTCCGTCTTCCGCATACTGGATCGCCGGCTCCAGCAAGCTTGAGAGGGGACGAGTGCCAAATTTTCGAGCTAACTGATCCCATCCGTCAACGCAACCGGGAACGGTCCAACTCAGCGGCCCTGTCTCGGGAATACTCGTCAAATGATTATGGGCGAAATACTCCAATGTCGCCTTGCCCGGCGAACGGCCCGAGGCGTTGAGCCCGTACAGCTTTTGTGTCTTCGCATCCCAAACAATGGCGAACAAATCGCCGCCAATGCCGCACGACATCGGTTCCATCAGCCCCAGCGCCGCATTCACCGCGATCGCTGCGTCTATCGCGTTGCCGCCATTCTTCAGGACCTCAAGTCCAATCTGCGCCGCCAACGGATGGCAGCAACAGACCATGCCATGCGGCGCGATCGTGACCGACCGGCCCGCCTGACCCGCGGGCGGCAATGAGCGTTGAGCCGTCGATTCCTGGTCACACGTCAGCGGTATCATCATTGCCATTACGATTGCCGTTCGAGACATGGTCGGGCCTCCGAAGCGAGTGCGCTCGAGGAGCAGTATATGGCGGCAGTCGGCCCAATTCCTGCTGCTACATAGCAGCGGGCATTGACTTTTCGACTTCGCGCGAAGATGTTGTGTCATGATTCGGGTTGCGGTTATTGGATTGAAGCGAGCCAAATGCGGCCGCGCCGCGCATAATGATCAGAGCATCGGTGCAATCGGATAGTGAGGCTGGCATGACCGTTTCTTCCAATGATCGACGCCTTCAGCAAATCCGCGAGAAAGTCGAGACGGCGCAGCGGCTGACGTTCGACGAGGGATTGTTTCTCGAAACCGAGGCCGATCTCTTCACGTTGGGCGAGCTGGCGAATGTCGTCCGAGAACGCCTGAACGGCAACGTCGCCTATTACAACGTCAACGAGCACCTGAACCCGACGAACGTCTGCGTTTATCGTTGCGTTTTCTGCGCGTTCCGGGCAGATCTGAAGAGCGAGCGCGGCTATGTCATGAGCGACGAGCAAGTGCTGGCACGCGCGGCGGAGGCCGATGCCAAGGGCTGCACCGAGCTTCATATCGTCGGCGGCCTGCATCACCAGTTGCCATATGACTGGTACTTGAACATCATTCGCATCATTCACGAACGGTTTCCGCGTCTGCATCTGAAGGCGTATACCGCGGTTGAGTGGGATTGGTTTCAGCAACTGACTGGCCGTCCAATTCGCGAATTGCTGGCTGAGTTCAAGGCGGCTGGTTTGGGCAGCCTGCCGGGCGGCGGGGCTGAGATTTTCCATCCCGACATCCGCCCAAAGATTTGCGAATACAAAGCGACCGCGGAGGATTGGGTACAAGTTCATCGCGACGCGCATGGGCTGGGTTTGCGCTCGAATGCCACGATGCTATACGGACACATCGAGGAGCCGCGCCACCGGATCGATCACTTGATCCGGCTGCGTGAGTTGCAAGATGAGACCGGCGGTTTCCAGACATTCATTCCGCTGGCGTTCCATCCGGACAATACGCAGCTTTCTCACCTTCGCAAAGCCAGCGGCGTGATGGACCTGCGCGTCATGGCGGTGAGCCGGCTGATGCTCGATAATTTCCCGCACATCAAAGCCTATTGGGTCATGCTGGGCATCAAGACGGCGCAGGTGGCGCTTAGCTACGGCGCCGACGACATCGACGGCACCGTCGTGCACGAGAAGATTTACCACGACGCTGGCTCGGATTCGCCGCAGGAAATGAGCGTCGCCGAGATTCGCCGGCTAATTGTTGAAGCGGGACGGGATCCCGTTGAGCGCGACACCCTCTACCACGAGATCGTGCGAACGGAGACGACCGGCCGTGAGTGGAAACAAGGGCGGGAACTGAGCATCGTCTGAATTTGCAAATCGAAGAAGCGGCGCGGGTCGGACCATGAGCGCGGTCTGGTTCGCGCCGCTTGTTCTTTATTGCTTGCTCGGAGCGGGCGGCGGGGTAGCAGCCTGCCGCGCAGCGCGGAGGCGCTCGAGCAAATTGTTTCGCGCCACGGCCGTTGCTTCCGGCGGTTTGCCAAACGCGGGAACGGGGGTTGTCTGCGAGCCGTTTTGAGGCCCGGGTCGCTCGCCGTCGAGGGCGGAGCGTGTCAACGGCTTGGCAGGTGCCGACGAGCCGAATATCCTTTCGACTTGCTCTTCCTCTATTTGTCGCACGAGATAAACGGCGCTCATCTGACTATATGGAACCGCGAAGAGCATGCCGCCGTCGGTCGTGCCGCCCATTCGACCGCGCACCAATAAGCAGGCCTGATCGACCCGGAATATCGTCTCGACACTTACTTCCATCCGATTGTTCAAGACGACCACGAGCTGCGCGTGCAGCTCGGCGGGGAATTGACGGAAGAGACTAATCCACTCGGCGTTTTGCATGACGGTCCCTGTTGATTGCACTTCATGTGGCCGTTTCATCCAACTCTAGGTCACGATTGTCACCGATGCGCGGCTTATTTGGCGTCTGCCGCGCCGGCGGTATTTGCACACGATTCCAATTTTGCGGATTGTGCGGATTGAGCACAAAATGCGGAATGAATGAACCGTGAAAAAACGGTGATATCGCGTACTTTGCGGCTTCTATGAGCAAGTCAGGACGAGTCGGGTAATCTGCGGGCGGCAGTTATAGCGAAGCGGCTCCTTGCCGCCGAGGCCGCGGCCGACATACAGAAGAGTCGGCTCTTCCAAGAACAGGCCGCAATCATACTTTCGGCTGTAAATGCTCGGCACGAACAACGAACCGAAGAGCGGCAGCCGGATTTGCCCGCCATGGTTGTGCCCGCTCAACATCAAATCGATGCCCTGACGGCGCGCCCACCGAATCGTATCGGGCGCGTGGCTGAGACAAAGACGAAATCCACCCTCCGGACAGCCGCGAAGGTCGGGGCCAGGTCGAAACCAAGGTTCTTCGTTGCCTACTACAACGAGCGACTCGCCACGCAATGTGAGCGAACGCCAGGAATTGCCGAGGACGGTCATGCCGAGTCGGGCGAGTCGGCGGCGGATGCGCTCCGGTCGGTACCAGTAGTCGTGATTGCCGAGAATCGCGAAAGCCGCCTCATTCCAGCGCAACCGGCTCAACAACGGCAAGAGCCAGCGGTGGTTCGCGTCCGTATCGACGAGATCGCCGGTGATGGCGAGGATGTCCGGCGCTCCGTTTGCCATGCAGCGATCGAGCGCGAATTCGTAAAAGGTTCGGTCCGGCGTTCCGGTAAGGTGCAAATCGGTCAAGTGCAAGAGGGTCAGACCGTCCCAGGCGGCCGGAAGCCGTGGCAGTCGAAGCGTCAGTTCCGAATACTCGATCTGAAAGATCTGATTACGGGGCAGTTTCGCCATCCACCTTCGCTTCCCGTCGCCGACCGGCTTTCGCCCGAATTGAGTCGCCACATCGACGATTTCGCTACGCTCCCCAATCACGCACGGCCGCTTCGGTCTGAGCAGGCGAATCGCTGTAAACAACGGAATGACGATCAGGCACATCACCAGGCAAATTGCCAGGTACGCCTGCAACATGAACGGCGCCCGGCGCTCGTTTGCGGCGAGGTCGATGACGCCCCAATGCAGAAAGACGGCAATGGCTGCTGGGAAGCTGAATACGATCAGCCCCACAATCAGCCGGATCCCGTTGAGAATGTCGCGGTGGATCGGCCTGCTGTACAGGACGTTCAGTGCCACTAGCCAAAGCGCCGCATGGCCGACCCAGGCAGCCGCGAAAAGTAGAAGCTCCGCGAATCCCATCCCGAATACGGTACAAGAAAAAACGCGAGCGCGATAATTTCCGGATCAGTGGATCCAAAGCGTCCAGACGAGTAATGCAATGTTGACCAGACCGACCGTCAAAAAGAGCAGCGGCAGGCCGAGCCGCAAACTGCGGCTTTTCCACGTCGGTCAGGTGCCGCAGAGTTGCACCGCGAGTGGCTTATCATGGCCGCCGACAACTCCCTGCCACAATCCCATCAGCTTCAGCGCGCCCAACAAAGTAAATGTCGCGCCGATGACTGCCAGCGGAAGCCAGTTCGCAATTTCGCTCATCGCTGGTATGTCCCCATGAGTTGCCCCTCGGCCAAAACGTGACCCTTCATGGCCGTGAGCAGTTGCTTGCGCGACGCGCCTGCCGGGAGCTCCAGCTTCACGTCGAGCGCATAGAGTTTGAAAAAATAACGGTGCGGCTTACCGGGGGGAGGCGCCGGACCGCCGTAGCCGATCTTTCGGAAGTCGTTCTTTCCCTGTCGGCTTCCGTCCGCGAGAGTCTCATCAGTCGGGACCCCCTCAGCGAGCTTTCGCTGATTGGCCGGCATGTCGAACAGTACCCAATGCGTCCAAGTGCCGACCGGTGCGTCGGGGTCTTCACAGATCAGCACCAGGCTTGCCGTGCCCGCCGGGCAATCCGACCAGGCGAGCGGCGGCGACTTGTCGCTCCCATCACCTGTGTACTTGGCCGGAATCGATTGCCCCTCATTGAATACGGAGCTCGTCAGCTTGATGGCCATGGTGTCTCCCCCCGCCTCACTTGTCACTGGCCCGCTACAGCCGCATCCGGTCAACGTCATTCCAAGGATCCAAGCGTGCGGCAAACGCATGTTCACTCCAAATCGCACATCAAGCACGTTTCATCGCGATCGAATATCATTTTCGTATGCGAACACAGCCGTAACTTCTCGCCCTCAAACGGACGAACGTGAGGCGGCAATTCCGATGCCAAAGAGCGTCTCGGACATGATATTGTGTTGCCCGGCAACTTGCGGGTCGAATGAAGAGACCTCGCTTGTGCGCGGATTGCGGCTCGTGGCACCCAAATTGTTCCAATCCGAGCGGCGATAATCCATTTTCGGGAGACTGTCGATGGCGATGCGCATTGAGGATTACGCCCTGATTGGCGATTGCCATACCGCGGCGCTGGTCGGTCGCGACGGCTCGATCGATTGGCTGTGCCTGCCGACATTCGACTCGGGGGCTTGCTTCGCGGCGCTGCTCGGCAAACCGGAACATGGGCGCTGGCAAATCGCCCCGATCGCGGAAGTTCGCTCGGTTCAGCGGCGCTATCGCGGCGAAACGCTCGTGCTCGAGACTGAGTTCGAGACGGATGAGGGGAGCGTCGCGGTCGTGGACTGTATGCCGATTCGCAGCAAAGCCCCCAAACTCGTGCGCGTGGTCGTTGGCAAGCGCGGCACGGTGCGCATGCAAACGCACCTGGTCATTCGCTTCGATTACGGCTCGGTCATGCCCTGGGTGCGGCAAATCGAAGGCGGCATCCGAGCGGTCGGCGGACCTGACACGTTGCGCATCCACACTCCCGTGAAACTTCGCGGCGAGGAGATGACGACCGTCGGCGAATTCACCGTCTCGCGCGGCGACCGCGTGCCGTTCGTGATGACCTGGAATGCGTCGCATGAAAAAGACGCGCCCGCGGGGAAGGCCGAGTCAATCATCCGCGCTACCGAACGATGGTGGCGGCGTTGGTCGAGCCGTTGCACCTACGACGGTCCGTGGCGCGAAGCCGTGTTGCGCTCGCTGATCACGCTCAAGGCATTGACCTACGCGCCGACCGGAGGCATTGTCGCAGCGCCGACTGCGTCGCTGCCCGAAAAAATCGGCGGCGTCCGCAATTGGGACTACCGGCTGTGTTGGCTGCGCGACGCGACCTTCGCTCTGTACGCGTTGTTGACCAACGGTTACACATCCGAGGCCGCCGACTGGCAGTGCTGGCTGCTCCGCGCCGTGGCGGGAACGCCATCGCAGCTCAACGTCATGTATGGGTTGAACGGCGAGCGGCGGTTGACGGAGATTGAGCTGGACTGGCTGCCGGGCTACGAAAACTCGAAGCCGGTTCGCATCGGCAATGATGCTCATCGGCAATTTCAACTCGACGTCTTCGGCGAAGTGATGGCCATGATGCACGTCGCGCGCCGACGGGGCTTGCCGCGCGATGAAAACAACTGGCGCGTGCAATTGGCGATTGTCAAATACCTGGAGGAAGCCTGGCGCGAACCGGACGACGGCATCTGGGAAGTCCGCGGCCCGCGTCGTCACTTCACTCATTCCAAGGTGATGGCCTGGGTCGCGTTTGACAGGGCGATCAAGGCGGTGGAAGAGTTTGGCCTTCAAGGCCCCGTCGAGCGATGGCGGGAATTGCGCCAGGCGGTCCATGATGAAGTCTGCGACAAGGGATTCAATCCGAAGCTTAATTCGTTCGTGCAGTATTACGGCTCCGACGATCCGGACGCGAGCCTGCTGATGATTCCGATCGTCGGCTTCCTGCCTGCAAATGACGCGCGCGTCGTCGGCACGATTGAGGCGATTGAGCGGCGGCTCCAATCCGGCGGCTTCCTGGCTCGCTATCCGACCACGCCGGGCGTCGATGGATTACCGCCGGGTGAAGGCGCTTTCTTCCTGTGTACGTTCTGGTGGGCAGATGTCCTTACCATGATGCACCGGCACGACGAGGCTCGCGCCATCGTCGAGCGGCTGATGGCGTTGCGCAACGACGTCGGTTTGCTGTCGGAACAATATGAAGCGGACGCAAAACGAATGCTGGGGAATTTTCCGCAAGCCTTTTCTCACGTCGGACTGGTGAACACGGCGACGCGCTTATCGCACGATTATCACGCGGCCGGTCATCTCCAAGGTAAGTGATTGCCATGAATGAAGCGGCACGCCATTTGCGGCGATGTGTCGGGTCTGCGCCGATCCAAATTACGTTCATGTCCGAACTAAGGAGAATCCCGATGAGACCCATTCGTGTCTTGGCGGCCATGGCGCTGGCAGTCATTGGCCTATGGCTGGTCAATGGGCAAGTTCGCGGGGATGACAAGAAGTCCGCCGACCAGGCATTCGTCCGCACCGCCGATGAAATCGGCCAGGCAGAAGTGAAGCTCGGGCGGATCGCCGAAGAATACGGTGCGAGCGACGCCGTGAAGAAGTTCGGCGCTCGGATGATCGAAGACCATACGCGCTTGGGCAAAGAAATCCGCGATCTCGCTAGCAACAAAAGCATCAACCTTCCTGATGGTTTGGATGTGAAACATCAACAATTGATGGACCAGTTATCGAAACTTCGAGGAGTGGCGTTCGATCGCGCCTATGCCCAGGACATGGTAGAAGGGCATCAAAAGGCCATCGACCAATTCGAGACCGAGGCCGCGAAAGGTCAGGATCCGGATGTCAAAGCCTGGGCTGAGAAGTCGCTCCCAGCCCTGCGCGAACATCTGCGCGTGGCCCAGCAATTAGCGAAGGAAGTCAAGGGCGGCTGAACTCAGCCGTCGCGAATTTGGCAATTACTGCGACCAAAGCCGCTCCGAGTGAGACCAGCACGTTTCTCGAGTCAGCTTGGCTCTTGAAGAAGGCAATTCGGAATTCGTTGTCGCAAAATGGGTAAGCCCTTCGACATGGCGGTCGAAGGGCTTAGGAGGCCAACCAGTCGGGGCGACAAGACGGCTACTGAACTTTTTGTCGCCGGAGTTCTGGGCTGGGAAGCCCAGTTGCGAGCACGTCTTGACGACGAAAGTATTTCGTTACACTGATTTTGCGATCACTGCCTTTTGCTTTATGAGATTGCTGCCCCAGGTAGTTCTCGGAGCGCGCCCGTCCGGCGCTGGACCAGGTTTAGCCGCAGCCCGGATGACCGCCGAACCTAGCGATTCTTGGACGGCGGTTCGGACGCGCCTAGATCCTTCAGGCCTTTGTCGATCAAATATTTGTAATTGTCGCGCGAGGTCCCGACGGTATTATCGTCCGGGAGCAGCTCGGCGGCCTTCCGGTACGCCGCGAGCGCGCCCGCCCGGTCCCCAGTGAGGGCGAGCGCCTGACCGAGCCAGACCCGGTACCCCGAGTTCTTTGGGTTTTTCTTGACGGCGAACCGCAGCGCAGGCACCTCCGCGTCGTGGTCCTTGAGAAGGACATTAAGCGGCCGACCCCACTCGCTCCAACGGCAGGTTGGGAATCGACTGAATAAACGCCACGGTCTTCTCGACTCCGTGCTCCTTGAGATAACTTGCGAGCTGCGCGAGAGTCGGAGGCACCGGCGCGGCCGGCTTGAACTTCAACCGGAACCCGTCGTCCAGCCCCTCGCCCCGAACACTCTTCTGCAAGGACTCGCGGGCCGCGGCATGCTGCTTCAGCGTCGCGTCGAAGAACAGCACGATATGCCGGCAGATGCGGTCGTAGCTCGTGCGCCGGGCCTTCTTCTCGTCAGGCCACTTTTCGGGCATGAGCGCCGGGCCGATGGCCCCGTGGGTGAGATAGTCGTTGTGCGTTAGCGACGCCACGGCCGCCTCATAGCGCGGCGAGTTCTTCAGGTGCGGCTCCAGGAACTCGAAGTTCGCCTTCCGCTCCGTCGAGGCGAACCGCAGGGCCGCCGCCCGGATGTTCCCCTTGTTGGTCCGCATGTGGAACATGAGCGGCTCGAACCCGGTGTCCTCGACCGCCACATACTCGAGCCCGGAGTCAAGCGTGACGAAGGCGCGGAGGGCCGAGTCCGGCAACGCGGCCCAGTGCAGGACGGCGGTCGCCCCCCAACTGTGCCCCATCGCCCCGAGCCGGTCGGCGTCGGCGAACGGCAGCTCGCGGGAGAAGCGGGACAGGAATTCGAGGTCCCGGAAGGAGGTGTGCAGGTCCGAGCTGATGAGAACGCCCTCGGCCCACCAATTCGGGTAGGCGCTGGCCAGCACCACGTAGCCGTGACTGGCGAGCAGCTCGAACAGGACCGAGTTGTCGTCCGCCACACCGCCCAGGCCCGCGTGGTTGAGCACCACGGGGAACCGTCCCTCGGCCGGCGGGGCGTCCTTGACGGCGAAGGTCTTGGTGGCCAGCAGCCGCTCGAACGCGGCAGTCTCCGCCGGCGTCCGGTTCGCCGGTTCCTTATCGACTGTTCCCTCGCTCACTGCGGCAACCACGTGGCGGGAGAGTCGCTTCGCGAACGGGGCGATCAGCGCGTCGTCTGACGACACGTCGAGATACTGCCGATATTCCATCGGCTTTGCGTCGGTCTTTTTCGCCGGATACCACACGCAGAGGAGAATCGGCCGGGGCTTATGAGCCGGCAGCTTCGTCAGGTCGGTCGAAAATTCCGGGTCGTACTGGCGGGTGTGGTCGAGTTGGTACAGGATGCGGTATCCGACCGCGTTGGGGCCAGGCTTGAGGCCGCCCCAAAGAAGGGGTTCCTGGCCCGCTGCAGGTGTGGGCGCCAGTGCAATCAGACCGACGGCGACCGCGAGAAGCGTCGTAGCGGGAAACGTCCGCTTGTTTCGCATGGTATTATCCCAGGTAACCATCGCTATTGCAGCAATACCGAAATTTCGGCGATTGCTTGCCAGAATTCTAGCTTTTCGCCACGATCCCGCCACGAAACGCATTTCAATGAACCACCAAAGACCAGTTCGGATCTAGGCTTTCGACGAACATCGAAAAACACACTTCTGAAAACCCAATGAAGTTGAACTTTTCTTCGACGTAGAGAAATGGCCGAGAATCAAAGCAGAAGAGCCCTTCGACGTTCTCGCCGAAGGGCTCGTTTCTGAAAAAAATCGGGGCGACAGGACGCCGTTAGAACTTTTTATCGTTGGCGTGCGGGGTCTGCGGACGACAATCCGTGCCATGCCACTGTAACCAGCGACAGGTGCTGACGTCGGACCCCGCTGGTCGGTAGTCGCTGCCGCCCAAGGCGGAGTGTATCATTACCTCCATGAGCGACCTGACGCGGATTCTCGGCCAAATCGACCACGGCGACCCGCAGGCCGCGCAACAGCTTCTGCCCCTTGTTTATGATGAACTTCGCAAACTCGCCGCGGCACAGATGGCCCAGGAGAAACCAGGGCAGACGCTCGACGCCACCGGGTTGGTCCATGAAGCCTACTTGCGCTTGGTTGGCGATCAGGCGTTTGCCAATCGGCGGCATTTTTTTGCCGCGGCTGCGGAAGCAATGCGGCGCATCTTGGTCGAGAACGCACGCCGCAAGGCCCGCGTCAAACATGGCGGCGACCGGCAGCGGATCGCGCTGGAGGAGCACCTGGCCGCCCTCCCGGCAGCTTCCGATGACTTGCTGGCGCTCGATGAAGCATTGTCTCGACTGGAAGCCTGTGATCCGCGTCGGGCCGACGTGGTGAAGCTGCGCTTCTTCGGGGGATTGTCCATGCCCGAAGTGGCCGAACACCTGAGAGTCTCGCTGGCGACCGCAGAACGGCACTGGGCGTTTGCCCGCGTCTGGCTGTACACCGAGCTGACGAGTCCCCCGGAGGAAAATCCTTCGGAATCCTGAGGGGCTTGGCCCGGTTTCGTCGCATGGAATCTCGGAGCCCCTTGCGAGGAAACTAACCATGGCCGACCTTTCTGCAATCGAGTCGATCTTCTTCGCCGCTCAAGAAAAGCGCACGCCGGAGGACAGGGCGGCATTTCTCCAGGAGACCTGCGCCGGCGACACCGAGCTGCGGCGCATCGTGGAACGGCTGCTCGCCGCGCAGCCGGAAGTCGGCAGCTTCCTGGCCGCCCCCATTCCAGACTCCGGCGGCAAACCTCGTCCTCCCGGATCGGACGCGCCGACGGTCATTGCACCGCCGGAGGCGGAACAGGCTGGACAGATCATCGCCGGCAGATACGCGCTGGTGCAGAAACTCGGCGAAGGGGGCATGGGGAGCGTTTGGGTCGCCGAGCAGGCGCAACCCGTCAAGCGCCGCGTCGCCCTGAAAATGATCCGCTCGGGCCTCGGCACGCACATGGTGCTCAGGCGCTTTGACGCCGAGCGCCAGGCCCTGGCCCTGATGGATCACCCGAACATTGCCAAGATCCTCGATGCCGGCGAGACTGCGGCTGGTCAACCCTTTTTCGTCATGGAACTCGTCAAGGGCGTGCCCATCACGCGCTATTGCGACGAGCTGCACCTGCCCATCCGCGAGCGGCTCAACCTTTTTGTTCCGGTCTGCCAGGCCATCCAGCATGCTCACCAGAAAGGGATCATCCATCGCGATATCAAGCCGTCGAACGTATTGGTGGCCATCCACGACGGCGTGCCGGTGCCCAAGATCATTGATTTCGGCGTGGCCAAGGCCGTGAATCAGCGGTTGACCGAAGAGTCGATGCACACGCAGATTGGCGCCTTTGTCGGCACGCTGGAGTACATGAGCCCGGAGCAGGCGGAATTGAGTGAGCTGGACATCGACACACGGGCCGACGTCTATGGCCTGGGCGTCTTGCTGTACGAGCTGTTGACGGGTACGACGCCGCTCAACCGGGTCCAGCTAAAGGACGCGGCGATCCTCGAAATGTTGCGAAGGATCAAACAGGATGAGCCCCCCAGGCCGAGCACGCGCCTGACCGAATCGAAGGAGTCGCTTTCGGGACTGGCAGCCCAGCGGCGTACGGAGCCGGCGCGGCTGGCGAAGGAAGTGCGCGGCGATCTAGACTGGATCGTGATGAAGTGCCTGGAGAAGGACCGCTCGCGGCGCTACGAATCGGCGAGCGGCCTGGCGCGCGATGTCGAGCGCTTCCTCCGCGATGAAGCGGTGGAAGCGGGACCGCCGACGGCCAGCTACCGTCTGCGCAAGTTCCTCCGGCGGAACAAGGCGAAGGTCTTGGCGGCGTCATGCTTGGTGCTGACGCTGCTCGCCGGTCTGACCGGCACGACGGTGGGGTTGCTTCGCGCCGTCGCGGCGGAAACAGTGGCCAAGCGCGATGCGGAGCGGGCCCGCCGCGCCGAAGAAGTGGCCATGTCGGAGCGCAATACCGCGACCGCGGCTGAGAAACATGTCCAGGAAATCGCGGAGATCGCGCGTACCGAGAGAGATACTGCCAAAGAGGTCAACGACTTTATCCTCAGGCTGTTTATTGCGGCTCGCCCAGGGGGCCAAGGTGACAAGCAGCTCAGCCTGCGGACTCTCCTCGATAACGCTGCGACACGAATTGAGAAGAATCCGATCGGCAGACCCCTGGCCGAAGCCAAAATCCGAGAGATCCTCGGCTACGGCTACCAATTGTGCAAGGATGGTGGCCCGAGTGCCGAATCGAATTTTGAACGGGCCTATCGCCTTCGCCAGCAGCACCTTGGTGAAGAGGATGAAGCTACCCAAGAGGTCATTTTCGCCCTGGCGTCTGCTTACGATTGGGACGGGAACAAGGAGAAGGCCCGTCCGATCTACGAAAAGTTGTTGGAGATCGGCCGCCGTACGCACGGCAATCAAGGTCAAGCGACGATCGATTCCGTCTATCGCAAAACCCTCTATCAACTTGCCTTTCTACTCCAGCACGAGAAAAAATACGCCGCGGCGGAGCCGTTGTGGGCCGAGTATTTGGAGATCGGCCAGCGCGCCGGCGATGCTAACTCCCAACGGACGAAGGTCGTGACCATGGCGGTGCTGAGAGAGTTGGCCCAGGGTTACCGTGATCAGGGGAATTACGACGCAGCGGAACGCGTATTCCTTCAGGTCAGGGAATACTCGCGTGGCGTTCTCGGCGGCGAGATGTGCGCCGGAGTTACCCTTGTCGAACTGGGCAGGATTCGGCTCCAGCAACAGAAATACGCTGATGCGGAAGCATGGCTGCGTGAGGGCGTGGACCTCATCGGCAGCGTATGGGTCGACTACTGGCGGCGATGCGACGGCCAGAGTCTGCTCGGCGGCAGCCTGCTGAGCCAGAAGAAGTACGTCGAGGCCGAGACACTCCTTATGAAAGCCTACGAGGGCCTGAACCAGGTTCAAGAAAAGGTTCCCGTAACCGATCGGAGCGAATACAAGGCGCGCCTCATCGAAGCGCTCGAGCGTCTGGTGCAGCTTTACGACGCCCGGGACAAGAAAGACAAAGCCGATGAGTGGCGCAAGAAATTGAATGAAACCAAAGCCGCCCCGAAACCTCCGGCCCAGCCGTGACCTCCCCGTCATCACGAAGTATTGAAGGGGCAGTGACCACGTATGGAAAAGCCTCGCTCGATTTGCACATAATCTTGGCGAATTTGCGCACGGGCCTTTGCTGGTGGCGACATTTTTGAATCGCCCAAAGACGAGCGCAGATAGGCAGTAACGGCAAATGCCGAAAAGAACCCCGTTCCTAAGCTGCGAGATTTGAACCAGTTGACTGCAGCAATGCAACGCGTGAATTAACGCAAAGAAAGCCCACCGCCGGAAACGACGATGGGCTCCCACGAAAATCGAGTCGGGGCGAGCCAAATTGCACCTTTGTGACCGAAATCATCGGATTGCCACTGGCGTTGAGCGTCTTCCCCCAAGTGTATGACTTCTCTGGGGAAGCGGTGCTGGAGTTGGTCGAGCCTGGCCTTTACAAGAAGGGTTGGCGCGTCAATCGAAGCGTCGAATAAATCGTTCCCGCCGTGACAACTGCCCTCCCGGTTGGCGGTCCTATCCGCCCCGAGAGGTGACATGTGACCTTTCGACCGACCAACTCGGCCTGGCCTGCCCAATTTATTAACCAGAATTCGAATGAGCTGTTGCCGCGACCAAGGCGGCAGAGGCGCCGCGACAAGGCCGATCGGGGGCTGCCGAATGACCAGGAATTGCGGCAGTTTATCGAGGATCTGAACCTCGACGAGGGATGGCTTTACGTTCGAAACAAGGCGGCGCTCGGGTGGACGATCAAGACCGGCGTCGAGAGGACGATTCCGCTGATCGCGGAAGTCGTCGGCATCCCGCGCCGCGTGATTGGCGCTCGCGCAGCCGGCGTCGTCTTCCGTCGCCAACGATTCGTAAATAGTGCGGCACCCGCTCTGCTTGGCCACCGGCGCGAACTTGAGCACATCTGCGATGCACGCCAGCGCGCGGCAGGCGATTCGCTGTCGCGAGCCGAGGCATTCCGAATCGCACGTACCGTCTGGCAGGAAGCCGGCGCGGTAAAGTCAGACGCAATTCGGACCTCCTTCATCCGGACAATGCCCGCCATCGGCCACGCCGAGGCAACCTGCCCGAAATCATGGCGCCACACGTTCGAATCGTCGTTGCAAGACGCCAACGTAGATCTTTTGGTTCGCCAAATCACGCTTGGCCACAAACCGACCACCGGTACTGGCCCCGGCATGACGACGAATTACGACCTCACACGACCTGAGACGCAACGGCTCCAAATCGAACAGGCGCTGCGACGATGGCCCTGCTCGCTGGAACTTGCCGTTCGGTTCACGAATGGAGATATCGCATGATGCTCTGCACTCCCCTTATTCCAAAGGCCGCCGATGGCGTCTTGAGAGTCATTCTTCCGGGGCGAATATCAACGCCTGGACAGGACGAACGGAACATCGAATCCACTCAGGAGGAAGCTGAACAATGGCTGCGACAGGTTTTCTCGGGGCCGATTGAGATTCGCCGTTTGGGGGAACGAGCAAGCGGTTGGTTGGTCGACCGAGACACCATGGTGGTGGCGCGGGAACTCATTATTTCAGGCTGGCCGGACGTCGTCCTAGCCACTGAGATTCGAGAAATCTACCGCAATCCGGCTGAGCAGTGGAAATTCGCGTTCGAATGCGTTGACAACGATGTCCGCTTAATCCTGCTGCACGATTACGTCGACACCGCCGACGAGGACTGGATCAACAACTTCTTCACGGCCTCGCTGAGAGCTGGAATGACGGTTCCGGAGACTCGCCGCCGCGTTCGCCGAAAGGCGGGTTTCTCGTTCTCGCGCGGCGGAATGGTCCTTAAAGTCAAGTACGGCTATCGCAAGCCGACGGCAGAAGAGGCCGCAAGTGGAAAATTCGGTAGTGTAGGCCTCCGCATCGCTAAACTTTCGGAATTTGCTCCCACGATTAAGGAGATCTGTCGACGAATCCGCGCTGACCAAAGCTACGTTCAAATCGCGGATTTCCTTAACGATGAGGGGATACTTCCCGGTCGGCACGTACAAAGCGGGAAATGGACCGGTCGCCTGGTAAAGGCGCTCCTCTGCGATGCAATCCTCAGCGGTGCTCGGCACTTCCGTGCCGTGGTTCACACGCTGGTCTACCGGACGGGCAAGCACCGTCGTGACCGCAACCCGGCTGGACCGACAATCAAAGAGTATTCAGAACTTGCTCACATCAGCAAGACGGAGCACGCTGAGGTTCTTGCGGTGATGGTTGCTCGCGAATCGCAATCAAAGGCCGGTCAGCGCAAAGGGAAAGACAGCCCTTTGTGGCGAAGGCCGCGGAGCCGATCAATTTGGCCTGGCCAGCATGCGATCTGCAAAGTCTGCGGCGGTTTGATGTACCGCTAGCCTCGACTCATTTGCAACCGCTCAACGCCTCGCACGAGTACGTGCGAAATTGTCTGCGTCGGACATATCGACCGTAGACGCAAGCCAATCTGCATAAGGTGCTCCCGTCCGACACACCGAAGGAATCAAGGTGAATGCTCGCGAGTTCAGGGCGCCAATGCTTCGTCGCATTTTGGACAGCGTATGGGCGTTCCGATGATCCCGTCACTGTGAACTGAGATCGCTGACGCGTGCCGACCAAGACCATTCCATTTAACTACTTCGTCGTGACGTTCGAAATCCCCGATTTTCTCCGTAAGAGGCAAGTTGTTGCCGCGCATATTGCGAGGCCGGAGCCGGTTGTCGGTTCGTAACCAAGAGTTCAATCGGGAAACCAACCGTTGGTCAGGTGAAATTTGGGGGCAGATTGGGGCCAGATCGCCACGGAAATCGGTCGATTAGGGGCAATTTGGTTGTCCGATTGCTGCGTGGGTAGCCGAGTTCCCCTCGGTCGGTCAGGCCCGCGCCTGGTACGACAGCCCGGCCTATCAGGAAGCAGCACAGCACCGGATTCGGGGTGCCGCGTACCGTGGCTTGATCGTCGACGGGGTGTGACCGGATCAGGGTCGATCCCCTCTTTGAACCCGTTCCCAGAGGAGTATCCGATGAGACCGTTTCCGGCGGTTGCGGTAGCTCGCGGTTCGTCGGCGATGACCGCGAGCTACCGCAACCGGCGCGCGCTCAAGGCCGGTCAACCTAACGACTTCAGCGTCCGCGACAAGTCGGAGCTGCTGAGCGCGCTTTCCCCGAACGCACGGCAATCTTGGCTGTCGGTCGTTTGCAACACGCAAGGTTGTGGGAACCATGATTCTCGCGCCTTCGTCGCCGAACCCCCGTTTTTGCAACTCCGCAGAGAGCTTCCGAAGCGTGAGCCCCGGTCGCGAAGCTCGTTATATGGGGATGTCGGGGACGCCGACGCTAACTGTCACACCACCGTCAAGTTGAGCGGTACCGAGTTGCTCGCCGCGAAGTTGCCGTCCCCCGAGTATGCCACCGACAGGTGGTGAACTCCCTTCGGCAGAATGGTAAAGCGGTGTCGCCCGGTGCCGACCACCTGCCCCGGAACGAAGGTGAACGTCACCTGGCCGTTGGCGTCCAGCGTGCCGACGGCGAGCGTATTGCTGCCGTCGTGCAGGATAACGATGCCCGTCGGCTCTCCGGCACCGGTGAAGGCGGGGGTCACTGTCACAGTTAGCGTCAGCGGCTTGCCGACCGGGGCGGGGTTGGCCGAGGCGGTCAAGGTGGTCGTGGTGGCGGCCTGACTCACCGCCTCGCTCAGCGCGGCCGAACGACTGGGGGCGAAACCCGCCGTGCCATTGAAGACCGCGGTGAGTGTATGGCCCCCGGCCGTGCGGAACGCGGTGGTGAGCACCGCCTTGCCGCCAGCGTCCAGGCTTACGGTGCCGAGGGCCGTGTTCCCGTCGAAGAAAGTGACGGTGCCCCCCGGCGTGCCCGCGGCGCTGGCGACGGTAGCCGTCAGGTGGACCGTCTGCCCGACGGCCGGCGCGCTGAGGTCGGCGGCCAGCGCCGACGTCGTGGGGGCGGGCGCCGCCGGCGGCGTCCCGGTGAGGAAGTACTCGCCGATGTGCCGGCTGGCCGCTTCCGAGAACCAGATGTTGCCGTTCGGGCCAGCGACGATCCCCGTGGGCTGGCTGCCGGGTGTCGGCACGTTGAAGAGCGTTATCTGGCCGGCCGTGGTGATCCGGCCGATTACGTTGGCGTCGGGTTCGGTGAACCAAAGGTTGCCGTCCGGGCCGGCCGAAATCGACTCGGGGGTGCCATTGGTTGTTCCTACGTTGAAAGTGGTGACGCCACCGCTGAGGCTTATCCGGTCGATGAAATCCCCGATTACCGCGCCCGTCTGGGTGTCGAACCGGGTGCCGGCCGTCCACAGGTTGCCGTCCGGGCCGACGGTGATCGCCTCGCCCACGTTGTCCGCCACATGATCCGTGAGGGCTCCGGTCGGCGTGATCCGCGCCAGGACAGCGTCGTGCAGGAAATAGAGGTTGCCGTCCGGGCCCGCCGTGATGCCCTCGGCCTGGCCGGACACTCCCGGCGGCAGGGAGACCGTGAATTCGGTGATCTGCCCGGCCGGTGTGATCCGGCCGACCTTCTCGCCGGTGGGATAGATGCTCTCGGTGAACCAGACGTTTCCGTCGGGTCCCGCCGTGATCTGGTTGGGCTGGGTGAAATCGTCTGGCAGAGTAAACGTGGTGACCTGGCCGGCTGGCGTGATCCGGCCGATGGAGGGGGTACCGGATTGCGTGAGAGAGTCATTGAGGAACCACAGGTTGCCGTCCGGGCCCGCAGTGATGGAGGCGGCGGAGATACCGGGCGTCCGATATTCCGTGACCTGGCCGGCGGGCGTGATGCGGCCGACCTCGCCCGCGACGGGGTCGGCGAACCAGACGTTGCCGTCGGGACCGGCCGTGATGCCCGTCGCGCCGAAGGCCCCTCCGGAGCTGAGCGGCGGCAGGGCGAACTCGGCGATGGTGCTCGGCACCCAACGCTCTTCGAGCGACGTGAGCCGGGGGCGAAACCGAGACAAGTTGGCGGTGCGGACGGCCTTGCGACGAAGCGGCCAGAACATAGCAGACTCCTTTTCGGGTGAATGAGGGATTAAATGACGCCTACTTGAACTGCAGAGACGAGAACACGTATGACTCAGTGCCTGTGGGCAGTGACTTCGTGGAGTAGCAGGCGGAACTCTTCGCAGTTTCGTATCGGGTCGAGAACCGGATCGCCAAGCACCTGGATTGGGTTCGCCAGACCCTTCGCGGTCGCCTGCCGCAAGAGGGCCACGGCCTCGATCTGGTACGCTCGCGAGAGAGCCAGGCCGATGGCCCAAGGGAGGTCGGAGGTGTCTTGTGTCAGCCGTGTGCAAGTGACGAACAGGCACGAGGCGCGAACCAACACAGCCGGGTCGCCCGGGGCGAGCCGTTGGAGTTCCCTCGCCTCGGCAGCCGCGTCAGCGGCGCGGCCCATTTGCAGAAAGGTGTCCGCAATTTGCGCCTGGTGCTTGCAACGGAGTTCCAGGAATGTCCGGTTTTTCGGCCGCAACTGGACAGCTACGGCTTGCCGCCGAACGGCTTCGCGGAACAATCGCAAGGACTCGTCGAACCGTCGCTGCGCGCGGAGCAACCCGGCCAGCCACTCGAGCGTCCGGCCCAGGTCGCTGGCGTAATCGGGGTTTGCAGGAAAGTCATCCGCCAGTTGGGTTCGAATTGCGACCGCCTCGCGGAGCGGTTTCTCTGCCGCACGTTGATCACCGATTCCACGGGTGAGCAGTATGCCCAGGTTGTTGAGCGTCGTGCCGCGGCCCGTGCGGAACGATGGTGTGTCGGCCTGCGTCGGAGAATCGGCGGCCAAGCGATCAAATGCCGCCAGGGCGGCACGGTACCAATCTTCCGCCTCTGCCCACTGGGCATTGTTGGTGAGCTCCAAACCGAGGTTGCCGTAGGCGACCGCGAGCTGCTCGCGGTCGAGCGGAGTCCCCGGATCGGCCGCGAGTTCCGTCCGGTCGGCCACTGCGCGCCGCGCATCGTCCACTGCCTCCGCCATGCGTTTGGCCTGGTCCAGCACTTTCGACCGACCGGTCCGCTGGGCGGCGAGAAGCCGACGGTACTCCACGTTGCCGCGATGCTCGACCAGGAGTTGTTGCAACAGCCTTGCTTCGAGATCGAGGTGCCGGAGGGCGCTGTCGATGTTCCCGAGGCGGGCAAGGGCGCGACCGAGAGCCCCGTGCGTCGAGGCCAGTCGCTTACGGTGGCCGGGTGCGTTCGGCACGGTTTCGGCCAGCCGTTCGTCCAGGTTCAGGGCTGTGACCAGGTGGTCGCGTTCGGCCGCGTGGTCGCCTTCGTCTCGGGCACTCTTCGCCAGCCGGCGGCCCTTCTCCGCCTCGGCCCGAATCCGGTTCAACTGAATGATCCGGTCGAATTCCGGCATCGGCGCGGCCACGGCAGGGCCTCTGGACGCGGCAGTCGAGGGCGATTCGAATCCGAACTCCGCGAGCCGGGCCCGGACCTGTTCGAGGTCCCAAACCGCTACCGCGCCATCCGAGAGGCCGACCGCCAGCCGCGTCCCGTCCGGAGACCAGGCGAGGCACCAGACATCGCTGCCCTCTGGGGGCAGCGTGAGGACCGACCGCCCCGATATTAGTTCGGCGACCGTGACGCTTTGCCCCGGCCCGCCTACGGCGGCCCACCGGCCGTCGGCGCTTACCGCGACCGACTCGGCGCGGCGGTGGGAGTCGGTTGCCGCTTTTGTCTCCCATTCCCACAGCCCGAGGGTGCCGCCTGCGTTGACGAACGTGAGCCGGTCGCCGGTGGGCGTGAAGTGCAGCGAGCGAACGGCCGCGCGGGCGTCCGCCAGTAGCCGCGAATCATCTGCCTGAGCCAAGTCGTACGCATACAGCCGGCCACCCCTGTTCAGGTAAATCAGTTCAGACCCCCCCGGACGGGCGACCACATCGATCACCCCGGGGCTGTCGGGCATCGCCGCGAGCGTGCAGAGCCGCTCCAACCTGACCTGGTCGGCGGCGGCCCGGACGGTCCAGACAACCAGGTGTCTGCCGGCAGCGGCTAGGTACTCTCCGCCCGGACCGAACTGCAGCCGCCAGATCTGACCGGGGGGTTCGCCCCGTCCGACCTCGGCGAGCAGGCGCCCGAAGGCAAAATCCCATACGCGGACCGTGCCGGCTAGGTCTCCGGTCGCCAGCAGGGATCCGTCCGGATTGAACGTGACCGCCTCGATCTCCCCCGGATGCCCTGTTAGAGTGCGGAGCGGACGGCCAGTGGCTGCATCCCAGACCCGCACCGTCCGGTCCTTGGAGACCGAGACGAGCTGCCGGCCGTCGGGGCTGAAGTCGACCGCCGGCACTCCCTGCGTGTGGCCGTCAAACACGCGCCGCTCTGGGGTGTCGCTCACCGGCCATCCGGCCACCGGCGCACCTTTCGCAATCGCCAGCAGAATCCGACCGTCGGCGCTGAACTCGACGTGGGCACCGGCTTCTGGAGCGGGCCAGGACGCGATCAACCGTTTGGAAGCGAGCGACCACAATTCGAGCTGACGTCCGGCGATGCCAAGCAAGCGGCCGTTCGGAGATATCGCGACCGAGATCACGTTGCCGCCGCGGACGAGCCACCGATCCTGCCCCGCCAGATTCCAGGCGAAGAACCCCTGCTCGCATCCGGCGGCGAGTGTCTTGCCATCCGCCGCCAGCGCCAGTTCGTAGACCGCACCTAGCGGGGATTCCTCCCGTCGAAAAGGATCCGTGTCGTAACCGTACACGGCGACTCGGCTATTGCTCTCGACCGCGGCGACGACATCCCCGCCAGGCGACACAACCGCGAGGTTGCGGTTGGCTGCCTCCCGCACGCAGGCGTTGACGCGTGGGGGCAAATCCGGATGCGTTTGGCGGCGCACGACATTTGGGTCGGGAACCGGGTCGAGGCCGACCGGATCCCCCAGAGACGCGAGGACGGTCGCGCGAATCTGATCCGCTTTTTCCTCCCCCGTTCGGAGGGCGATGGCCTGGCGCAGGCCAGTCCAGATCTGCCTTCGGTAACCCGGCGAACGGGCAAGACGAGCCGTCTCCGCTCGGTCCACGAGGACTTGGTGGAGTTGCTCCGCGAGCACCCGTTCCGATCGGTCCTTGTCATCGGCGAGGCGGCTCCGCTCATCGGCGAGCTCCCCCTTCTTGATGCCGTACTCGACCGCGCCGAGGCAGAGCGCGACGGTGACAAGCACCACGGAAACTCCCATGACGACAACCAGCGGACGATGGCGGTGGGACCACTTGCGGAGTCGTTGAAACAACCCCGGCGGCCGCGCCATGATCGGCCGGTCCGTGAGCCAGCGCTGCAAATCGTCGGCCAGCTCCTGGGCGGTGGCGTACCGCTCCCCGGGGTCCTTTGCTATTGCCTTGAGTGTCACTGTCTCAAGTTCGGCAGGGATGGACCGGTCGAGTTTCCGCGGCGCCACAGGCTCGGCAAAGGCAAGGCGGTGCAAGATCTCCTCCTTGCTAGCGCCGTCCACCGCCGGTCGGCGCGTGAGCAGCTCGTACAGTGTGGCGCCAAGGGAGTAGATGTCGGTGCGGTGGTCCACTAGGCCGTGCTTCGCCAGCGCTTGCTCCGGGCTCATGTAGCGGAGCGTGCCAAGCAGATCGCCACTGACCGTCAAGCCGGGACCTTCGCCCAGCCGGGCCAGGCCGAAATCGGTGACCCACACATTGCCGCCCGCGTCCAGAAGCAGGTTGGCCGGCTTTACGTCCCTGTGGACAACACCCATTGCGTGGGCGTACTCCAGCGCGTCGGCCGCCTGGGCAACCAGTTCGGCGATCTGCCGGAACGGCTTCCCCTCAAGGCGGCTCGGGATCGTGGCGCGGGCCGCTGGCGACGGCGTCTCGGCGCCGCTAGCGGCGGCATCAGATTTGGCCCGCGAGCAAGTCGATTCCTTCGGCTCCTCGCCCGACCCACGCCATAAGGCGATCACGCTGGCCAGGGAGCAGCCCTCGATCAGTTGCATGGCGTAGTAGTGAATGCCCCGCTCACACCCGACTCCGTAAACCGGCACGATGTGGGAGTGGTGCAGCAGGCCGGCCGCGCGAGCCTCGTGCCGAAACCGCTGCAATTGCCGCGGGTCCAGTGTGGCCGCCAGCGGCAGCACCTTGAGTGCCACACGGCGGTTCAGCGACACCTGCTCGGCCTCGTAAACCACCCCCATGCCCCCGCGCCCGACTTCCCGCACAATGCGGAAGTCACCGAGCAAACCGGCGATATGACCCTCCGCGACCGTGAGCGGCGCGACGCCGGACAGAGCGAGATCATCAGCGCTGGACAGGTCGTCAAGAGCTTCCAGGGTTTGGGCCATGTTGCGCAAGCGAGTGACATGATCGGGGTGCTCGCGCGCCAGCGCCGACCAGTCCGGCGCCGCACCGGCTTGCAGCTGGGCGATCAGCTCATCCACCAATTGGTCGAATACCGAGTCGGCGCGACATGACAACGCAGGGCTCGCTGAGCGGGGATTCATGGCTCTCCTTCCAAGAAGTCCGGACCGAGCAGCACCTTCAGCCGATCAAGGGCGCGGACCTGTCGGCTACGAACCGCCACTTCGGTGATTCCCAGCACCTCCGCGGCCTCCCGCGTCGGCAACCCCTCCAGGATGCGAAGCACCAAGACCTCTCGGTCCGCCTCGGGCAGCGCAGCCAGTGCGGCCCGCACCCGATCGCCACGTTCCTGCCGGCGCAGCCGCTGGCTAGGACTGGAAGTGCGTGCGAATAACCGATCCGCCAGGGCCAGGGCCGAGTGGTCCGACGGCCCAATAGACTCGCGTTCTCGAGTAACGCTCCGCCGCCGAGCTTTGACGTGTCGTCGATGCAGATCGATCAGCCTCCGCTGAGCGAACTGGCGAAGCCAGGGATAGAACGGCAGCGGTCGCTCGCGCAGGTAGCGGTCCAGGTTGGCTGCCGCCTCGGCCAGCGATTCCTGGACAACATCCGAGGGATCGACGCGAGCCGCGAGTCGAGGATCGACGCGGACCACCACCATACGCCGAAGCCGGCTGCGGTGCCGCTGGAGGAGTTCGTCGCGAGCGGCGGAGTCTCCGGTGACTACGCGTTCCAACAGCTGCTCCGTATCCACCCTCAACATCGCGGCCTCCCATCGCTAACCCCGCAGCGCCGCGCGGATTGTTGCAGGAAAATATTGGGCGTTGTGAAATTTGTCATGCCAGGTACTGCCTCCTCGACAGCACATCGAATGAAGACGGAGACGGCTGGACTGCCAACTACTCAGCGGCTTGCGAGCGATAAGTCAGCGGAATCACCTACTTCTTTTGCATGGCCCAACCCTCCTTGGTTGGGGCCAGCATGGCTGAAATCGCCCGGTAACGCTAACTCACAACCGGGGAGCATCCTACGTCGTATACTGGCCGAGATCAAAGGCTCCAGCACATCTGTCCGGTGGCCTGGATACGAGAGCCGGGAACCAGTTCTCTTCTGACGCCCGAGGCGGTACAAAAGGCCCACGTGCGCGCGAGGTTCGCGGAAGTTTCGTTGATCGACAAAACGGATATCACGCAGGCGCGGGCTTCAGAAATGCAAAAAGTGGCAACAGCCGCCCGCGCCGCTGTGACTTGAGGTCGTGATGGGGCCTGAGTTTGCCGAGATGGCGGTGATTCTCGGGCGCAACCTGATGGAGGGTCGTGTGTGCATCATCCAGGCAGTCATGGCGAAGGGACCCTTTTGCGCCATTGTCTAGCGAAGAGCGATCCTGACACCCTACTTCTCTGACACCATTCTTCGCATCAGTTTCTGCCCGTTTCAGCACCTGGGCGGCAACGACCGCGAATACGCGACGACGGCACGAGCATCGCATACCGTCAGCTTATTAGCAGGCATCAGGCCGTCGGCTCGTCCACCGGTGGATAGGAACTTGACCAACTTTTCCTCACCCCATTTGCTGGATAGGCCGCTCGCGGTAAGGTCGCGAGCGGCGTCTTCTCGTCTCTCGAACTTGATCTTGGTGGATTTGAACCAGATGGGGGCACCCTGCAAGTGACGCGCGGTGTCGAGCTTTCCTTTGGCATCGCGCGGTGTGTGGCAATTGCCGCACTCCCGTACTCGAACGGCCCATGGGCGCGGTTACTCCCCGGAAGATCCTCTGTTTATTACGCTGTGCAATTACCTCTCAGTTGACCTGCTCGTTCGGCTTTTGCCCGTGGATTACGTCGGGAGCCGTGCTCCAAAACCAGTCCAAGCCCGAACCGCCGAAGAGGTCGTCGCGCACGCCGTCGTCGGACACCGTGGTCGCGTCCAGCTTTGGAACGCCGCCAGTCCCGTTTCGGATGGCCGCGATCCGGTCGGTGTACGACAAGGTTGGGGAGGTCCACACGTCAAGGATCTGAAGCAATTGGTCGGCCGTGTTGGTTGTGTTCCCACCGATCAGGATGTCGTCGTTCCGGTTGCCAATCAACTGGTCCTTCCCGTCCCCGCCGACGAGGATATTGCGGCCCGAACCGCCGATCAGGATGTCGTTGCCCGGTCCCCCCAGGAGAATGTTGTTCCCGCCCCCGCCCGCGAGCACATCGTTTCCCGCGCCGCCGTCGGCGATCACGGTGGCCGTGATTTGGTGATCGACCGTGAGCGTGTCGTTCCCGGCGAACCCGTTGAAGTGGATCGTCCCGACGGCCGCAACGTCGAACGTGCCGATTTGCTGCCCTCCCGCTTTCACCACGATGCGCGTCCCCGCCTGCTCCAGGAAGATCTGCACGTGATCGTCGTGCGGGCTGCCGGTGATCGTAAGGTCACCGCCAGTGAGCTTGGCTGACACCGGGTTGGTCCCGGCCGGGTTGGCCGTCACCTTCCCGAATAGCCCGTGAGCTTCGCCGCCCGGCCCTGCGGCGAAATAGAGGCTGTTTGCGTCCCCCGCGCTCTTACCGTTGCCGAACGCGAGTCCCCAGAGGCCGTCGATTACAACCGGCTGTCCGGGCGACGCGCTCAAGGTGCCGAGGAACGCTCCTGTGTTTGGATTGAAGGCGTGGATGTGGCCATCCCCGAAGTTGCCGACCAACAGGTCGTTGCTGAAGTCGCCGAAGTTGGCCGTGGCCATCACCATCCCCCACGGCGAGTTAAGCACGCCGCGGGAGACCAGCCGCCGGTCGAAGTGGCCATTCGTCTCAAACACGTCGATGAATCCGTTCCCGTTCCCGCGCACGTCGTCGTGTGCGGCGGCGTCCTGTTTGGCATAGCTGACATACAGCTTGCCGTTGATCGCCTTGATCCCGAACGGCGCGAACCCGGCCGGCAGGTTCGGGTCGGTAAACGTCTCGAACCCGTTGGCGCCGAGAGCGACCTTGTGAAACTGGCCGTCGAACACGTCGATCTTGCCATTGTGAAAGTCGGTCGCAAACAGGAAGTTGGCGGCTCCGACTCGAGCCAGAGCGAGGCCCTTGTAGACCGCCCCGTCGGTCGCCGCGAAGCCGACTTCCGCCGTCAGCGACGGGGGATTGGCTCCCGAGGCGACGCCGACTGCCGGGTTCCAGCCGCTGATAATCCCCGCCTCGGACGCGAAGAGGAACACCGCCGGTTTGCTGGTTGTTCCATCGCTGACGGCGAAGTCGGTCGAGCTGCCGGTCCCGTTAAACACTTGACCCGTGGGCGAACCGTCGGGAATGTTTACCTTGAACGGCTCGGCGATCGGGCTACCTTTCACGTCGCCGCCGATCACCTCGCTGAGGTCGTTCCCGTTGGCCGACACCCAGATCGTGCCGTTCGGATTGACGGAGATGCCCCAGGTGTTCACGAAGCTCGGGTCGGTGATCGCCGCCACGCCGGGCTGATCGGAGATCAGATCGGTCTGCAGGAACGCGGTGCTTGGGGTGTGGCGATCTTCGAGTTGCTCGACCCGCAATCGGGTCGCCGACCGCACGGCACTGGCCGAACCGAACCATCTTTTCGTCAACGAACGAATCACGAGATACCTCCGAGAATGCGGAACCGAGAATGCTTAGCCGTCTCACGGGTCTGGTTCGTTGACCTGCCCGGTGACGAACTTCCTACCGTACCAAACCAGCCAGCGCGTGTTTTTATTCCCAGGGACCTTTTCTTTTCGCGGACGGAGTAATTCGGCGCGGCCGCCGGAATGGTTTCGGCGAGGCCCGACGAACACAGGGTTCCGGGCTATTCCAACCCGACGCGAAGACCGAACCGCGCCGGAAACGAACCAATCGCCGCGACAGGATCATCCGACGGATGATGAAACCGACCGCCGGGGGATATTCTGATGCAAGGCGTCAGAGGGCACCGGGCTGGTCTGGGGCGTAAGCGGTGGAATCGCGACCTCGCGCACGTTCGGCCAACCGAGCTCGGCCGCGAAGCCGAAGTTAGCCTTCGTCCAGATCGGCGACAGCCACGTCGCATATGTCAGCGAGACCGCAGGATGGCAAAGCGCGCACGGCATCAAATTGTTGCCAGTTGCCGACTTGGACATCCCTATTCTGATTTTTCTGTTCTGGCGGAAGGATAATCAGTCGGAGTTGCTGCGCGATTTCGTGACTCGGGTCGGAGCGATGGCGGACCGCTCGCGCCAATTCCCCGCGACATGAAGTGGTGGTTTTGATTCTCTTGCGCTAAGACGAAGTTCGCACGTGGTTGGCGAATTCCCGCAACTCGTCAATATTCAGGTCGGATACGGCCCAAAACTGAAGGCCCTCTCTGGACCAATAACACAGGCTAAAGCCGCGCCGCGTTGCGGTCCGGACTTCGGCATCGCCGGTCATTGTCGAAGGCCAAACGAACAGGTTGATGACATGCTCACGGCGGTGATAAACCAGAGCTGCGGCGGGACGGCTATCCACATAATCCAAGCGACCGCCGGCGAGAGGATAGCCTTGCTCGGCCAAGTCTACAACAGGTGGCGCGAAGTCGATCTTGCCTTGAAACCATGGCTTCACTCGGTGACGATTCGTTGACGCGATGTCCAGGAGATGATCCGCTTGCAGCGCGCGAGCATGGCTCGCGGTCGTCTCTTGAGCGAGGCGATCTTCGAGCGAAGGCACCCGCGCAATTAGAAGGAGACCAATCCCAATTAGGCCGATGCCAAGCACAATCGCCGCCGCGGCCATCCGAACGGGACCGCGTCGACGCTCAGTCGGAGTTCGAACTGTCGGCTGAAGCGATCCCTGAATCCGCGCTGCCAACGTCGCCGGCGGCTGGAATCGCAATTCCTGGTCTTGCAACGTCACTCGCAACTCGGATTGTGTTTCGAGTTCGCGCGCGCATTCCGGGCATCCCACCAAATGCTCTTCGAAGGCGGTCCTATTCGGCTCCGCCAATTCATCATCGAAATATGCGTTCAGCAACTCGTGCATGATTACTCTCGTCCAAAGGCTTCAGGCTGGCCTCGGGTCAGTGTCACGCGAAGCAATTTCCGGCCGCGGGCTAGCCGCGACATCACCGTCCCAATCGGCGTGTCCGTAACTTCTGCGACTTCCTTGTACGAGAGTCCTTCCATTTCGCGCAGGACTACCACCTCGCGAAACTCCTCGGGCAGTTCGTCCAGCGCGCGACACACCAATTCGTGATTCACGGCCTGAAGCATTCGCTCGTCCGGCCCCGCCACGTCGGCAGCCAGCAAATTCGCGGACTCATCAAGGGACATCGCCGACGATCGCGGTGATCGGCGTTTGAGTGAGTTGATGCTGGTATTGCGAACAATTGCCAACAGCCAGGGTCGAGTATCTCCCCCGTGAAAACCATCGAAGGAGCGAAACGCGCGCAAATAAGCTTCTTGCACCACGTCTTCGGCGTCGTGATCGTTTCGCGTGATCCAGCGAGCCAGATTGTAGGCAGCGGCTAGGTGCGGCAGTGCAACGGCTTCGAAGCGCCGCCGCTTCTCCGATTCATCCAATGACAATTCCTTTGGAAACGACCTCTCTCTTTCGACTATCGGCGCGATGAGTCGGCTCATGAGTTCCTACTCAATGTATCGTTCGCCACGGATCCATCCCGGCGATCGTTTGATCACCCTACGCCGCGATACCATTCCTACCTCGCCCGGTAATTCTTTATTCCCAAATAATTGCCGGCGGGAATAAATCGCCGACTTCTCCGGTATGAACTGCGAGTACTTCGGGCTGGCTGGCCCGAGGCTCGATTCGTTTCTCGCAGGGAGATTCGTGATGGAAAACCGAGAGCGCCATTCGACGAACGACGACGGCATCGACCGCCGCGGCATGCTTAAATGCATGGCTTGGGTCGGCACCGGACTAGTGTGGGCTATGAACGGTGGGCTTCCCGTTGGCCGCCTGTTGGGCCAAGAGCCAAAAAACACGGCGTCTAGCGATTTGTCCTTCGTGCAAATCAGCGACAGCCACATCGGCTTCGGCAAGGAACCAAACAAAGATGTGATCGGTACTCTGAAAACCGCCATCGACAAGATCAACGCTCTGGCCGTTCAGCCCGCCTTCGTCTTACACACCGGCGACTTGACCCACCTCGCCAAGCCAGAAGAATTCGACACCGTCTCCGAGGTACTCAAGGGTCTCAAGTCGCCGGTGCTCTATGTTCCGGGCGAACACGATTTCGGCTCGGACGACAACAAAGTCTATTTGGAGCGTTTCGGCAAGAACACAAAGGGCAGCGGCTGGTACAGCTTCGATTACAAGGGCGCTCACTTCGTCGGCTTGGTCAACGTCGCCAACTCGAAATCCGGCAGCCCATCGGCCGGACTCGGGCAGATCGGCAACGAGCAGTTGGAATGGCTTGCCAAGGATCTGGAGGCCGTGACCGCGAGCACGCCGGTGGTCGTCTTTGCCCACGTCCCGCTGTGGACGGTTTACGAGAAATGGGGCTGGGGAACGCAGGATTCCGAACAGGCTCTGAAGCTGCTCAAGCGGTTCGGCTCCGTCAGCGTGCTCAACGGTCACATTCACCAGGTCATGCAAAAGGTGGAAGGGAATGTCGTCTTCCATTCCGCTCGCTCGACGGCTTTCCCGCAAGGCGAACCCGGCAAAGGCACTCCTGGCCCAATGCGCGATGTGCCCGCCAATCGCTTGCGTGGAATGCTCGGATTGACGACGGTCAAGCACGTTGAACATGAGACTGCGCTGGCCATCGCGGACCAGAATCTTGAGTGAGCCACGCTGAATCCTTCGCAGTCGAGCGGCGCGGAATCCTTTGCAGGAGGGCTTTCATGAAATCATCCATTCTTCCCTTTTGCTTTGCGCTAATTCTCGGCCTTGGTCGAACGACGTTTGCATTGGCTGCAGATACGGACTCAGACGTTGCATCGCAAGCGCGTGCAGTGTTCGCGGCCAAATGCGTTGCTTGCCACGGACCGAATCTTGCCAAGCCGAGAGGCCGATTCGGTTACGTGCTGGACCTGGCACGCGTGGCAAACAACCGCGAGATGGTCGTGCCCGGCGCGCCGGACGAATCGGAGCTTTGGGACTTGGTTCGGCACGATGAAATGCCTCCTGCCGATTCGCCTACCGGGCCCTTGTCCCCAACACAGAAGAAGGCGATTCACGACTGGATCGCCGCCGGCGCACCGCCAGCAGCTGCGAAGGATAAAAAGTCTGGAGGAGCGAGGTCTGAAAAGTCGGCACCAGTGATGAATGAAAAGTCGGCGTTGGCTGAAAAGCCCGATAAATTGCCGACGGAGCGGCAAGAAAGTGATGCGGAGACGCCAAATGCGTCCCTCGTGCAGCGGAGTCTAGGGCGGCTTGGCTCATTTCATTTGCTCATCATTCATTTTCCGATCGCTTTATTGATTGCTGCGGCTGTCCGAGAGCTGTGGGGCTTCTGCCACCGAGAAGCCTCACCCTCTTCCACAGTGCGATACTGTGTCCTTCTTGGAGCAGCCGGAGCCCTCGCCGCCGCATCCCTCGGTTGGCTTTATGCCGAAAGCGGGATGGGATCGGATATGCCAAAAGTTCTTCTTCTGCATCGGTGGATGGGCATATTCACAGCGACATCGGCCACACTAACAGCAGCAATTTCGGAATGGGATCAGCGGCGGAACCTTCGAAGCAACTGGTTCCGGTTAGGACTGCTCATCGCAACGATTGCCGTTGCAACCGCGAGTCACTTCGGCGGCCAGCTCGTCCACGGCGAGGATTTCCCTTTCGGCGGATGAGGATTTCATCCGCGCAGACGGAGCGAAAACCCGACTTCATCGCGCCGCATTGAAGCGATGATTGTTGATTTTGAGCGAACGGATCTTCGATTCCAGCGTTGACGCCGGCAAGCCGAGCCTGATCGCGGCTCCCGCCGGCCTGGGAAATGCGTCCGAACGTTTCCACTGAAGCGCGTTTCAATGTGATGTATCACCAGATGAGCAAGTTCGGTCGATTAGGGCGAGTCAAGGAGGATGACTATGCGCGCCCTTTCACTGGACCTGCGAGTTCGTGTGCTTTCGGACTGTGATGCGGGTTTGAGTAATGATGACGTCGCCCGCAGTTATCACGTTAGCGCGGCTTCGCAGCCAGCGCGAAAGTAGAGATATCGGGGCCATCCTGATGGCGAGTCGTCGAGCCTTCGGGGAAACGCCGCACCTTCGGGATCCGCATCGATGAGTTCGCGGACTCTTGACCACCTGGACCGGGAAGCGCATTTACTCGATCCGGAGCGGAAGCAGGAGTACGTCAACGCCGTCTTCGACACAGTGGCCGGCTCCTATGACCGTTTCACGCGGCTTTGCTCCTTCGGGATGGACGTGGTCTGGAAGCGGGAATTGGTGCGACTTGTGCGGAGGCGTCTGCAGCCGAATGACGTCGTCGCCGACCTGGCGACCGGCACGGGTGACCTGGCATTCTTGTTGGCGCCGTTTGTCCGCCAGGGCGAGGTCATCGGCATTGACATTTGTGACCGCATGCTCCACCTGGCCGAGCAAACGCGCTTGCGCCGCGAGGCGTCGAACGTCACGTTCCGTCAAGGCGATCTGATGGCGACCGGGCTGCCGGCCCGCAGCGTGGCGGCCGTCACTATCGGCTACGGCCTGCGCAACTGTCCGGAATACCGCCTGGCCCTGTGCGAAATCCGTCGCGTGCTGCGGCCGGGCGGCCTTCTGGCGTCGCTGGATTTCGTCCGGCCCGAAAGGGGCTGCTGGGGGTCCCTTTTCCAGCGCGCGCTGCTTCTAGCGTGCAATTTCTACGGCTGGCTCTGGCACGGGCAGCCGGCCGCCTACGGCTACCTCGCGCATTCCATCCAGCATTTCGCCAGCAAGCGGGAATTCACGCAGGCCCTGACGGCGGCCGGGTTCGACCTGCTTGCCGAGCGGCCCAAGCTCGGCGGCGCCGTCTGCCTTCACATGGCCCGGAAACGAATGTGAGTGCGAACACAGCGCCGCGCGTGAACTGGCTAAACCAACACCTACGTGAGCCGGAAATCCAGGACCAGCCCGACCTGGATGGTGCGCTTTTCGAGCAGGCCTTGCACGGCCTGAAAAGGATCAACCGCCGGAGTTGAACGCACGCCGCGCTCTGGTCCGCCATGCGGCCGCTGGCTCGCGCCGCGCGCCCCGACCGCTTGCGCATCCTGGACATTGCCTGCGCGTCCGGCGACGTCGCCATTGCGCTTTGGCATCGCACCCGCCGGAAAGGCGTGGAGCTGAACGTCGAGGGCCGTGGCCTGAATCCGCGAACCCTGGCCTTAGCCCACCGGCAGGCCGATTAGGACTAGGCCGATGTAAGTTTCGTAACGTGGGATGCTCTGGGTCAGCATGTTCCCAGTAACTTCGGCGTGCTTAGCTGCTCGCTAACCGCGAAGAAGTCTGGCTGCGAACGGGCCGGGAACAGACTAAGCTCGCCGGCGAAAAGGTGAGTGCTCATGAGGGACAACGCCTCCCGCGATGATCCGTTGAAAGCCTTGGCGACCAAACTCACTACCGCCGCCCGTCCCGTCGCTCTTCGCCGCGGAATCAGAACCCTTTGGGCCGATCTGGCGATAGACCTCTGAACGGTGCCGCAGCAGAGAGTTGCGTACGTGGGACGCAGATTAGTATTTGCCCAGCGGCCGATCGATTTTGACCTGTGGGAGCGGTGATTGCTGGCGGAGTTGACCGAGGTGGCTTATAGCGCCGCCCTGAGATGCACGAAACAGAGATCGTCTCTTGAGCTGCAGATGGACCCGTACCACGCCTTCGGCCGGGCGCTGGATGATATTGGGCGACAGGCACAATTGTGCCACGTTCTCACGGTGTTTGCTGAAGACGGAATAATCCCCGCGCCATCCCGGTATGGCTTTATAGGAAGGCCGGTTTTCGGGTTGCCGGCGCTTCCTGGGTCAAATTCTTCTTCGGGAGTCTCAATCATGATTACGGAACAGAGTTTGTGCGGAGGCCTAGTCCGGTTCACAGCTGCGATCGCGCTGCTGACTGTGGGGACGGGATGGGCAATCGCCGGCGGCAGCGGCGGTCGTGGCGGCAGTGGTGGCGGCAGCCACGGTGGCGGCAGTCAAGGTGGCTTTAGTGGTAGCAGTTTCGGTCGCGGCGGCTACGGCGGGTATGGCTTTGGCGGCTTTGGCGGCTATGGCTACGGCGGGTATGGCTTTGGCGGCTTTGGCTACGGGCGCGGCTACTACTACGGGTACGGTTACGGGCCAGGCTATTTCGGCGGCTACTATCCTTTTGACAACGGCTACGATTCTTACTACCGGAGCTATGCAGGTTACAACGGCTATTCCCCTCTCTCCATGGCCGGCTACGGCGGTTCTTCGGACCCGTCCTATGCCGCTCAGGCAAGCCGCCCGCCCGCCATGGTCGGCCGGGCGCCGGCCATGCCGGACACCACAGTGGTCATCGACCTGCGCGTCCCCGCGGATGCTCTCGTCTGGATCAACGATAGCAAGACGGAGCCGACCGGTGCCCTGCGGCGGTTCGTCTCTCCGCCCCTGCTACCCAAGCAAACAGCCCTGTATGACATTCGCTGCCGGTGGGAGCAAGACGGGCGGCAACAAGAACAAACGCGGCATGTCACGGTCCGCGCTGGCGATCGGTTAGCCATTAACTTCTTGCAGTAATGAACCACCCTAACGGCCGGGGGTCGGAATTAAGGCAGCGCCAAGATGCTTCTCCTCCGACCCTCTTTGTTCTCCCCGTGCTCACAGGGGCATGGGAGTAATCCCAGCGCAACGCAGATAAAGCCTCACAAGAACTTCGGCCGGGGTCACTACAGGAAGGGGATTGCACGTGGCAGGATCTGTTGAAACACGGCGCCATGCACCATGGTTTGCCGGCGCGGCGTGGGACACGCTGCTGTGCGCCCCCTGCCCTTTGCTGACTTTGATTCTGCTTGTAGTGATCGTCGTTGCCTCACCGGGTTCTCATCACACGCTGCTTGCCGAAATCGGCGTTGACAGAGCTGTTGTCGCATTCACAATTCTCGCTTTGCAGTTCGTATTCTCCGCGCGACTGCGCTGGGTCGAGGCCTCGTTTGGGCTTGACGTGGTGCTCCGATTTCATCGGACGATGGCGTTGGTAGCCGCGGGCCTTTTGTCTGTCTACGCGCTTCTCCTCCCGATAAACGGCTTTCCTACAACCGAGCATCCATCATGAACGACAACCATTTCGTCGCCCCCGATCGCGACCTCCATCTCGAAAATGTAGCGGCGGAACTCACTGGCGCCGTCTACCCGCTAATCCTCCGGAACGGGCCTTCCGATTCATGGCTCAAATTGGAATTGGGTCTTTGGAAAGCGCTGGCGGAGATCATCGACAAATGGGCCTGGCAAAGACCGCCAGCCGCTTCTTCGGCGGAGCTTGCGATGTGGTGGGACGGCCTTCTTGGCGCTCTTACCTGCGCCACCCAGGTTGTCGCCTTGCACAACGGCGTTTGGGCAGTTCGATCCGAGGTTGAATTCACTCTGAGCGAAGCATTTCGGCGGATGGGGAGGAGGTACAACTATGTCAGCTAATAACACTGCGGTTACAAAGTCTCGATATTGGCGCATTCGTATTGGCCTTCCGATTGCTCTCTGTTTCGTTGCCGGCGCCGTGGGCTGCGTCCGTGCGTCGGCGAAGGCACTACCTCCGGCCCCTTTGTCGGTGCCCGTGAGCTATCCGATCGAGTGCGAAGTCGCGGACACCTTAACTTCGAGAGAGTCGGGGCGCTTGGACATTCGTTTGGGGGCAAGGTGTCGATCGCCTGCGCTCGATACGACAAACGATTTCGGTTCTGCTTGAACCTGGATGGAGGGCTCGATACAGGAACGACCTATGGCGCTCTACGTCAGCCTGTTGCGGCCATGTTCGGCCATTCGAGATCGCCGCGAAAGAACGGCGAAACTGAAGAAAAGTATCTAAAAAGAAAATCGGCGAGAGATCGATTCGTCAATTCGCTAAAGGCAGAGTATGACGGCGCAATTGACTGAAGCTATTTCATTCTGGTTGACGCCCCCGGCTACAGTCATTTCAGCTATTACGACTTTCCAAACGCTCAAGCGGAAGATCCCATTTGGCGCGCAACGCCAGAGCAATGGGAGCGCAATCAACGAATCATTCTGAACGCGGTTGTCGCCGTATTTGATTCCCAATTTGCACCGGCCCAATCGATTTCGATGACAGACCTACAAAAGCGATATCCCGAAATTGCTATCGAGCCGCTTAAGGTTCGCAAAAAACAATACGCGATGATTCCCTATCCCGTCCCAGACCTTGCGCAAATCAACATGGACGTTGTATCTTTCGCAACCATTTCTCTGTCGGCGCATAATAGTTGACGAACGCCCCCGCGAATAGCCGACGACGCAAGGCGCCTTTACTCAGAACATTTACGGTTTATCCCTAATTTCTCGACGTCATCGGCGCTTCATTGTTTCAACTTACCTTGTATTGGCAGCCGCCGAGCAAAGTAATCGACTGGTTCTAATCGTGTCTCCCAAACAACGGAACCAAGAATGGCATTTGAGGCTGCATCGTGCCATCGAATTCCGGCAATCGCCTATTCGGGCCTGGATCACTTGAATTGCGTCTGGTACCTTTGCGTCATTTGGTCGCGGATGGCGACGGTTGCCGCCTCGATATTCTTCCATGTTTCGTTACGGATGGCGATTTCCGTGTTGCCCTGCTGGCTGATCAGGTTGTTCGCGGCGATCAAGCTGCCCGCCCGACTCGGGAAATTGTCGTATCCCCACCCGGCGCCGTTGTAATAGTAGAACGGATTGTTGGAGTTGGCGGCGGCGAGTCGCTGTTGCTGGAGGGTGTTCGTCCCCAGGTTCGCCAGCCCACGGAACGTGCTGCTCACCTCAGCTCCATACTTAAGCAAATCAGGGTCTACATTCAACGTCGGCAGCTTGTCGATTTTGTTGGCGAACTGATTGAACCAGAACGACCGGTCCGTGCTGGTACGCGATTTCGTATCTCTCAGGTCATCGATATACGATCGCACCGCGCCAAAATAGCGCACGGATGCCGCGGCCGGCGTGTCATCGGCGTGGCCTCCATCGCTTGTGACGAATGTCGGCAACGTCAACGGACTGAATAACTTTCGCACGCTGCTCTGAGTCAATTTACCGGAGAGCAAGATGGCATTGCCGTCCACCAGCGTATCCCAGTTTTCAAAATCGTCGATCGTGGCCCCGATTTTGGCAAACGCGGACATGAGGAGTTTCTTGGCGACGGGCATGAGAAACGTGGGCGCGGTATTGAACACGACGCGCAATTCGCCGTTGATGTCATCGCTAACGCGGAGAGCGAGCGTCAATCCCTTGATCTCAGCGAAGAGGTTGGTCGCGTCGTCGATGCCGATGTTACCATCGGCGATGATTTTTGATTTCTTCAATCGCTGCCGCAGTCCGTCGGCGTCGAACATGTCGGCCATGTCGATGGCCAATAGTGCCTGCGAACCCTTGGGCATGTTGCTGACTGAGTTTTGCAGGAATTGCGAGATGCGGGCTGTGCCGGTAAACCCAGGCATTCGCAGCCAGCGACTAAGAGCTTGCCGGTTCGCGGGGCACATGACGCCGACATGGCGTTGATCAAACAGGGCGAGGTAGGTGTTTTGCGGTGTGAGCGTCACTTCGTGCCCGCCGACGCTGTCGCGCGTGCCGCCGGTGGAGCCCACCAACGCCTTGTTCGTAATACTGTAACCGTGCCCGAGTTCGGCAATTCCGATCTCCCACTGATTCTGGAGCGTATGGTGATCGATCTGCGTTGCCAATACGAGCCTAGTCAGATGGGGAGGGCCGCCGAATAGGCCGCCAATGGCGCTTTTCTGGTAGTTTTCTGCCCATTTGAGTTTGACGCCGAGGGGACTATTCTCAAGTCCCGTATTATCGATGACGGCGAGAATGTTCGCCTGCTCCGGAATGCGTGCCAGCAACTCATCGTTGCTGTCGGCGCAGCAAAACGTCGAGCCGAACAACATCGCCGTCAGTGTTACAATCGGAATCCAGAATCTGTTCATGAATCTTCCCCCTTTTTGAAGCCTCGCCGAGCCAAAATATCCACATTTGTCGCCGCAATCCGCCCCACCAACTGGCCAGTTTTTTGCTGGAAGACGAAAACGAATTCTCTTGGCCAAGAGCAATTGCGATACCAACTCGGAATTGGGTCAAAACAAAAGGACCTCGCGAATGCCCGGCGTTCGGAATCGTAGGAAGAGATGTGCGATTCGCGAACTATCCGATCGAATTCCCCTGCTTCTGTCCGCGGCATGACGATTGCATTGAGTAATGTCACATCGCGCCACGTTTCCTCAGGCGCGGTCCAAAGGCTATTACTGCACTGGGTTATGGCCGTGCTGGCGCCATGCACTGAATCGGCATCAGTTCGTTCAATGTCCTGCGTACGCCAGTTAGCAAATGTTCCAGTAAGCGCGGTAAAAAAACTGCCACATCAATGATCGCCTTACCCCGCTTGGAATCTGGGACTTCCCCACTGAGTTGTCACACAGCTGCTTTCGGAGTGTCCAAGTAGGAGATACTCTGAAGCAATTGAGGGGGCAGCCATGTTCAATCCATTCACCGAAGTGATTGATGAATCCGCCGATTTCGACCTGATTTCTCAGGCCAAGAACGGCAACCGGGATGCGCTGGAAAAACTGGTTCTCCGGCATCAGGCGTGGATATACAACATCGCCGTGCGGATGGTTTTTCATCCGCAGGATGCCGAGGAAGTTACCCAGGAAGTCCTCATCAAAGCCATCACCCGGCTCAGCACTTTTCAAGGCGACAGTCAGTTCCGCACCTGGCTCTACCGCATTACGGCCAACCACGTGCTGAACATGAAGCGGCGAGGCGGGGAGATGCAACCGCTGACGTTCTCCAGTTACGCCGACGCTATCAACGAAACGCCCGATCTCGACCTGCCTGATCCGAAGAGCGTTCCGGCGGATGTGCCGCTTGTCGTCGAAGAGGCCAAAATCGCATGCACAACTGGAATGTTGCTCTGTTTGGACCGCAAGCAACGACTAGTCTTCACGCTCGGGGAAATCTTCGGAGCGAGCGACACCATTGGTAGCGAAATCCTGGAGATGTCAGCCGACAATTTCCGGCAAAGCCTCGCGCGCGCCCGCCGGGACCTCTACCAGTTCATGAACAACCAGTGCGGCCTGGTGAACGCGAACAATTCCTGCCGTTGTCCCAAGAAAACCCAGGGCTTCATCAATGCTGGTCACGTCGATCCGCATCACCTGCAATTCGTTTCTCTGCATGTTCGGCAAATCCGGGATGCGGCAGCCAATACGGTTCGAGTAATCGATGATGTCGTGGATCGGCAATACGCAACCATTTATCGGGAACACCCATTTCTTCAGCCGTCCGAACAAGTGCATTGGCTCCGACAGATTCTGGATCGGCCGGACATCCGCTCGGCCTTGCATCTCGCTTGAAAAAATCCGCCTTATTGCTGTCACAGTCGTCCTCCTGCCGTGTCTCAGGGGCAGGAGGATTAAACCATGTTGAAATTACAAGGGAAAACGGCCCTCGTGACGGGCGCATCCAAGGGAATTGGTGCGGGCATCGCCAAGGAATTGGCCGCGTCGGGAGCGGCGGTTGCGGTGAACTACGCAACAGATCGAAACGGTGCGGAGGCCGTGGTGACGACGATCGCCACCGCCGGTGGACGCGCCGTGGCGATTCGAGGTGATGTGTCGAAGTCCAGCGATGTCGCTCGGTTGTTCGAGCAAACGGAAGAAGCGTTTGGCGCGCTTGATGTTCTGGTGAACAACGCCGGCGTATATCGGCCCATGCCACTGGTGGAGCTTACGGACGAGGAGTTTCATCGGGAGATCAACACGAACCTATTCGGCCCACTGCTAACCATCCGCGAATCCCTGAAACACTTCGGTCCTGACGGCGGCAGCATCATCAACATCGGCTCGGCGGTTTCACGGATGCACCCGCCGGGATATTCGGTGTACAGCGCCAGCAAGGCAGGCCTCGACGCCGTCACCGGCGTGCTGGCGAAGGAACTGGCCTCGCGAAAAATCCGGGTAAACTCCGTCAACCCCGGAGCTACGTTCAGCGAAGGCACTCGCGCCGCCGGGCTGCTGGGCACGGGAAATGAATTCGAGAAGCACTTCCTCGCTCTGACGCCCCTGGGCCGCATCGGCACGCCAGCGGACATCGCCAAAGTCGTGGCGTTTCTTGCCTCAGACGATTCCGGCTGGCTGACCGGCGAAATCATCCTTGCATCCGGCGGACTGCGATAACTGCGAATCCAATACATCCGGGAGAAAACCATGCCCGTCTACATGATCTACATCTGTCACAACGTATCGGACCGAGCCCTGCTCGAGAAGTACTGGTCCTCCAACGGGCCCACGCTCGAGGGACAGCCCATCAAGTTACTCGCGGGGTACACGCCTTTCGAAGTCCTTGAAGGGGAGAACGTCTTGGGGGTGGTCGTGGCCGAGTGGCCGTCCATGGAGGCGGCGAAGGCGTGGTACGACAGCCCCGGCTACAAGGCCATTCGTCACCTCCGGATGGACAACGCCAAGTACACGGGTGTGCTTGTTGAAGCAGGCCTGGCGCCGCCCGAAGAGAGGTTGCGCAACAGGATTCGCTAAGGGGCAGCCAGGGGTCGGCCGGAGCAATGCCCGACTACCTCGATTTCGCGCGTCGGCAGGCAACAATGCACGACCGCAATACCGTCGAGCCCGCGCCGTCGAAGCGCCACTACGGAGGAGAGGCGTGAAAAAGATTGTCATTACCGGCACAGGGCGTATGGGCGGAGCTATCGCGACAGCATTTGCAAAAAGAACGTCGCACCAGGTTCCGATCCGCGGATCGCACAATCAGCATAAACCTCTGGCTTTGAGTGTAACTCAAGGCATGGGGTTACGAACACTCTGGAGGTACAATGATTGACCATATCTATCTTCCCGTGACCGACCCGAAGCGCTCGGATACCTTCTACGGTGCCGTGCTCGGCCCGCTCGGTATGTCCGAGCGCTGGCACTTCAAGGCGCAGGCCGGCTATCCCGATCTTACGGGCTTTGGCGAGCCGGGCATTCCGGGCTTCTGGCTGAAGGCCTCAAAGACCACCTGCGCCGAGCTTTACCTCGCCTTCGCCGCGGAGAGCGAGGCGGCGGTGAACGAGGCCTACGAGGCAGCGCTTGCCAATGGCGGCAAGGATAATGGCCCGCCAGGGCTGCGGCCGCAGTTCGATCCCCGCTATTACGCGGCCAATGTGCTCGATCCCGACGGCTACAATGTGGAGATCTGCTATAAGCCCTGGCTTTACGAATAAAGTCTGCGCACGCTCCGAGTCGGCGCGCCGACACGCCGGATTGGTGTATCCCCCGTTTCGGATCTTGCGCGGCGTCGCGCTTCACTGCCGACGGATACCGGCCATCTTGACGCTTCACGCAGCATCGAGAACCTCGGCCTGCTCGTGGCACAGCTTGCCTACGGGTCGGGCTTCGGAAACCGCGTTACGCTGCGCGCTTATGTTGCGTCGTTGGCTGTTCGACGGCCGTCGGTAAGCGCTTCGTCTTGGCATCGGAACTTCACGACCGATACTCGTCGCTCTCGACTTCTCGGCTTACGCACCGAGGTAATTGCTAAGAGGAGGAAATATGTTCAGCAGTGCGACCTTGCTGACGCGCAATCTTCAAGCGGATGCCGCAGGAGTCTGCCAATTCAAACCACTATGCGTCCGGCGGTGATTGTACTCTAGCCGCCACTCATCGAGCACGAAGTACGCGCCCGGTGACGCCTCCCGCGCGATACCCGCGGCTCTGCCGAAAATCCCTCTCAAGATCGGAATAAATCACGCTGGTCGCAGGTAAAGACTTATGCGGGCGACAGCGGCTGAGTTGCTGCGATTCATTTGGATCGAAACAACGGAGCAGTATTTGGTACGTGCCGAGAGCCTGCTGTCCAGCGTGAGCCACCTGTTTAGTGTCGTTGCACCTTGGAGGATTCCTGTGATGTGCATTTCCTGGTTGACTTGCTGGCTGAAGAACCGTCCCCAGTCGATGCGGCGACCGGCGCCTAACAATAAGAATCTCCGCCACTTTATGCCACTGGTCGAGGCGCTCGAAAGCCGGCAAGTCCCAACGGTCTCCTTCTTCGGCGGTAATCTCCTGCCGCAAGTCCATGCCCAGGCACTCTACCTGGGCAATGAATTCACGTCGGCCCCGACAAACACGGAGCCGGCGACGCTCGACGCCTTCCTGAAGGACCTCACTGGCGGTTCATATCTGAAGGCCCTCCAGACCGCCGGCTACAACGTCGGGCCGGGCACGGCGGTCGCGGGTGCGATCGATCCTAAGGCTCTGACGGTCGGGTCGACGATCAGCGACGCGTTCATCCGCACGCGTCTGCAGACCGACATCAACGGCGGGCTGTTACAGGCACCAAACGCTGATACTTTGTATGTCGTCTACGTCGAGCCCAATGTCGCCGTCAACCTCGGCCTCGGGCAAGGCACGACGCAGCAGGGTATCCTCGGCTATCACACCGCGTTCGTCGGTGCCAATGGCGCGCCGATCCGCTACGCAGTCGTCGTCACCCCCGGCGGCGCCGCCGGCAATAGCGTCCTGCCAGAGGCGGCGAGCGCCATCGACCAGCTGACGGCCGTCACCTCGCACGAAGTGGCCGAGGCGGTCACTGACCCGGATATCAACTCCAACGTCGACCACGGCCGGCTTGGCTGGATCGACCCGCGGCTCGGCGAAATCGGCGACATCGAGGAAAACAATCCCAACGCGTTTGTGCGGCTGGCGGACGGCCACCTGGTCCAGGAGGTCGCCAACCAGAACGACCAGCTCCTGTCCATCTTCACCGCCCCGCCGACGACTCCGCCGAGCGGCCTGATTGCCACCACCGCGACACTCACAGCCCAGGTCAATCCCCCGCATCGCTTCAATCCGCCGACCGTAACATTCACGGCCGTCATCAGTCCTGCTTCGGGCACGGCAGCGCCCGGCGGGACGGTGGAGTTGATCGTCAATGGCAGCGTGCTGGGCGGAGCGACCGTCAATGTGGTCAACGGCGTCGCGGAGGCGACGTTCACCGTCGAGTTCTTTGGGACCGGCCAGTTTACCTTCAGCGCCGAGTACCTCGGCTCCTCCGCGTTCCAGGGGAGCGCAAGCAATTCGGTGACCGTTGACGTGCTGTGACACGTGACGTTGTGTTCGCCTTTCTGACGCCTCATTGCGGGACAGAGGTAACGACTAGCGCAACCATCTCATCGACGCCTGCGACTGCCCGCGCGCTCCCTCGCCGCGCTGCTGCGCGAGCGACGCTGTGGGTGCCGACGAGCTGGAGATGACCGCCGACAATTTCCGCCAGTGCCTGGCCCGCGGCCGCCGCTACCTGCACAACTTCATGAACCACCAGTGCGGCCTGATGAACCGGAGCAACCCCTGTCGCTGCCCGATGAAGACTCGGGGCTTCATCGAGCAAGGGCATGTCGATCCCGGCAACCTCGTGTTCGTTTCACAGCACGTTGAGCGCGTCCGGGATGTCGCGCCTGACGCGGTCCGTGAGATTGAGGATATCGTACTCGATTTACGCAGTGTAAAAACCGACAAGTGATGTGCCCTGAACCGTCTTCAGTTGGTTCAGTGTCCCGAGTACGGCAGATAGCAATTGTTCCAGCAAGCGCGGTAAGAAAACTGCCAAATCAATGATCCCCTCGCTCCGCCGGGAACCACGGCGCGATTCGTTCACGTCCTTCGAGAGTCCCTGTTACGCTGTTTCGGGCAACCAACAATCCGGAAACAGTTCCAGACAAGCCCTGAAGCCCAGCTCCTTTCGGATAATCGCGACCTTGCATCATTAGGCAAGACATTTGCTTACACGTGCCGACCGGATCAGTCTTCCGACGAGTGATAACTTGTACAAAGTTGTGCTTATTTTGATGTTCTTTTCGGGGTTTTCATGATGGATTCGACGGTCGTGACAGCTCTGGCGGCGGCATTGGGCTCGCTGGTAGGGGCTGCCGCTTCCATTTGCACAACTTTGCTCGCCCAGCGAAGGCAATCGATCCGTACGACTGCGGAATGGAAGCTGCGGGAGCACGAATCACTGTACAAAGATTTCATCATGGAAGCATCACGGCTATTCGGAGACGCGATGGTGAATTCCCTGGACCGGCCCGGCCAGCTTGTGGTGCTGTACGGAATCTTGAGTCGGATCCGACTCACTTCGGGCGATGACGTGCTTAACGAGGCGGCGGACTGTTGCCACAAAATTGTCGGCCTCTATCGCCGACCCAACATGACGGCCGACGAGATTCGGTCCACAATTGAGGCTCATGAATTCGATCCGCTCAGGGAGTTCAGCGCCGCCTGCCGGATGGAACTATTGGCAATGGCCTCGATCGCATGACTCGTCCCTATTGTTCAATGTTGAAAGCCGAAGTGATGGTAGATGTTTGAGTGAGCCCGGTGAGGCGACCGCCATTTCAGCGACTACGTCTCTCCGCAGCTCCGTCGACGCGGCTCGTTCCTGTCCTCCAGATCACGTCCTCACACTCCTTTAACCAAAGAACACGTTGGAAACTGTTTCGAACGCGCGCTCCGCTGACTACGGGATAGCTCACGTCGTTGAACTGACTGACGTGGCACAGTGATTGCTTTGACTTTTCGCCAGGCCGCCGCCCACTGAAGCATTAACGGCACCGATCATCGGCGACAGCAAGCGCATCGCCGGCGGAGAAACTATTTCCCGAGTCCCTGTTAATGGTCGCACACGCCCGCTGTGCCGACTTCAAATGATGGCAGTCTGGCCAAGATTTAACAGCCACAGAATCGATGTACCGCGTCCGTCAAATTAGTTACGTCCATTTTGCATGAGAGACGAGATGAAGACCGTGAGCCTCATTCTCGGCGCTGCCTTCTGTGGATTTGCCGCGGACCGTCAGTCCCAGTTTTGACAGGAATTGCACCATGGCAGACGCACTGCTCTGGCACCGACTCCAGTTTGCCTTCACCATCACGTATCACTACCTGTTCCCGCAATTGACCATGGGCTTGGCGTGGTTCCTGGTGTATTGGAAGTGGCGCGCTCTGCGGACCAGTGATGAGAAGTACAACCGGGCTGCGCGATTCTGGACAAAGATCTTCGGGCTCAATTTCGCCGTGGGCGTGGTGACCGGCATTCCGATGGAGTTTCAGTTTGGCACCAACTGGGCGGGCTTCTCCAGGTATGGAGGTGGCGTTATTGGACAGACATTGGCGATGGAGGGTATGTTCGCGTTCTTTCTCGAAAGCGCCTTCATTGGAGCGCTGGTCTGGGGCGAAACGCGACTTGGCCCGCGCCTTCACTTCCTGACGGCGCTGGCGGTTGCACTGGGAAGCTGGCTCTCCGCGTATTTCATTCTGGTGACCAACGCCTTCATGCAGCATCCCGTTGGCTATCACGTTGCCGCGGACGGCTCGCTAGGTATTGACAGCCTTAGCGCTTACTTGCTCAACCCTTGGGCTTGGGTCCAGTTCGCCCACAATCAAATGGCAGCCCTGGTAACGGGCTCGTTTGTAGTCGCCGCTGTTGGCGCATTCTATTGTCTGCGCGGTCTGTACCCGATTCAGGCCCGGATGTATTTGCGCGCCGGGACGGTCGTCGGATTGATCGCCTCCCTCCTTGTTGCGTTCCCGACCGGTGACCAGCAGGCGAAGATGGTTGGCCGGCACCAGCCAGTGACCCTATCGGCAATGGAAGGCCGATTTGTTGGGGGCTCGATGGCGGGTGTCGCTCTAATTGGCCAGCCCAATGTCGCCGCCCAACGGCTCGACAATCCCATCGAGATTCCCGGAGCCCTCAGCTTTCTCGCCTACGGTCACTTTGGCAGCAATGTCCACGGATTGAACGACTTTCCGAGAGATTCGTGGCCCGACAATATCGAGCTGCTCTATTACTCATTTCACCTCATGATGACGCTTGGGACGCTTTTCATCGCTCTAATGGCTTACGCCGGGTTCCTAAACTTGCGCGGCCGACTGGAAACAAGCCGCGGGCTGCTCTGGTTGCTAATGTTCGCGTTCCCTTTTCCCTACCTCGCAAACGTGCTGGGATGGATGACCGCCGAATTGGGACGGCAGCCCTGGCTCATTTACGGTCTATTTCGCACATCAGACGGCCATAGCAAGGTCGTCAGCGGCGGCGACACGGTGTTCACCCTCATTGGCTTTGTTGGCCTCTACCTGGCGCTCGGGGTGTTGTTTCTATTTCTGGTCGGTCGGGAGATAAGTCGCGGACCGGATGATGCCTTCCCGGGCAAACAAGGAAAGGAGGAGGCGTCGCTATGATTGCTACCTGGTATGCGATTGCTAGCTTCATGCTCATTGTTTACGTGGCGCTGGACGGCCGCAACTTTGGCGCCGGAATGCTTCAATGGCTCGTGGCGCGAACGCCCGAAGAACGCCGTCAGGTCATCACCGCGATTGGTCCGCTCTGGTCTTGGCACGAAGTGTGGCTGGTCGGATTCGGCGGTACCATTTTCGCCGTATTCCCCAAGCTTTTGGCATCCGCGTTTGCTGGCTACTACCTCGCGCTATTCCTCATCCTGTGGTGCTTGATATTGCGCGGGATTTCGCTTGAGGTGGGCGGCCACATCTCCGACGGCATGTGGCAGGGGTTCTGGGATTTCGTCTTTGCCATCGCCAGTACGCTTTTAGCGATCTTGTTCGGCGCCGCGGCGGGCAATCTGGCTCGTGGAGTTCCGCTGACTTCCGACGGCACGTTCTCCATGGCCTTCTTCACCAATTTCACGCCGCACGGCGATGTGGGACTGTTGGATTGGTATACGGTATCGGTTGCGCTCTTCGCTGCTGTCGCGCTCGCGGCGCACGGCGCAACCTATCTCACGCTCAAGACGCAAGGTATCGTGCATGACCGCAGCGAACAATTCTCGCGGATACTTTGGTCTGCAGCTGCGCTGCTTCTGTCGGTCATAACCGTCGAAATCCTCGTCGTGCGCCCCGACCTGGTCGGGCACGCCATTCACAACCCACTTTGGTGGCTCGGCCTGATGTGGGTCTGTGCCGCAGCAATCGTGCTGGTTTCCGGGTTGGTAACGCGGCGCGAAATGCGTGCATTCATCGGGTCGAACCTACTGCTTGCCGGCATGCTGGCCACTTTGGCGGCTGCGATTTTTCCGGTCGTGTTGCATTCGACGCTGGCGCCCGAAAACTCACTCACTGTTTACGACGTCGCGGGCGGCGCCGATTCGCTGGCCTACGCCGCGATCTGGTGGCCAATCGGTTTCGCCCTGTCGGTCGCGTATTTCGTATTTGTCTCGCGACATTACGCCGGAAAAGTCAGCGTCCAACGAGACAATCAGGGCTTCTATTAAACTCATTCACCAGCGGGGTCGGCCAACTGAGGAGGAAATGATCATGAACGACACTTTTGCGACCAAGGCACTAGAGCCGCTGATCGTTATCGTGGGCGGGGGCTTCGGCGGTCTCGCGACAGCCCGCGCCCTCAGAAAAACTTCCGCACGCGTGCTCCTTATCGACAAGACCAACCACCACCTCTTCCAGCCACTCCTATATCAGGTGGCCACATCGGTCCTGGCAGCTGAAAACATCGCGGCGCCGCTTCGCAATGTGCTGCGCAAACAGGCCAACATCACTGTGCTTCAGGGCAAGGTCACCGGAGTGGATGTTGACAAAAAGGTCTGCTTCGTCGATGGG
>Ga0206945_1009_pt2 | contig 55232 bp, 59 predicted proteins | sample Alteio_BWOrgHeat_5_FD_152982 | JGI IMG/M metagenome (GOLD analysis project Ga0206945, IMG submission 152982) | Enriched cells from forest soil in Barre Woods Harvard Forest LTER site, Petersham, Massachusetts, United States -... | ecosystem: Environmental > Terrestrial > Soil > Temperate forest > O... | reverse complement strand
CCTTGATCGCGCGCGCGAACTTATCAATGCGAACACGCATCATAATGCTGAGACGACAAAGCAAGCCCTGGCCTACCTCAAGGACGGTATTAATCTCGCGCATAATCAGCAAGTCCATGGACCGTTGGTTGAAAAGCTTCACGGGACGTATGTATTTGCAGAGAGATGGGGTGGCTTATGGACAGGCACGGCCAAAGAGGTGAGTGAAGCGACTGCGCACGCAGAAGCGGCCGGCCATGTCATGGACAACCTTGGCGAGCGGATTATGCCGTTCCTGCAGGCGAAAGTGCCTGTACTTAATCAATAGTCAATGTTGCGGACGATTGTCGCTGCCGTTTAAATAAGGTCGGTTAAAAAACTCCTTGTGGATTCCCTAAAGGTCAGCGGCTCCGGAACAATCTCCTTAAGGTAGCGATACAAATTGAAACATAATTGAAATCACTGGAGCGGGTGAAGGGAATCGAACCCTCATAGCCAGCTTGGAAGGCTGGAGCTTTACCACTAAGCTACACCCGCATCGAAAAACAGAATACAGGTATCAGAAATCGGGACAATGAAATTCTGTTCCTGAATGCTTGTATTCTGCTTTTCGGAAAAAGTGGGGGGCTTCTGTTGCCCGGCGCCCCCCGGGCCGCGTTAGTCAAAAAACTACCTTAATTCGCAAAGCGAATGTTAGGCAGCTTTCGCGACTCCCATGTCAACGTTGTCGTTGGCATTTATAAGTTTGACCCGATAACGGCGGTATCATGCCGAGCAAAAACTCTGCCTTTATCACGCGCGTCGATCCTGTTTCGCCCCCACAGCAGAAGCTGGATAACCAGCTTCTGGTGGTGGAGGCGCCGGGTACCGCCCCCGGGTCCGCAGCGTCTATTCCACAAAGCGTTTATCGCCATAGCCGGCAAGCCGGCACTCCCTATATAGCACCAAATCGCTTAACAAAAAGGTCGAGGTTGGTTTCTTTGGAATTTCAATACATTAGATGTCGATATCTGTCTAAAAGAATGTCAGGCCTTTTTGCGCATTTTGCTCCAGAGCGGCGATAATTCAATCAATGCGACCCCGCATATAATCAGAAGGCATCCAGCTAGGGCAATATTCGTCAACCGCTCCTGAAAAATCACCATGCCGGATATCGCCGCGAAAACGCTTTCAAGCGACATGATGAGGGAGGCTTCGGCCGGTGGTGTATGTCGCTGGGCAAACACTTGGAGGGTATAAGCCACGCCGCTTGAAAAAATACCTGCGTATAAAATAGCCGGCAGCGCTTGCGCCAAGGTAGAGAGTGCCGTGGGTTCGAAGATAACACCGCCGATCAGGACAAAAAGGCCGACGACAAAATATTGTATGAAAGACAATGTAAATGGCCGGTCATGCGACACCATGAAGCGGGAAACCAGAGTAACGTGCAGTGCCCAAGCAATATCGGCGGTAAAAACCAGAATGTCTCCCTCGCCGATTGTGTCGAGCTGATAACCGCCCGCCAGAAGCCATGCGCCGGTCACCGACACGACGCAGGCGAGGAGAATGGGCAGGCGCGGTGCTTTGCCGGTCAGTGCCCAATGGATAAATGGCACGAAGGCGACATAGACGGCGGTCAGGAATCCGGCATTCGTAATCGTCGTCGATCGTAGCCCGATCTGTTGCATACTCGCGGCGATGCATAAGGTTATGCCGATAGAGACTGCCAGAAGAATGTCAGACCTTTTAAGGAAAGCGCCACGGCGTTTTTTCGATTCCCGTCTTGCCATCGGCGCCAGAAGCATGGCGGCCAGAAAATTACGTAATCCGACAAAGGTCAAAGCCCCGATATGCGCGTTGGCATCCTTCTGGGCGATGAAGGCCGTTCCCCAGATAAAGGCCGCAAGCAACAGAAGCAGATCCGCGCGAAGACGAGACATTCGAATATCCTGATTTCGGTGCGCTCCGACGTTATCGGGACTGCTATACATACACAATCTCATAATATATATTCACGCCAATCATGACCGACCGTATTCTGATTCTTGATTTTGGCTCGCAGGTAACCCAGCTGATTGCCCGCCGTGTGCGCGAAGCTGGCGTGTATTGCGAAATCCACCCCTTTAACCGCACGGATGAGCAGATCCGCGCCTTCAGACCAAAAGGCATCATTCTGTCCGGCGGCCCATGCTCGACGCTCGATCGGGGCAGCCCGCGCGCGCCGCAGGCGGTGTGGGATATGGACGTACCCATTCTCGCTATCTGTTATGGCCAGCAAACCATGTGCCTTCAGCTCGGCGGTAATGTCGAAGGCGGTCACAATCGCGAATTCGGTAAGGCGATGATGGAGATCAAGGAGAAATGCGATCTCTACGACGATTTTTGGCCCAAGGGTTCAAAGCACCAGGTGTGGATGAGTCATGGTGATCGCGTAACGCAATTGCCTAAAGGCTTTCAGGTGACGGCGACCAGCGAAGGTGCACCCTTCGCTTTCGTGGTTGATGAGAAGCACCGTTATTACGGCACCATGTTTCATCCTGAAGTCGTGCATACGCTCGATGGCGCGAAACTGCTGAGCAATTTCGTGCACAAGATTTGCGGTTGTGGCAAAGGCTGGAGCATGAAGGCGTTCCGCGACACCGAGATCGCACGCATCCGCCAGCAGATCGGCAAGGGCAAGGTGATCTGTGGTTTGTCCGGCGGTGTCGACAGCGCCGTGGCCGCCGTCCTGATCCATGAAGCGATCGGTGATCAGCTGACCTGTATTTTCGTCGATACCGGCATGATGCGGCAGGGTGAGGGTAAACAGGTCGTTGATCTGTTTCGCTCGTATTACAACATTCCGCTCATAGCTGTGGATGCGGGAAAGCAATTCCTCGGCGCGCTCAAGGGCGTCAGCGATCCGGAGCAAAAGCGCAAGACCATTGGCAAATTGTTCATCGATGTGTTCGATGCCGAAGCGCATAAAATCAAGGACGTGGCGTTTCTGGCTCAGGGAACACTTTATCCGGATGTGATCGAAAGCGTGTCCTTCACTGGCGGGCCGAGCGTGACAATCAAATCGCATCATAATGTTGGTGGTTTACCGGAACGCATGAAGCTGAAACTCGTCGAGCCTTTGCGCGAACTCTTCAAGGACGAGGTGCGGGTTTTAGGGCGTGAATTGGGGTTGCCGGAAAGCTTTGTCGCGCGACATCCGTTTCCGGGGCCGGGCCTTGCCATTCGCGTGCTGGGCGAAATCAACGAAGAAAAACTCGACATCCTGCGCAAGGCGGATGTGGTTTATCTTGATGAAATCCGCAAGGCGGGTCTTTACGACGAAATCTGGCAGGCTTTCGCCGTGCTGTTGCCGGTCCGCACCGTTGGCGTGATGGGGGACGATCGCACATATGACCATGTGCTAGCATTGCGTGCCGTAACTTCGGTCGATGGCATGACGGCGGAGTCTTATGCTTTCGATCACGCCTTTCTCGCGCGCTGTGCGACCCGCATTATCAATGAAGTGCCGGGCGTTAATCGCGTCGTTTATGATGTCACCAGCAAGCCGCCGGGCACGATCGAATGGGAGTAGCGGGTATGAAAATCCGCACCCTCTATTTCAAGGTGAAAGACATCGAAGGTGCGACTCAGTTTTGGGAACAGCTTTTGCAAATCCAGCCGCACAAGTCTTTTGAAAAATGGCGGGAATTTTGGTGCGGTAATATTCGTCTCGGTCTGCTGCTGAATGACTTTAATGATCCGGTCCAAGGTTCTGGCTGCGTTCCGGTTTTTGAATTTGAAGATGACGTCCTGTTGGACTATGTTGCGCGCGCCAAAAAACTCGGGGCAGAAATTGTGCTTGATGGCTTGGACAATCCACAAATAAAATCTATCGTCTTCCGTGATCCGTTCGGCCATGAATTCGAACTTTCGAGATTCCATGATTAAGCGATTTTTCCTTCTCGTACTGTTTATGTTGCCTGCGCCTGTCTGGGCGCAGAGCCAATGTTATTCTGAGGATGAGATGCGCGCCGAGCAGTTGCTGCGCTTGCATTCCGAGCTGATGGTCATCACTGTGATGTGCCACCAAAGCTCGAAGGGCATTAACCTTATTCCCTATTATACCGGCTTCACAAAACGCTATATTCAGCCGTTGCATGATGCCGAGGAGGTTATGCAGCATCATTACAGCGCGACTTATGGTGGAAACGGTGTTGATCAACTCGACAGATTACGCACACGCCTTGCCAATGAAATTAGCCAGCAGATCGCCGATAGTTCAGCGCCAGAATTCTGCGCTGAACGTCGGGATAAAGTGCTAGTCATGTATAGAGCTTCAGCGCATGATGTGAATAACGAAGTCGGCCGCTTAGTGGATGATGCCCAACCCTATGAAAGCCTTTGTGACGAGTAAGCCGCGCGTATTGCCAGAAAGCCCGAATAGCGCCTAAATTGGGCCGACGATTCACAAGATTGGCGTTACCAGTGGCCTATTTCCTTCAACAATTAATCAACGGCCTAACTTTGGGTGCCGTCTATGGCCTGATCGCTATCGGTTACACGATGGTCTACGGCATTATCGGCATGATCAATTTCGCCCATGGTGAAATCTACATGATCGGCGCTTTCGTCACCGTTATCAGCTGCGTTGTCTTGGGGCTGGGGGGATCCGGTCACGCTATTGGCGCCTTACTGATCGTCCTTCTAGTTAGTGTGCTGATCACCAGTCTTTACGGCTGGACGGTCGAACGCGTGGCCTATCGGCGTCTGCGCAACTCGACACGTCTCGCGCCACTCATCTCCGCCATCGGCATGTCGGTGCTGCTGCAGAATTATGTTCAGCTGCTCCAAGGTGCACGGGTCAAGACCGTGGCGCCGGTGCTGCAAGGCGCGTTCGAACTGATGAAGCGTGATGATGGTTTCGTTGTTTCCATTTCCTATCTGCAAATTATCATCGTCGTGTTGACCATGATCTTGATGGCCGCCGTGACGCTGCTTATCCATCGCACGCCGCTCGGTCGTGCGCAGCGCGCCTGCGAGCAGGACAAAATTATGGCGGCGCTGGTCGGCATCAATGTCGACCGTACTATCTCGGCAACCTTCGTCATTGGTGCGGCCTTGGCGGCTGTCGCCGGTTTTATGGTGACAATGTATTATGGTGTCGTCGACTTCTTCATGGGTTTTCTGGCGGGAATGAAAGCTTTCACCGCCGCCGTGCTGGGCGGCGTCGGCTCGCTGCCGGGCGCGATGCTGGGTGGCATCATCATCGGGTTGATCGAAAGTTTCTGGGCCGGTTATGTGAACGCACAATATAAGGATGTCGCGGTTTTTGGCATTCTCATTCTGGTATTGTTGGTGCGCCCGAACGGCCTTTTCGGCCGGCCTGAGATTGAGAAGGTGTGATATGGCGGTGCGGCTGAAAGACGCTTTTCTTACCGCACTGGTCGCCTTAATCCTTGCCTTGCCGCTGGCAGGCGCCCGCACCATCGACGGTGCCGAAGGTTTGGTCGTCGAATGGCATCTGATCGATGTCGGCGTCGCAGCGGTTTTGGTTTTTTTCGGGCGCTTGCTGTTGGATTTGGTTTCCGACGGGTACGGAGCTGTGATTGCACCGCTTGCGTTGATTGCCGGTATCGCTGCCGCTTATCTGCCCTTTCCATCACAATTTCTCAAAACGGTCACGGTTGGTGGCTCATTCGTTATCGCTGTGAGGGGATTGTTTGTTGTGTGGCGACGTTCAGGTCAGGCGCATGTCGGCATGCCCGTTTTTATGGGCGTGACCAAATGGACAAAAAACCTCACGCTCCTTTCTGCGCTGTTTTTTATATTGGCGTTGGTGTTTCCTCTCACGCCCTTGGCCAGTCGCTATGCGCTTGATGTCGCGACCATGGTGCTTACTTACGTTATGTTGGCCTGGGGCCTGAATGTCACTGTAGGCTATGCTGGTTTGCTTGATCTCGGTTATGCCGGGTTTTATGCTCTCGGTGCTTATAGCTACGCCTTGTTGGCGCAGCATTTCGGCATCGGTTTCTGGATTGCTTTGCCGATCGCCGGCATATTATCTGCCGTGACAGCTTTTCTTCTCGGGCTGCCCGTTCTACGCCTGCGTGGCGACTATTTTGCCATCGTCACACTCGGTTTTGGTGAAATCGTGCGTCTGGTGCTCATCAACTGGACGACATTGACAGGCGGTCCAAATGGTATTTCTGATGTTCCGCGACCGACGCTTTTCGGCCTCGAATTCGCACGCGAGGCCAGTCAAGGCCACAAGACATTCAACGATTTCTTCGGCATTGCCTTCGACCCGGTGCAGCGCGTGATTTTTCTTTATTACCTCATTCTGTTTCTGGCGCTTCTGGTTGGGTGGTTCAGCGCGAAATTACGGCGCCTGCCGATCGGCCGCGCCTGGGAAGCTTTCCGCGAGGATGAAATTGCCTGTGCTGCGATTGGCATCAATCGCTGGAAGGTCAAGCTGACGGCCTATAGTTTGGGGGCCGCTGTTGCAGGTTTCGCCGGATGCTTCTTCGCCACGCGGCAGGGCTTTATCAGTCCAGAAAGTTTTACTTTCACGGAATCCGCGACCATGCTGGCGATCGTCATCCTCGGCGGTATCGGCCATCCATTGGGCATCGTGTTGGCGGCGCTTTTCGTTGTTGGCATGCCAGAGTTGTTCCGTGATCTGGAGCAATACCGCATGCTGGCATTCGGTGCGGGTATGGTGCTCATCATGCTGTGGCGTCCGGGCGGTATGATGGCGGTGCGGCGCCCGACGGTGCAGCTGGCCGAAGGTGGGGTGCAAATATCTGAACACGCATGAGAGGTATTCCATCGGATGCCCATCTTCTGCTATCTTTTTAGTGATGATCAAAATCACTTTTCTTTTTGCTGGTAACCGGAAGCATACAATCGAGGCCAAGATCGGCCAGACCTTGCTCGACATTGCCAAGGAAAACGCCATCGATGAAATCGAGGGGGCCTGCGGTGGCGCTATGGCCTGTTCGACCTGCCATGTCATCGTCGATCCGTCCTGGTACGGCAAACTGCCGTCGCCGGCCATGGACGAAACTGATATGCTTGATCTTGCTTCGGGATTGACAAAAACCTCGCGTCTCGGCTGTCAGATAAGGCTGACAGAGGCCTTGGATGGGCTCACGGTACGTGTGCCTCCGAGCGTGAAAAGCCTGCTGGGCTAGGTGCTTGTTTTTCCCGCCTTTTTTGCTTGACCCCGCCGCCTGAATCCGTCAAAAAAGCCGCGCTTTATGAACTTTTTCAACTTGGGCGTCCATGCCAAGCCTTAAAGACCTTAAAAACCGCATCGGAAGCGTGAAATCGACACGCAAAATCACCTCTGCCATGAAAATGGTGGCGGCGAGTAAATTGCGCCGCGCCCAGGATAACGCCGAGGCGGCACGTCCTTATGCTCTACGTATGTCGCGAATGCTGGCATCCCTCTGTCACAATTTGATTCTATCGGACTCGACACCAAAACTGCTGGCTGGTACCGGAAAGAGTGATGTCGTGCTTCTGCTGGTTGTGACGTCAGATCGCGGGTTGTGCGGCGGTTTCAATGGCTTTGTCGTTCGCGAAGCCCGTCGCCTCATCCGTCAACTGGAGGGCGAAGGCAAGCAAGTCAAACTGCTTTGTGTCGGGCGCAAGGGCCGCGACCTTCTGCGCCGTGATCACGCCGCTAAAATCCTTCAGGTTTCCGAAGAAATCGGCCGCAAAAACATCGGTTTCGCTGATGCCGACAGGATCACCCAGAAGATGATGGAATTATTCGAGGCGGGTGAGTTCGATATTTGCCGCGTTGTCTTTAATCGCTTTAAATCAGCGATTGCCCAGATCGTGACCGTGAAGCAGCTTGTTCCGGTCGAAGTTGGCGTGACTGAAGCTGCCAATGCCAATGAGCCGGAAGCCATCTACGAGTTCGAGCCGGATGAGGAAAAAATCCTCGCCAGCCTCTTGCCACATAACTTAGCCATGCAGATTTATGTCGCGATGTTGGAAAGTGCCGCCGGGGAGCAGGGCGCGCGTATGACGGCCATGGACAACGCCACGCGCAATGCCGGCGATATGATCAACAAACTGACGCTCAATTATAACCGTAGCCGTCAGGCCTATATCACCAAGGAGCTGATCGAAATTATTTCGGGAGCCGAAGCCGTATAGTCAATTCAGAAAGGGACAGCACAGATGCAGACCAAATCCGAAGGCCGTATTACACAAGTCATGGGCGCCGTCGTCGACGTTCAGTTTGATGGTGAGTTACCGTCGATTTTAAACGCGCTGCATACTGAAAACGAAGGCAAACACCTCGTTCTTGAAGTTGCCCAGCATCTCGGCGAAAGCACCGTGCGCGCCATCGCAATGGACTCGACCGATGGTCTGGTGCGCGGCCAGAAGGTTTCTGATACCGGTGCTCCAATTACTGTACCGGTTGGTCCCGAAACGCTTGGCCGTATTATCAATGTAATCGGTGAGCCGATCGACGAACGTGGTCCCGTTACGACCAAGAAATCACTGCCGATCCACCGCTATGCGCCAGAATTTGTCGAACAATCGACCGAACAACAGGTGCTGGTCACTGGCATCAAGGTTGTTGATCTGCTGGCGCCGTATTCGCGCGGCGGTAAAATCGGTTTGTTCGGCGGCGCTGGCGTCGGCAAGACGGTTCTCATTATGGAGTTGATTAATAACGTTGCCAAAGCCCACAGCGGTTATTCGGTTTTTGCCGGTGTCGGTGAACGCACCCGCGAAGGTAACGATCTTTACCACGAAATGATGGAATCCGGCGTCATCAAAACCGACGGCCCAGGCTCCAAGGTCGCGCTGGTGTACGGCCAGATGAATGAACCGCCCGGCGCGCGTTCTCGCGTGGCGCTGACCGGCCTTACGCTTGCTGAATACTTCCGCGACGAGGAAGGTCAGGATGTTCTGTTCTTCGTCGACAACATCTTCCGTTTCACGCAGGCAGGTTCTGAAGTGTCAGCACTGCTGGGTCGTATTCCTTCGGCGGTCGGCTATCAGCCGACGCTCGCTACTGATATGGGCGCCTTGCAGGAACGCATTACCACCACCACCAAAGGATCGATCACCTCGGTGCAGGCGATTTATGTTCCGGCGGATGACTTGACCGACCCAGCTCCAGCGACATCCTTCGCGCATCTTGACGCCACCACGGTGTTGTCGCGTCAGATCGCCGAGCTCGGCATCTATCCCGCCGTTGATCCGCTCGACTCCACCAGCCGCATTCTCGATCCGCGCGTTGTGGGTCAGGAACATTACGAAGTCGCGCGTTCGGTGCAGAAGGTACTGCAGACTTACAAGTCGCTGCAGGACATCATTGCCATTCTTGGCATGGATGAATTGTCGGAAGAGGATAGGCTCACGGTTGCGCGCGCGCGCAAGATCCAGCGTTTCCTGTCACAGCCCTTCCACGTCGCCGAAGTCTTTACCGGCTCGCCGGGCGTTTTCGTGAAACTCGAAGAAACAATCAGGGGCTTCAAAGGCATCGTCGCCGGCGAATATGATTATCTGCCGGAAGCAGCCTTCTACATGGTTGGCACGATCGACGAAGCCGTTGCTAAGGGTCAGAAGCTAGCGAAAGAAGCGGCCTAATGACGATTCAGTTCGAACTCGTCTCACCCGAAGCGCTGATTTTCAGCAAGCAAGTGGCTTTGGTTACGGTGCCGGGCGGCGAAGGCGATTACGGTGTTCTGCCGGGCCATGCGCCGATGATTACCACGGTTCGTCCGGGTGTCATCGATATCTATGAGCAGGAAAGTGGCACGATCTCCGAGCGCATTTTTGTCGCCGGCGGTTTTGCCGAAGTGGTCGGCGAACGCTGCACCGTTCTGGCTGAGGAGGCCGTTCCGGTCGCTGAGCTGTATCGTTCACAGATTGAGGAAACCTTGTCCCAGCTAGTGGAAGATGCCGAGCTGGCCAAGCTGGATTCTGAGCGCGTCGAGATTGAAGCCAAACTGGCTGTTACCCGGGCAAAACTGCAGGCTGTTTCCTAGACTTTAGGCGACGACGTTCAGATTGCTGCCGCGTATCGTTGAAGCCCCAACATCGGCAAAAGTCGTATACACACCCGTTGGCGCGCTGTTCTGGGCCGCGAAATTGTTCTGATTGTTTGTGTTCGTGCCCGACGTCGTCAAGGGGCTATTCGACGTGGATGTGTCAAATGAATTATTTGGCGTTGTCGATGGCTGCGCGGGTGCCGATGTTGGGAAGGCGTTGGGGCTGATGTTAATGAACTCACCGATGTTGAATTGTGTGCTGTTGCCAAGGTTAAGGGTCGGATTCAAAACCGCAGCCAGAACGCCCGCGCTGTTCGGTGCGCCTGTCGATTGATTGATGGTTTTTGCTTGCAGCGCACCGATCAAGGTTCCGCTGAACGAAAGACCGTTGGCGTTGGACAAAAGCTCGCCGATTGTCGTCACGCCCCTCAAGGATGAAGGTAACCCGGTGTTGCTGGTATCCGGTGCACCAATCGGCGACGTGGACTGCGCTATGGCGGGTGGCTGGGCATTCGACAGTTGATAGGTTACCTGCAATCCATTGCCGAGCGCCGAGACGCCTTCCAGCGTCAGACTACTGCCGTCGCTGCTGGTGCTGAAGGACGTACCGTTCTGTTGATCGACGGTTCCCAAAATGCCGTTGACCGGACCGTTCAACGAAATTTCATAGGCTGTCGTCGTTATGTCGCCATTGGTCTGCGATCCTTCCGGCGTGATGGTTATCCCCTTGCCGTAAAGTCCACTCGTCAGTGCAGCCCCTTGATCGCCGGCCTGTAAGGTCTGTAGACCCGTCTGATCCGTCACGGTACTCGCGCCGTTATCGCTCGTCAGGTTGTAGTCGACGGTCAGTTTATTGCCGTTCACCAGTACAGTGGCCGGCGAATAGTTTAAACCATTTGCAGTTAGACCCGCTGTCAGAACCGTCGCTTTGCCAGATGATGCTGGTGCGCCATTGGTGTTGACCGTAATGTCACCCTGGGTGATGATGCTGTTATTGCCGAAAGACGTCCCGTTCGTGCCAATGCTGTTATAGACCGGCAGCGCTGCGGAGAAAGAGAGACTGGCAATTGCCATATGCATGCCCTTATGGGGGTACGCGGCATCGCCCCTGTCTTGTACAGGTGCCGCTTACCCTGAAATATCAAGCTGTTGAAGCCTTCTCATAATATCAGTTATACGCTTAATGGTGGCTGAATCTTTCCTTAACGATTCGGGAATCGTTAACCAACTATGCCTTTGATTTTCCTAAAATCGACATGTGGCTTTAGACACCGAGGAGCAATCTTTCCGGATCTTCGATGCATTCCTTGACGCGGACGAGGAAAGTCACGGCCTCGCGTCCATCGATGACACGGTGATCGTAACTGAGCGCGATATACATCATCGGGCGGATTTCGATCTTGCCATTCACGGCGACCGGACGCTCCTTGGTCGCATGCATGCCTAGAATGCCTGACTGTGGCGGATTCAAAATTGGTGTTGACATCAACGAACCGTAGACGCCGCCATTCGTGATGGTGAAAGTGCCGCCGGTGAGATCAGCCATCGTCAACTTGCCATCGCGTGCGCGTTTGCCCAAATCGCCGATGGTTTTTTCAATTTCGGCAAAATTTAGTTTATCGGCATCGCGCACGACAGGTACCACGAGACCCTGCGCCGTGCCGACCGCCACACCGATATCGTAGTAGTTTTTGTAAACCAAATCCTCGCCTTCGATCTCGGCATTGACACTGGGAATTTCCTTGAGCGCCAATACGCAGGCCTTGACGAAAAAGGACATGAAACCAAGTTTCGTGCCGTACTTCTTTTCGAAGCTTTCCTTATGCTGTGCGCGCAAGGCCGTGATCTGGCTCATATCCACTTCGTTGAAAGTGGTGAGCATGGCGGCGGTGTTCTGTGCATCTTTGAGACGTTCAGCGATGCGTTGGCGCAGGCGTGTCATACGCACACGCTCTTCTTCATGAGCGCGCGCGCGTGAACCCGAAGAAACGGTGGCAGCTTGTGGCTGGGGTGCGCGCTGAACCATGACAGGCGCAGGCGCCGCCGGTTGAGCTGCAGAGCTGGCGATATCTTCTTTAGTCACACGGCCGCCTTTGCCGGTGCCAGGAACATCGTAGGGGTTGATCCCCTTGTCTTCGGCCTGTTTGCGTGCGGCGGGCATGACTTGAACCGAAGCGGGTGGCGCGGATGTATTGGCGGCAACAGGTTTTTGGGCCGAAGGGGGAGCGGAAGTCGTTGCGCTGGCGGCCGGTGATGATACGGCGGCCGTACCTTCCTGAATGACGCCCAACACGGCGCCCACGCCGACATTGCCACCTTGCTGTACCTTGATTTCACTGATTACGCCGGATGTTGCGGCGTTCACCTCGAGCGTTACCTTATCGGTTTCCAGCTCGACCAGGGGTTCATCGGCGCGTACAGCGTCGCCGACTTTTTTGAGCCATTTGGCAACGGTGGCTTCGGAAACGGATTCGCCCATGGGCGGAACGATGATTTGTGTTGGCATGGAGGTACCTGAGTAAAAAGTTTCGGGAAACTAATAGCCTGATTTCGGTATAAAATCAAAGACCTTCAATAGCGTGGTTCCGCTCTTGCTATCCGTACATAATGTGCTTATCTGTGTTATGTGGTTCCTGAACAGGAGTTCTTCCGAATGCCCAGCCCCGAACGTCATCCCCTTGAAACTCTGAGTGCACTTGTCCCTATCGTTATTGAGCAAACCGCCCGCGGCGAGCGCTCTTTCGATATTTATTCTCGGCTCCTCAAGGAACGTATTATTTTTATGGTTGGTCCGGTGGACGACCATATCTCCAGTCTTGTCTGTGCCCAATTGCTGTTCCTTGAATCCGAAAATCCGACCAAGGAAATTTCCTTTTATATCAATTCGCCAGGTGGGGTCGTGACGTCCGGTCTCGCCATTTACGACACGATGCAATATGTCAAATCACCTGTTTCAACTGTGTGCATTGGTCAGGCAGCCTCCATGGGCTCGCTTCTGTTATGTGCCGGGGAAAAGGGCAAGCGCTACTCTTTGCCCAATAGCCGTATGATGATCCATCAACCCTCAGGGGGTGCCCAGGGGCAGGCGACGGATATCGAGATCCAGGCCCGCGAGATCCTCAAATTACGCCACCGTCTGAATGAAATTTACGTGAAGCACACCGGCCAACCTATTGATAAGGTTTCTCTTGCCGTGGAGCGTGACAACTTTATGTCTGCGCAAGAGTCTAAGGATTTCGGTTTAATCGACGAAGTTGTTACCCACCGCCCTGGTGGGGCCGAAACTGAAAAGAAGGCGGCCTGATTGTGGGCAGGAGTCGCCTTGCGGTAATGGCCTTTTCTGTCTCTTTTCTTGGTTTGTTGCCCAACCTTTTTTGGTTTAACAATCCAGTAACCAAAACCGTCATAGGCTATATCTAAGAGAACGAGTCCAGCGAAGAGAAAACGATGACCAAGTCCACCACCAGCGGCGATTCAAAAAATACGCTCTACTGCTCTTTCTGCGGCAAAAGCCAGCATGAAGTGCGCAAGCTCATTGCCGGCCCGACCGTATTCATCTGCGATGAATGTGTCGAATTGTGCATGGATATCATCCGCGAGGAAAGCAAGACGACGCTCGTCAAAACCAAGGACGGCGTGCCGACACCAAAAGATATCATGGCTGTGCTCGACGATTACGTCATTGGGCAGGAACACGCCAAGCGCGTTCTCTCCGTCGCCGTTCACAATCACTATAAGCGCCTCGCCCATGGCGCGCGCAATTCGGATGTTGAATTGGCAAAATCGAACATTCTGCTGGTTGGCCCGACCGGTTGCGGTAAGACATTGCTGGCGCAAACTTTGGCGCGCATCATTGATGTGCCTTTTACCATGGCCGATGCGACGACACTCACCGAAGCTGGTTACGTTGGCGAAGACGTCGAGAACATCATTCTCAAATTGCTGCAGTCCGCTGATTACAATGTCGAGCGTGCGCAGCGTGGCATCGTCTATATCGATGAAATCGACAAGATCAGCCGCAAATCCGATAATCCTTCGATCACGCGCGACGTTTCCGGCGAAGGCGTGCAGCAGGCACTCCTTAAGATCATGGAAGGCACGGTAGCTTCGGTTCCCCCGCAGGGTGGCCGCAAGCATCCGCAACAGGAATTCCTACAGGTTGATACCACCAATATTCTTTTCATCTGTGGCGGTGCTTTCGCAGGCCTTGAGAAAATCATCTCGGCGCGCGGTCGCGGCAGTTCGATCGGTTTCGGTGCCGATGTGCGCGGTCCGGATGAACGTCGTACCGGTGAGATCCTGAAAGAGGTTGAGCCGGAAGATTTGCTGAAATTCGGTTTGATCCCTGAATTCGTTGGGCGTCTGCCGGTGGTCGCGACCTTGTCTGATCTTGATGAAGCGGCTTTGATTGACATCCTAACGCGGCCAAAGAATGCACTTGTGAAACAGTTCCAGCGCCTGTTTGAAATGGAAGATATCGGCCTCGATGTCACCGAAGATGCGCTTTCGGCCATCGCTCAAAAGGCCATCGCTCGCAAAACCGGCGCGCGCGGCCTGCGTTCCATTATGGAAAGCGTTTTACTCGACACGATGTTCGAAATCCCCGGTTCGCGGGATATCGAAAAAGTTGTGGTTAATAAGGATGTGGTCGAGGGTAAGGCCAAACCGATGCAGGTTCATGGCGAGAAGCGCGAAGTCGCTGGCGCGAAGGCCTAAGTCAAGCCCTACGGCATAAAAAACCTGTGTAAAACTTGTCGAAAACAAGGGTGTTTGTGGCCCTTGAAAATCGACAAAAAACTTCCAATCTGTTAACCTATGCAAGGCTAGGATTTAAGGGGGCGAATCACCCCCAACCCAGGCCTGCTACAGGCGAAAGGACTTCCTGCATGGTTATGCATTCTCCCGGCGGCGCTCTCTATCCAGTTCTGCCGTTGCGCGATATCGTAGTTTTCCCGCATATGATTGTACCGCTGTTTGTCGGCCGCGAAAAATCCGTCCGTGCGCTCGAAGATGTCATGCAGGACGACAAGCATATCCTGATGCTGACACAAAGAAACGCGACGCAGGATGATCCGGCCCCTAATGATCTGTATACCTTCGGCACCGTTGGTACGGTTCTGCAGCTTTTGAAATTGCCGGATGGCACCGTCAAGGTTCTGGTTGAAGGTAGCCATCGCGCCAAAGTCATGCGCTTTGCCGATAATCCCGATTTCTTCCAGGCTTTTGCCGAACCGATCGAGGAATTTGGTGGTGATCAGGGCGAATTAGGGGCGCTGCAACGCGCCGTAGTTGGACAGTTTGACCAGTACATTAAGCTCAACAAAAAAATTCCACCGGAAGTTCTGGTTTCGGTCAATCAGATTGACGATGCGGCCAAACTCGCCGACACAATTGCTTCACATCTCACACTAAAGATCCCTGAAAAGCAGCTCCTGCTCGAAATTACCTCGGTCAATGAGCGCCTTGAAAAGATCTTCGGTTATATGGAAGGCGAGATTGGCGTGTTGCAGGTTGAAAAACGCATCCGCAACCGGGTCAAGAAGCAGATGGAGAAGACCCAACGCGACTACTATCTGAACGAGCAGATGAAGGCGATTCAGAAAGAGCTTGGCGAAACCGAAGAAGGCAAGAACGAGGCCGATGAGCTCGAAGAACGCATCAACAAGACTAAAATGAGCAAAGAGGCGCAAGAGAAGAGTCTCGCCGAACTCAAGAAGCTCCGCGCCATGAGCCCGATGTCAGCCGAAGCCACGGTCGTGCGCAATTATCTCGACTGGATGTTGGGCATTCCCTGGGCCGAACGCACGCGCACGCGCAAAGACATCAAGAAGGCCGAACAAATTCTTGACATCGATCATTATGGCCTTGAGAAGGTCAAGGAACGCATCCTTGAATACCTTGCCGTGCAGCAGCGGCAGAACAAGGTCAAGGGCCCCATCCTTTGCCTGGTTGGTCCCCCGGGTGTTGGCAAGACCTCGCTCGGTAAATCCATCGCCAAGGCCACGGGCCGCAATTTCGTTCGCATGTCGCTGGGCGGCGTGCGCGACGAAGCCGAAATCCGCGGCCATCGCCGTACCTATATTGGCTCCATGCCTGGCAAAGTCATTCAGGGCATGAAGAAAGCAAAATCCTCCAATCCGCTTTTCCTGTTGGATGAGGTGGACAAACTCGGTTCCGACTGGCGCGGTGATCCGTCATCGGCGTTGCTTGAGGTTTTGGATCCGGAACAGAACCATGCCTTCAACGATCATTACCTCGAAGTCGATTACGACCTCTCCGATGTGATGTTCGTCTGTACGGCGAATACCCTGCGCATGCCGCAACCTTTATTGGATCGCATGGAAATCATCCGCCTGTCGGGGTACACCGAGGATGAAAAGATCGAGATCTCTAAGCGCCACCTGATCCCAAAAATAATGAAGGAGCACGGGCTGAAGAAGGGCGAGTTTTCGATTTCCGAAGACGCGTTGCGCGATATCGTGCGTTACTACACCCGGGAAGCCGGCGTGCGTAGCATGGAACGCGAAATCGCCAGCCTAGCGAGAAAATCGCTTAAGGATATCCTCGTTAAGAAATTGCAGTCGGTGCATGTCACGCGACGCAATATCGAGAAATACCTGGGTGTTAAGAAATTCCGCTTTGGTGAGGTTGAGCCAGAAGATCTGGTCGGCGTCACCACTGGTTTAGCCTGGACCGAAGTGGGTGGCGAATTGCTAACCATCGAAGCCGTGGCTGTGCCGGGCAAGGGTAAAATCACCATCACCGGTAAACTCGGCGATGTGATGCGCGAATCCGTGCAGGCAGCCGAAAGCTATGTCAAGGCGCGTGCGGTGGCCTTTGGTATCAAGCCGAGCCTGATCGATAAACGTGATATCCATGTCCATGTGCCTGAAGGCGCCATTCCCAAGGATGGCCCGAGCGCGGGTGTGGCGATGGTTACCTCCATCGTCTCCGTCCTCACCGGCATTACGGTGCGCAAGGATGTGGCGATGACCGGTGAAATCACGTTGCGCGGCCGGGTGTTGCCGATCGGCGGCTTGAAGGAAAAGCTGTTGGCGGCCTTGCGCGGCGGGCTGACGACCGTTCTTGTTCCGAAAGAGAATGAGAAAGATCTGACTGAAATCCCCGACAACGTTAAAAAGGGCCTCAAAATCCTTTTAATGAATACGGTTGAGGAAGTGCTGAAATACGCCCTGACAAAACCGATCACACCGATCGAATGGGATGAAAACGCCGAAATGGCGGCCGACGCTGCCCGCAAGAAAGCCGCGGATGGCGACGACGTCGGTGGCGTAGTCAAACACTAACCTTTAGAAGCGGGTTTGGCGTTTTGACGCGCCCTACCTCCAGCGGGAGGTTGCTTTTTCCCAATGCGGCATCGACCACGTCAAAATCTCAAGTGTGCGTTGAGCGGCTTCACGGACGCTTCTGTCGCTGTCTGAAACCGCAATTTTTGCCGTATGCGTGATCAACGCCGCATCGGCGATTTCAGGCAGGCTCTCGATGAGGGCGCCAAGCGTCTGCTGTGCGGCCTTACGGATAGCGGCCTGCATGTCTTCTGCCGCGGTTTGCAAGGTGGTTATGGCAAGATCGATCAGCTCGGGGTACCGTTCGATCAGGGCCCTAAGATTTTCTCGTGCCGCCTGGCGCGTGGCCTCGTCGTTTCCAGATATAGCGGTTTTTATCATTCCTACGACGATGGTGCTGCTGGGTTGCAGTGGTTGTTCGACCGATGGTGCAATCATGGCGACCTCCCAATGAGCGAGAAATGCATTCATGTCTCAATCATACAGCAAAAATCAGAAAACCTTTAGTGTAAAAGCACGATGTTTCGTGCAACTGAAAAACTTTTTTTATTTTCCTGTGAAGTAGTTCACGATTTTATGTAATCGATGTGATGTACATCACATCCACCGGCAAAAAAGTCTTCATGAAAGAAGAAAAGAGACTCAGAAACGCATGGCCGATTCAAAAAATTTGGCAAGCCTGTGATGATCGAAAAGGGTAGTTTCTTGCCCATCGACATAGATGATGGGCTGCGTTTCAAAAGTTTTCATTTGGCGGTGGATGCTTTCGTGTGTGCTGTCTCGTTTTTGCAAAAAGGGAAGATAATCGACGATAAAAATGAAATTGTGCAAATCGGCATGGCCTTGCGCGCATAAAAGGTTCCGATATCTTAATGATACCAGGGTTAAGACAATTTTTCCGTTGCTTGCATCCAAGGTGGGTTAAGGGCTTTGATGCGCTTGAAAACCGAGCAATCCGGATGATGCGTGCCGGACAGATAGCCGATGCTCATCAGAAATTCACCGGTAATCTCGCCGCCGGTGAACAGGAATTGCTGTTTGAACAGCTTGACCCATTCCGGTTTTGTGCGTGGGTGATGTGCCGCAATCCAGCGCGCAAAGCTCTTATGTGTTTTACGCATTTCCTGAACGCGTTTGGCGTTTTCGATGATTGCCAGAACCTTGAGCCGATTACGGATAATGCCTTCATCGGCCAGAAGGCGTTTGATGTCCTTTGCCTTATACGCGGCGACCTTGTTCACATGAAAACGATCAAAGGCGCGGTTAAGCGCTTTGCGTTTTTTGAGAACGATTTCCCATGACAGGCCGGCCTGCATAATCTCCAACGCCAGGCGTTCGAACAGCACGCGTTCATCTGTAACCGGAAATCCGTATTCTGTTTCGTGGTACTCGTGATGTACCGGGTGCCTCGGTGCGATTTTGCAGTAGGCCGACATTACATCGTCATCCGTTGTGCCATGTCGCGAAAGGATATGCCGCCGAAACGGATGATCAGATAGATGACCACCCAGACAACGGCCGAGATAATCGTCGTGAAAATGATTTTCTTTTTAAGCAGCGGATTGGCCGGCGCACCGGGCATACTGCCGTCTTTTGGATTTTCGATGCCTTGTGCGCCGAAAGGCAGAGTGCAGAAAATCACCACCCACCAGATAAGAAAATAAACGACGAAGCCTTCGAATGCGTTCATCCCACCCTCACCAAATGCACATCTGTTACTGGTTTTTTGCCGCGCGTTTCCTGCAGAAAGCGCCGCGTCGCTTGTGCCACCGTATGTTTGACGGCGGCATCATCAGTGCGAGTGGATTTTGGCATCGCCTCGATCGCATCATGCGCGACGGCAGCCAGATCGCCATCCAACCCGGCACTCGTACCGTCATCGGTCAGGCCCATCAACGAAACCTGCGGGTTCTGCACCACGGCGCCACGCCGATCCATGACCAGCGTGATCACCACGGCACCATTATAGCTCATTTTCTTGCGATTTTTGGCAACATCGCCGTCCAGCTTGCGCAAGGTTTTACCGTCGAGACCGAGCCGTCCATGCGGCACTTCGCCGACTATTTCATGCACGCCGGGACCAAGGCGGATGATCTGCCCGTTGGAAGGGATCAGCGTATGCGGAATCTGACATTCGTTGGCGATGCGCGCATGTTCCATCTGGTGCCGCGCCTCGCCATGCACCGGCAGGATCAGGTTCGGTCGCGTCCATTGATAAAGTTCAGCTAATTCCTCCTGCGCCGGATGACCGGAAACATGCACATGCGCCTGGCTTTCAGTGATCAGCCGAAGGCCGCGCGCAATGAGCCGGTTCTGCAATCGTGCAATCGCTTTTTCGTTACCGGGAATATCGCGCGAAGAGAAAATCACTGTGTCGCCTTGCTGAAGCTCGACCTCAGGGTGATCATCCACCGCGATACGCCACAGTGCCGAGCGCGCCTCGCCCTGGCAGCCGGTGCAGATCATCACCACCTTGTTGCGCGGCGACAGCATGGCTTCGTTTTCGCTAAGGAAATCGTTAAATTCCGGCAGATAGCCGCAATCTTCGGCGATTTCGGCGTTCCTCCATAAGGATCTGCCGACCAGCGTCACATAGCGCCCATGTTTTTTCGCGGCTGCCGTAATGGATTTCAGACGCGCGATATTGCTGGCGAAGCAGGTGAGGACGATGCGGTGCTTGATCGTGCCGAACAACTCATTGAAGGAATCTTGCACACCGCGTTCGGAGCCAGAACGCCCCGGCACTAACGCGTTGGTGGAATCGCCGATCAGAGCCATCAACCCTTCGGCGCCCAGCTGCTGGAGACGTTTTTCGTCGGTCAGGTCGCCGACGACGGGATCAGGGTCAAGTTTCCAGTCACCGGTATGCAACACACGCCCATGCGCGGTAGTCAGCGCCAGCATGTGCGATTCTGGGATCGAATGCGTGATGCGGATCATCTCGCCTTGAAACGGTCCGATCTCAAACGTGCCGCCGCACGGCAATTCAATAATCTTCACATGATTTTTTAAATCCAAGCGCGACAATTTACTGCGGATCAGATCGGCGGTAAATTTGGTAGCGTAGACGGGGCAGCGCAGCTGCGGCCACAAATGCTCAATCGCACCGATATGATCTTCATGCCCGTGCGTAATCACCATACCAGCAAGATCATCGCGGCGGTCGATGATGAAGGAAATATCCGGCATGATGATCTCGATGCCGGGCGTTGTCTCGTCACCGAACGTGATGCCGCAATCGACCATCAGCCATTTGCCTTTGGTGCCATAAAGGTTAAGGTTCATGCCGATCTCGCCTGCGCCGCCCAAAGGCAAGAACCACAGCGCGTCATCGGGCGGACGGTAGGAATTTTTGGGGTGTTTCACGGCTTTTCGATTTTTCTATCGGCGCGTTGTTTCACGGATATAGCTGTTTGGATAGATCTCATATTTATCAATGATCATATCGATGATGTGCGAGTTGAACATCTCACGCAACCCATTGTCGACCATTTCCTTGAACTCATATTCGCCGCGCGGCAGCAGGATGATGTTTGGCACCACCAGCAGCGGTTTATCGAGTGTCGTAATCATCCGCAGTGTGTTGGGATTATTCTTCAGAAACTCATTGACCGAAAACGGCTCGGCAAAAACAATATCAGCTTTCCCGGTAGTCACCTGCAGCAAAAGGTCGGTGAAGGGGGCTGATTGCGGCAGAGAAACCTGCGTCGCAAGAGGAAAGAATTGATGTGCGAAGACACTGGTCTGTTCGCCATCGAGTGTGGAGATATGAATCTCAGGCTTATTCAGAGCTTTTAAATCGTTCGTGATCGTGATGTTATCTTTCTTCGCCCAAATGTGAACTGGACTGTAATAAAGCGGAATGGAGAAATCGGTGACGCGCGCGCGACCCGAATTTAGTGACACCGGCGAGCAGATCATATCGTAGCGTTTAGTGTTTAGTCCTTCGATCTGCCCTGACCAGCCGACTTCCTCGACCCAGCTGATTTTGAAACCAAGATTTTCAGCAAGACGCGTGATGATGTCATGGTAGATGCCGCTCATTTGCCCGGTATTCGGGTCTTTCATAAGGCCGACGGAATAAGGCGTATAGCCGCAGCGGATTGTACCAGTGCGCATCACTCGGTCATAGGCACTTTCGCTCGGCGCTGATGCTTCGGTTGCGGGATGGACCTGCCGGACGATATATAAACTCGTGGCGATGCTCAGGACAACAGCCAAGACAATAACAAGCAGGTTTTTCATGTGCAAAACATAGCTCTCTGCCCTTTATGTGTCTATGGGTTTGGTGTAGGAATTTCATATGGAAAAACCGGAAAAAATCCGCCACACACCACGCCTCTTTGTTAAAGCCGATCTGGCCATGGGGCAACCTGTCCGTGTCACCGACGATCAGGCGCATTATCTGCGGCATGTGATGCGGATGAAGCCAGATGAGGCACTACGTCTGTTCAATGGCCGTGACGGGGAATTTCTGGCGCGCATCGACGACATGCCAAAGAATGCCGTAAACCTTGTCGCCGAAAAAGAATTGCGCAAACAACATCGGGTTCCCGATCTCTGGCTCTGCGCCGCGCCGATCAAGAAGGCACATTTTGATTACATGATCGAAAAAGCCACCGAACTCGGCGTTGCCGTCATCCAACCCATTCTCACGGCGCGCACGCAAATCCGCGAAGTAAATGCAGAGCGCGTACGCGCCATCGCCATTGAAGCGGCGGAGCAATCCGAGCGTCTCGATATTCCTGAAATCCGCGCGCCGGTGACATTGAAAGAACTGGCGGTTCCTTGGCCCGTGGATCGCATCCCCATTGTTTGCGCCGAGCTGGGCGCGGCGGTGCCGGCATATCAAGCCATGCAGGCTCTAGCCAATCCCAAAACCGCTATCCTCATTGGTCCCGAAGGTGGTTTTGCGGAGGAGGAATTTGCGCTGCTGCATCAGCTTCCGCAGGCGATTTTTATACGTTTAGGCCCGCGTATTCTACGTGCCGATACCGCCGCCATCGCGGCTTTAAGCCTGTGGCAGGCCTTATGCGGGGACTGGAAATAGTTTTCAGTCCCTATATACTCCTTTTATGTCCGATCCCATTCCCCTCAAATCCGATAAATCGCCTTCCATGAACGCGCATCTGCAATGTCGCAATATGCTGGCAATCGCCAGTGGCAAAGGCGGCGTCGGTAAAACTTGGTTCGCCATTACGCTGGCGCATGCGCTCGCAAAAAAAGGCAAAAACGTTCTACTGTTTGATGGCGATCTCGGCCTTGCCAATGTCGACATTCAACTGGGCCTGACGCCGGAAAAAGATCTCGGCGCTGTTATCGAGGGCAGCACGAATTTAAAGGGCGCGGTTACGAAATACACCGAAGGTCATTTTGATGTCCTGGCGGGCCGCTCTGGTTCCGGCAGTCTTGCCACCTTGTCGACACAGAAAGTTTCCGATCTGCGTAATGATCTCATCGAGCTTGCACGCGGTTACGATCATGTGTTGGTCGATCTCGGCGCGGGGGTGGATCGCTCGGTGCGCCAGATGGCAGGCCCTGCGGCGATGACCTATGTTGTCATTACCGATGAACCAACGTCGCTTACTGATGCCTACGCCTTCATCAAGCTTATGCGTGCGGCAAACCCGGAGGCTGATATGCGTGTGGTCGTTAATATGGCGACCAATACCAATGATGGACAAAAGACCTATGACACCATCCGTAAGGCCTGCGAAAATTTCTTAAAATACACACCGCCTCTGGCCGGCATCATACGCCGCGACGCCAAAGTGCGCGAAGCCATACGCGCACAGACATCACTTCTGACCCGCTCGCCGGTCAGCGAAGCCGCCGGCGATGTCGAGGCGATTGCCGGGCGAATAACCGTCGGTTAGGGCGTATGCCCACCGTTACCCCACCAACGCCTGTTGCTGCTTCGCCTGCCGTACAAAACAATGCATCCACCGGCGTGACGCCAGTGGAGGCAAGTGTCGGCGATGCACCGGATAAAATCCAGCAACTGGCGCATCAGATACAGGTCAGTGGTCTGATCATGCAAACACCGGGTGGCGATTCGGTTACCGTGAGTACGGCTCTCGGCAATCTGACGATCCTTCTGCCACAATTGGCGAACGATCAACGGGATCAACTGATCCAGCAATTGACGACGTTATTTCAGGGTCAGAAACCATTGACGGTTGTGATACAGCCGGGCGATCCGCCGACACAGGCTTTCCTGCTTTTGCCGCCGGCCACGGCAACAACGTCGCCGCCGCCCGTTACCACCCCACCCAATATCCTGCCGCCCGCGATGACTCCTCTGCCACCACCGCTTGCCCCCGGCACCGTGTTGTCTGGGGTCGTTCTGCCGATCAACACGCTGGTGACGAATAATCAGCTTCCGGCGCAATCTGGCGCATCATCCTTGTCGGCTTCGTCGTTAACGCTGCAAAATCCGGCGCAGGCGTTACCGCAAATTCCGTCGCTTCCAACGGTCGGTGGCGCGCCGTTATTGGCCGCACCAACAGATGAGCAACTCACCATTCTGACCAATTTCACGCTGCTCGAGGAATTGGCTTCGAAAGCAGAAGAGCTTATGGGGCAAATTCTTCCCGAAATGCAAGCCAAGCTTTTTTCCAGCGCATCCTTACCACAAGACCTGCCGGTGTCGCCGTTGCCGTCATCTGTGACGGTACCGACAACTCCAACGCCGTCGGGCATCGTCAATCCGTTGCCAGAGCAAGTTTTAGTGGCTACCCCGGTCCAAACGCCGGCTGAGCTAATCCTGGCGCCAGTGCTTGTCGCACCCCAGACGGCCCCTCTGGCATTGCCATCCGCGTCGCAAAACATCGAGACACCATTATCTTCTTTGCTACAGCCTGGCGCGGAAGTGAGTTTGCGCATCGATGCCGTTGCGCTTCCGTCCGCGCCACCACCCGCGCCGAACGCGCCGAACCAGATTCTTGCGACAGTGACCGGCGCTGGGCCAAACGGCCAATTGCTTGTGCAATCCGGCAATACGGCGCTCTATGTCAAGCAGAGCGTCAATGTGCCGGTCGGTTCGACCTTGCTGATAACGGTAGAACCAGCGCGGCCGCAACCTTTGATACCGTTGCCGCTACCTGACACCAATAATTTTGGCCAATTGCAGCAGGCGCTGACAGCGCTGGCCCAGATTGATCCGCAATTGGCGCGGCAGGTGATGGAAAACATCATTCCTCAGCCGAGTGCCGCTCTCGGTGGTGCGTTGATGTTCTTCCTCAGCGCTTTTGGGCAAGCGAATTTGCGTGGTTGGTTGGGCAACAACGTTGTGGATGCGTTGAGCAAAGCCGGAAAAATGGAGTTGATCGCCAGGCTAACAGAGCAACTCAGCGAAAATGGCCAGATCGTGCATGATCCGGTCGTTGGCGCTTGGCGGTCCTATGCCGTACCGCTACATGTTGATAACCAATTCCAGACCTTGCATTTTTACGTGCATGGGGATGGACGCGGCGCCGGTGGGAAAGGCGATAAGGAGGCCAAACCTGGTGCGGGTGCCATACGCTTTCTTATCGATATGCGATTGTCGAAAATCGGCGCGATGCAGCTCGACGGTTTCGTGCGGCCGAAACAACTTGATATGATCGTTCGCAGTGAGAAAGTTTTGCCGGAAGGGTTGAAAGAAAATCTGCGCCTGACCTATATCAAAACACTCGAGGCCGTAGGTTATGCCGGCACGCTCAATTTCCAGACCGGGCGGCAGTATTGGCTTAATTTGCGCAAGGCGTCTGGAAGCACGGTGATGTAATGGATATATGGCTGGTTTATACCAAGGGTCTTGCCACGATGGCGGGATTGATTTTTGCCATCGGTGCACAAAATGCTTTCGTATTGCGGCAAGGATTAAAACGCCGCGGCGTGTTCCTGACAGCGAGCATCTGCTTTCTCTGTGACACGACGCTGGTTATTCTCGGCGCAGCGGGGCTGGGTGCGCTGTTTTCCAATAATCCCCTGTTAAGCCTGCTTATGGCTTTCGGTGGCGCAGCGTTTTTGACGTATTACGGCTTTCGCGCCCTGCATGCCGCCAAGAAAGCCAAGGGTCTTGATCTCCGTATCTCCGATAAAGTATCGCATACCAGTATTGCCCTGACAGCTTTGGCCGTCAGCCTGCTCAATCCGCCTGCTTATATCGATACCTTGGTGCTGGTCGGCGGTTTGGCCGGGCGGTACGAGGGGGTGAAGCGCATCGCCTGTGCTTCCGGCGCGATTACGGTTTCCTTCGTTTGGTTTTATAGTATCGCTTATGGTGCACGTTGGCTGGCGCCGGCTCTGACCAAACCAAGGGTCTGGCGCATCATTGACCTGGTCATCGGTGTGATGATGCTGGCGTTGGCAGTAGGGCTGGTGGCAGACGGAATACGATTTTTACAAAATTAAAATCGATTACTCCGCCGCTTCGACTGTTTCCGATTGCTTCGGTTCGACAGCTTTGCGCAGTTTATCAGCATGGATAACGTCCAGTGCTTCCTGCACATGTTTGCTGAAGACGTAATCGGCCGGGCGCTGCTTCGACAAATCGATATCTTTGGCCATAGAGCCTTCGGTTTTGATGCCGCCGAGCGCGAGCTTGAGGAGCTTGAGCGGATTCTTGAAGGCATCTTCCGCCGCCGTCGGCTCATAGCCGCAATGGACCATGCAATTGGCGCATTTTTCATATTTGCCGGTACCGTATTTTTCCCACTCGGTTTCTTCCATGAGCTGCTTGTAGGTTTTTGCATAACCTTCGCCGAGCAGATAGCAAGGACGTTGCCAGCCGAAGATATTGCGCGTTGGCAGGCCCCATGGCGTGCATTCATAAGTCTGGTTGCCGGCGAGGAAATCCATGAATAACGCCGATTGGCCAAAACGCCATTTGGCCTTGCCTTGGGCCTCGCGTTCTTTGCCCATACGGAAGATGTCACGGAAGATGTTCTTAGTGGTTTCGCGGGTCAGAAAATGCTCCTGATCCGGCGCGCGTTCATAGGCATAGCCGGGCGAGACGGTGATGGCATTCAGTCCGATATCCATCATGTGATCGAAGAAATCTGCCATGCGCTCTGGCACGGCGTTGTTGAAGAGGGTGCAATTGATATTAACACGGAAACCCTTAGCCAGCGCCGCCTTGATCGCGGCTTCGGCTTTTACATAAACGCCATCCTGGCAGACCGAACGATCATGATCCTGTACGTCGCCATCGAGATGCACCGAGAAATTGAAATAGGGTGACGGTTCGAACAGATGCATCTTCTTTTCCATCAGAAGTGCATTGGTGCAGAGTGTGACGTATTTCTTTTTGGCGATCAGGCCTTTGACGATCTGGTCGATTTCCTTATGGAGTAGGGGCTCGCCGCCTGGAATCGAAACCACCGGTGCGCCGCATTCGTCGACGGCATCCAGGCATTCCTGCACACTCATGCGCTGGTTGAGGATTTCATCCGGATAATCGATCTTGCCACAGCCGGCGCAAGCGAGGTTGCAGCGGAACAGCGGTTCCAGCATCAGCACAAGCGGATACTTCTTATTTCCTTTCAGCTTTTGCTGCAGGATATAAAGACCGACATCAATTTGCTGGCGAATGGGTACGGACACGTTATTCCTCTATATCAATTGATTTAGGCGGCGCTGCCTGTTGTTGTATTCACCCGCGACTCAGCCTTTGTCAGCGACAGCGGCAAACGGAAATGCACGTTTTCTTCCACGCCGGGCAAAATCGAAACGTCGATAGGTTCGATTTCGCGCAGGCGTGCAATTAGTCCTTGCACTAAATCTTCGGGCGCCGAGGCACCAGCTGTGATGCCGACGCGTTCCTTGCCGGCCAGCCATTCGATCTGGAGGTGTGACGCATCTTCGATCAGATAGGCAGGTACGCCTTCCTCGACCGCACATTCCTGCAATCGCTTAGAATTGGAGCTGTTATGCGCCCCGATCACCAGCACGACATCCACATGCTTGACGAGTTCGCGTACGGCACCCTGTCGGTTTTGTGTGGCGTAACAGATATCTTTCGTCGCCGGGCCGACGATGTTTGGGAATCGCGCCTTCAGCGCATCAATAACTTGCTTGGTATCATCAACACTCAACGTGGTTTGCGTAATATAAGCGAGCTTGTTCGGATCTTTGATCTGCAGTTTTGCGACATCTTCAACTTCGGAAATAAGATGTACGCCACCGGGAATACGGCCCATCGTACCCTCGACTTCCGGATGACCTTCATGGCCGATCAAGATGATCTCGAGTCCTTGCTTGACGTAACGCTGGCCCTCTGTATGCACTTTGGACACCAGGGGGCATGTGGCGTCGATAACCTGCAATCCGCGCCGCTTGGCGTGATTTTCGACTTCTTCGGCTACTCCATGGGCACTGAAAATCGTGACGGCGCCGGCGGGGATTTCGTCGGTTTCTTCAACAAAGATCGCGCCCTTGTCGGCCAATTGCTTAACGACATGCGGGTTGTGGACAATTTCATGCCGCACATAGACCGGTGAGCCGAACTTATCGAGCGCCATATTGACGATCTCGATGGCGCGTTCGACGCCGGCGCAAAAACCGCGGGGTTGAGCCAAAATAACCTGCATTTTTCAGACCTTTGCTGTTCAATCCATTGAGGGCGCAATCTAGGGGATATATATGGGCTTTGTAAACTGGAACAAGTCTATGCTCCTTATATCAGCCATGCTGGTCTTTCTTTGCACGTATCTTTTTGTTTTAAGGGAGAATTTATGGGTTATTTGGGCCCATCGATATTTGGTATTTTTATCACCTTCTTCTTATGAAAGTGGTATAATACACGCAATCGGGGTGATTTTGCCACACTTCGGCGCTTGAGTTCCGCTCTGCGATCAGGGCGGGGATGGCTTTCAGGAGGGTCGTTTAAAAAAGAAACAAAATTTCTTGGAGCGAAAATGGAAAATTCCTCTGAGAAATCAAAATGTCGCCCTGATTAACCGCCCTCATTTCGGGCTGTTGTCGATAGGTGACAGTGCCACGAGATATGGTAGTATGCGGTCGGTTCAATGCTACATCTTGTAGAAAATCCACGTTTTTAAGTGTATAGTTATCCACAGTTGTTGATGGTTTGCATGAGCAACGCTGTCTAACTGTGCGGGGAGGCAGGAAATGTTTGATATCATGCAGGTCGAGCGTGGTCCGCAAGTCTCTGTGGATCGTTCACGTGATGCCGATTTAACACGTTTTGGCATAGCCACCCTAGAAGACCGGTATTTACTGCCGGACGAGACGCCGCAAGACATGTTCGCGCGAGTCGCGATGACTTATGCCGATGATTCGGAACATGCCCAGCGCCTTTATGACTACATCAGCAAGCTCTGGTTCATGCCGGCGACCCCTATTCTCAGCAATGGCGGCGCCAATCGCGGATTGCCAATCTCCTGTTTTCTAAACGAATGCTCCGATAGTCTCGACGGTATCGTCAATCTCTGGAATGAAAATGTCTGGCTCGCGGCTCTTGGTGGCGGTATCGGCTCTTATTGGGGCAATCTGCGTTCGATTGGTGAACCGGTCGGTCGCAATGGCAAAACGTCCGGCATCGTCCCTTTTATTCGTGTTCAGGACAGTCTGACATTGGCGATCAGTCAGGGCAGCCTGCGGCGCGGTTCGGCGGCCTGCTATCTGCCGGTCAGCCATCCGGAAATTGAAGAATTCATCGAAATGCGCCGTCCCACGGGCGGTGACACCAACCGTAAGGCCCTTAACCTGCATCATGGCATTGTTATTCCGGATTCCTTCATGCGCGCGGTTGAACATGACGAAGAATGGGCGTTGACGAGTCCAAAAGACGGCACGGTTATTCATCGCGTCAGTGCGCGTGCGTTGTGGATTCGTATCCTGACGGCGCGCGTCGAAACGGGCGAACCCTATCTGCTGTTCATCGACAATGTGAATCGTTCGATTCCCGAACATCACAAGCTCGCCGGATTGAACGTCAAAATGTCCAATCTCTGCAGCGAAATTACGTTGCCGACCGGGCAGGATAAAGATGGCAAGCATCGTACGGCGGTATGCTGCCTGTCCTCGCTCAATCTCGAGAAGTATCTCGAATGGGAAAATCATCCGACCTTCATCGAGGATTGCCTGCGCTTCCTCGACAATATTCTCGAAGACTTCATTAAACGTGCACCGGACAGCATGAACCGCGCCAGATACTCCGCTTCGCGCGAGCGTTCGGTTGGTCTTGGTGTCATGGGTCTGCATTCTTTCTTCCAAAGCCAGAACGTGCCGATTGAAAGCGTCATGGCCAAGGTCTGGAACAAACGGATGTTCCGCCATATCAAGGGTCAGGCGGATGAGGCTTCGGTCAAGTTGGCGCATGAGCGCGGTGCTTGCCCAGATGCTGCTGATTATGGCGTCGTGGAGCGTTTCTCGAACAAGATCGCGATTGCGCCGACGGCCTCGATCTCGATCATCTGTGGCGGCGCTAGCCCGGGAATCGAACCGATGGCAGCGAACAGCTACACGCATAAAACCTTGTCCGGCAGCTTCGGTGTGCGTAACAAATATCTTACGCAGGCGCTAGAGAAACACGGCCGCAACGATGACGATACCTGGAGCAGCATCACAACGCGTGAAGGTTCGGTGCAACATCTTGACTTCCTCTCTGAGCATGAGCGGATGGTTTTCAAGACGGCGTTTGAACTTGACCAGCGCTGGCTCGTCGAGCTTGCCGCTGACCGCACACCTTTTGTCTGCCAGGCGCAGAGCCTAAATATCTTCCTGCCGGCCGATGTACATAAGCGCGATCTGCATCTGATCCACTTCACCGCGTGGAAGAGGGGTGTCAAGAGCCTCTACTACTGCCGCTCGAAATCGATCCAGCGCGCTGAAACCGCGCCGCACGCGGTGGAAACGCCGGTGCAGGCGGTACCTTTCGTCGCCAATGACGACGCGCAGCAGGGGGCGGGTGAACCAGACAAATACGAAGAGTGTCTTTCCTGTCAGTGATCTTTTCCCTACGGGAAAGATAAGGGGGATTAATGCCGAGTGCGGGTGGATATTCTCTCAGGTCTTCGCTGGCTTTGGCTATTCAGGACGCTATTCTTCTCGGGCACGTCAGGGAAATCGACGCCATACTTTCCGTCGTTCAGGATGACGAAGCGTTTCCAAATGAATTGCGTTATGGCCTGGAAGCTCTTCGGCATTTTCGTGCCTATTACGGTCAGAACGGTGCCTTACACCCCCAGGATGCACTGCAGAAAAAAAAGATGAACTTGATGGAGTCCGCGTGGAGCGCCGAACTTCTTGAACTTGTTCGGCATAACGGTGAAACCGTCGTGCAAAAAAGCGCGTAAGGACCGGGGGGAAGTATGGGATCAGTTAAGAAAATCAGTCTATGGCGCGCTGGGCTCCAAAGTTTTGGGCGTCATTGGAGAGAATGGCTTCCGGTCGCCATGGTTTTCTTTTTCATTTTCGCGCTTTTTAATATTAGCATGATGAAATTCATAGAGCCGCTTCAGGCGAAGATGATGGAGTTAAAAGGCTCGAAAGATCCCCAGGCCGGTTTGGCGCTCTTCAAAGACATGGCTCCTCAACTTTCAGTATTTGCGGTTGCCATGATCCTCATCATGTATGTCGAACATTATCTGTTTTTATGGTTTTTCATGAAAAGAGAGCAGTTGGCAATCACGGCAAAACCAACGCTACGGCAGTTTTTTTGTTATGTCGCTGTCAGCATGCAACTGGGCTTCGCCCTTATACTTCCTATAGGAGCCTTGATGGGTGTTAGCGCTCTTTTCATGAAAGCAGTACCCGCTCTTTTTGTCATCGGGGGCATTGGGTCGTTCGTCCTGGCGATTTTTTTAATGATACGCCTCTATTTTGCCATTCCCCTGGCGGCAGCAAAATTGTTAACGCCATTGCGAAGCAGTTGGACCTTGACCAAAGGCAATGTTTGGCGGTTGTTGGGTAATACACTCCTTTTTATGCTGCTGATTGTGGTCATCTATCTGGGCGCTCTGATTGTCAGTATTCTTGCTGGCCTGGCTCTCGGGCTTGTTGCCACGCTTGCGTCCCTGCCGGTAAAGCCGCTGATCGATATTTTCTTCCGGGTTGTCCTGGGAAGTGCTTTTTCTGTTTTCATAGCTGGGATGAGCAGCTCCTATGCAAGCGCGGCATGCCGTATTCTCTACCAGGAAAAGCTTCAGGCCGACCCCACTTTTATCCTGACAAGATAAGACTGATACGCTAGGATCGATTCATGTCCGGACTCCTCACCCCCAATCCCGTTTACAAACCTTTCCGCTACCCGTGGGCTTACGAAGCCTGGAAGAAACAACAACAAGTGCATTGGTTGCCTGACGAGGTGCCGATGGCGGATGACGTTAAGGACTGGCGGCAAAAACTCACCGCGTCCGAGCGTAATCTGCTGACGCAAATTTTCCGTTTCTTCACGCAGGCGGATGTCGAAGTCAACAATTGCTATATGAAGAAATACGCAACGGTTTTTCAGCCGACCGAGATCCAGATGATGATGTCAGCATTCTCCAATATGGAGACCGTGCATATCGCTGCCTATTCGCATCTCCTCGACACCATCGGCATGCCAGAAGTCGAATATTCTGCTTTTCTTCGTTACAAGGAGATGAAGGATAAATACGATTATATGCAGGGCTTCAATGTCGATAGCCCGGTAGAAATCGCCCGCACCCTCGCCGTGTTCGGTGCTTTCACCGAAGGGCTGCAATTATTTGCGTCCTTTGCCATGCTGATGAATTTTCCGCGCTTCAACAAGATGAAGGGCATGGGGCAGATTGTCACCTGGTCGGTGCGTGACGAGACGCTGCACACGCACTCGATCATTCGTTTGTTCCGTACGTTCGTCGAAGAAAACAAATTCATCTGGACCGACAGTTTCCAGCGCGAACTGTATCTCGCCTGCGATACTATCGTCGATCACGAAGACGCATTCATCGATCTGTCTTTTGAACTTGGCGGCGTCGAAGGTATGACCGCCGATGATGTTAAGGCCTATATTCGTTACATCGCTGATCGGCGTCTGACACAGCTCGGGCTGCAGCCGATCTATAAGGTCGCCAAAAACCCGCTACCCTGGATGGACGAAATCCTCAATGGCGTCGAACACGCCAATTTCTTCGAAGCCCGCGCGACCGAATACAGCAAGGCCGCGACACAAGGCACATGGGAAGAAGCCTTCGCCACGGATGCGGCGGAATAGATTTCTCGGTAATATATCTATAAATTCAATGAGATAGAGCGTTAGCGACGCTTATTATTTTCACGTCTTTCGTGCTAGAGTGTCACGATATTTGAAACGGATTTAAAAAAATGTCGAAAGCCAGAGCGATTTTAGAGGCAGGCATCGAAACTGTTGCCGACACCACCGTTATATCCGGCGCGGCAATGTGTATCTACAAATTCAGAGAGGCGGGCGGCTGGATCGGTATCTCCCCCTCGATTGCCACCGCAGTCTTTTGCGCCGCCGCGCGTTACATGGCTGAAACCAGAAAAGATTGTTCTCAGCTAGAACCAGGAACCAGTCGTTGGCAGCATATCCTCAGAGACAGCACGTCACCCATTGCCATCATGGGCGTGGCTCAATTACTCCTTACGCTTTCCATTGCGCATCATGCCGGTCAAGCTGACCATAAATGGTTTGAAATCAACGACGAGGTTCTAAAACGATCGTTTGTTCCCTTATCCTGTGTCGTCGGGAACTTTGTTGCTAGTAAAAGTGTATGGCAAACCCTGTTTCGAGGTGCGGCGCAGGAAGTGACAATTGCGGCGAAAAATGTCGGCAATGTTTTGAAGGTCGCGACCACCCATCTTCTATCACGTCCAAACATATGGTGGGGTATCGCTTTGGGCGTAGCCGCAAAAGACTGGAGGCCGGCCGCCGTTCTTGGTGTCGCTATGCTGCTGGAAACGGCACAGGCTATATGGAGGGCAAACCAGTGGCATATCGAATCCGGCCGCTTTGCGCCTTTTATAAACGGCGTCATGGAATTGAATTACATTCCTACGTTAGTGCAGGGCGCCAGTTGTTTTATGGCAGGGTGGATTCATATGCATGCGGGCCGCACACGCGATGCCGTTTCCTTAGACTTCTACGGGGCTAGCTACTTAACTTACGCCGCATGGCAAAAAGCTGAAGGCATCATCCCGGCTATGCGTGCCATCATGCGCCCAATGATGCGAAAGTCCTGCAGTGCCGGTGCGGCGGTGGTCATTTGAAACCCTTGTTTTTGACCGATATTTTGGGCACTCTTTGACGGCTTCAAAAACGTCTTTCGCCCAAAGGCAGGTCTATGAAAACTATCCTTGCTGCAGTCATCGGCGGCCTTATCGTTTTCGCCGGGATCAAATATCTGGATAGCCAGATGCAGGGCCAGGTTCCAGGGCGGGCTGTTCAGGCGCCTGCGCATGCGCCATCAGCCCTCGATAAAGTCATGGCCTCCCATACCCTGCGTTGTGCCTATGCGGCGTATGATCCCTTTATTATCATCGGTGCGAATGGCGACGTTAAGGGCATTTTCCATGATGTGCTTGAAGAAGCGGCGAAGCGGTTATCGCTCAAGGTCGAATGGACCGAGGAAGTCGGCTACGGCAATATCAACACCGGTTTTATGACCGGTCGTTACGATGCGTTCTGTGCCGGGCTTTGGCCTGCTGGCAGTCGTGCAACGTCTACGCTTTTCTCACAAGCCGTCGTTTGGGATCCCGTTGGTGTCTGGGTACGCGGCAACGATAATCGCTTTGACGGGCATATGGAGGCCCTCAACGATCCGTCCTACAAAATCGCCGTGATTGATGGTGATGCGACCATCGCCATGGCTGATGCGATGTATCCGAAAGCCGGTCGCCTTGCCGTATCGCAGAACCAGACGATCGGCGAGGAAATCACCCAAGTGGCAACGGGCAAAGCCGATGCGCTGTTTCAGGATTATTTGAGCGCCGATCGATTTATGGCGACGTCACCCGGTAGTCTCAAAAATCTGTCCCCGCATAAACCGGCACTGATTTACGCGCTGACCGTCGGTTACAATCAGGGTGAGTTTGCTCTGCGCGACATGGTCAATGTCGTGCTCGATGATATGGATAGAGATGGTACCACCGCTCGCATCGTCAAAACGTATCTCGGCGATAAATCAAATCTGGTTTTCCATAAGCAGGGCCAGTACGAGCCGTATTGATCACTTTAAGCCAAGGGGCCCGTATTTACCGCGGCCTGTATTCCCCCAGGCAGTCGCTTTCCCTGCAGCCATAGGGGCGGCTGAAGATGTATGTATTCTTACCGGGAGATGGAATAAGAATTAGCTTGCATAACGCCCAGGCCTTTGGTGCTGCCCCACCAATGGCCGAAGCGGCCGTTTTTGCTTGAGGCGCTGCTTGAAGAATTGTGGGACGTGGCGTGAGGTTTCCTCGATTATGCGTTTCGTGAATTCGGCCGGTCGTGAGCTCTACGCCCATCGATCGTGTCGGTTTAAGATCTTTTCTCTTGAAGTGCCAATCGAGATTCAGCGCATATTTCAGCAGAACCTCGATTGCCGACAGAACCCTTTGTTCAGTGGAAGTTATGCGTTCCCTAAGGGCGGAGTAGTGGCCGGGTGAGCGCCAGGTGCCATGAGGAAGATGCGGTGGCAAGCCCACGGCATTCGAAAATACACTATTTTGCGGCATTAAAAGGTCCATCAATATCCTCTTTAAAGCCTAAATATAGGCTCATCTTACTACAATTATCGCTGTTTATCACTTGTTTTTTGCGGTTAATATGCCATTGAAGGCCCTCTCCTTAACCCGTGATTCCAAACCATGTTTCTACGCCCCATCCATTTTATTCCGCCCGACACCAAAATCGACTTTGTTTCCAAGCGCTGGTGGGCGTTCAGCGTCTCGATTATTCTGCTTGTCATTACGATCCTCTCCCTCGCGGTGAAGGGTCTCAATCTCGGCATCGATTTCAAGGGCGGTATTCTGATTGAAGCCAAAGCCTCGCAGGCGGTTGATGTCGCTGCGCTGCGGACGGCCATCGGCACACTTAATCTCGGCGAGGTGGAATTGCAGCAATATGGCTCACCGGACGATGTCCTGATCCGCATTCAGCGTCAAGAAGGTGATGAGGCTGCGCAGATGAAGGCGATTCAAAACGTGCGCGATAAATTGGGGACTGAATACGAATACCGCCGCGTTGAGGTTGTTGGCCCGACGGTAGGAACCGAATTACTCCATGCTGGTATTCTGGCGACGGTTCTGGCGATGGCGGCCATCTCACTTTACGTCGGTGTGCGGTTCGAATGGCAATTCGGCCTTGCGGCGCTGATTGCCACGTTTCACGATGTGTTGACGGTCGTCGGGCTTTTTTCTTTCCTACAGCTCGATTTCAACCTGACGTCTGTCGCGGCGATTTTAACTCTTGCCGGCTATTCGATCAACGACACGGTCGTGGTCTTCGACCGTATTCGCGAAACGTTGCGCCGGCAAAAAACCACCGATTTGCGCGCCGTCATTAATGACTCCGTGAATCAGACATTGTCACGCACCACCATGACGGCGGGCACGACCTTGCTCGCGCTCTTGCCGCTGCTGCTGATCGGCGGCCCGACATTGATCAATTTTTCGGCGGCCCTGACGTGGGGCATTCTTGTGGGGACGTATTCGTCAATCTATGTTGCCGCCGCGCTGCTCCTCTATATGCCGCCATTGAAGAGGGTGGAAGTCGGCCGCGTTGCTAAAGTCTAACGCAGGCGCAGCCAGTAAAGTCCGACCAGCAAGCCGATGAAAAGAAATGGCCCGAAATAGATATGGATAATCGGGCGGCGTAGAAGCTTCATGCTGCCCATCCATACCACGGAAAGACAAGCCCCACAGCCCCAGGCAAAAAGTGCGGGTGTAAAGCCAAAGCAAGCGACCGCCAGCATGGTCCATTTAGCATCACCCATGCCATAAGCATCTTCCTTGAATTGCTTATGCCAAAGCTCGTTCAGGATCCATAACCCGATACCGGCGGCGATGGCCCAACGCAGATGCGCTGCGGCAAAAGGCCAATTGACGGTAATACCCAAAGTCAGCGTGATGGCAAGTAATCCGAGAAAAACGAGAGCATCCGGTATCCTCGCGGTTAAAGCATCGACGGTTGCGCCGGCGCCGAGGATCAGCAGAACAAGACATGATAGCCACCAGACATCCGGCGGCAGATCCGGTGCCGCACCCATGGACAGCATCTTGGTCGTACGCAAGATATATTCAAGAGAAGGAAGGCCGAGCATCATTTACGGATAACAGTGGGTGTCCGGTGTTCCAGTTGGAACGGTAATCCACATAAGGAATTTTTGTGACGTGCTGGCGGGGTCGTAAACAACCTCGTTTGCGCTGCTAAAGCTTGTTCCGTTGCTAAAGTTATTGGCAGCTCTTGTTAGGCCCTGAACGATACCCGTGTTGCCGCTGTAATTGGGGCCGACGGGAGAAGGCTCAATCCAGATGCAACGGCCGCCGGAATCCTGCCCGTCGTAATACGTCCAGTTCGTGAAGCCAGAGGTTGGTTGCGGCATCAGGGTCTGGGTCCACAGGCTTTGCCCGCCGGCTGGATCGCAGACGAGGGAGCCGACAGCCGTGCCGCTCCCGGTGGATTGGGGATAAGGGTCGGTGTTCGTAACCGTCACCGAGCATGATGCACCCGTTATCAAGGTACAGGAAGGACATGTGCCCGTTGTGTTGCACAAGGCGCGGGCAGCAAGAAATTGAATATTGCACTGATTGACGACGGACCGAATAAGATTGGCTTGCTGGGTGATATTGGGGGTTATGCGGTCCGCCATACCGGCGTTGCTGAAGCCACCGCCTCCCGCAGCAATGACAATCCCCAAAAGAGCCAAAAGGGCGACAACGAATAAGAGGGCGCCAATAGCAAAACCGGCTTGCGGTGAAGGGCGGCTGTCGGCATGTCGATGACGCATGTGATCCTGATGCACAGACTAGGGCAGGCAATTGCTGTTCGGCGATCCGGACGGCAAGGTAATCCAAACGACAAATTTCTGCGACGTGCTTGCCGGGTCATAAACCACTTCCGGTGGGCAGCTTGGGGTGCAGCTGGTGCCGCTGGAGAATTTACTGGCCGCTTTTGAGAGGCCGGCCACGACGCCCGGATTGCTCGAGGTGGGCGTAATCCAGACGCAGCGGCCGCCGCTGGCCGAGCCGCCGAGGCCTGTAGCGTTCGTGTTTATGTAATACCAATTGTTAAAGCCGCCGGTTGGTGGTGGCAGCGTTGCCGGGCGTTCGCCACTCCAGACACTCTGCATGCCGCCTGGGTCGCCGGTGCAATTGAGAGCTGATACCAGGGTGCCGTTCACCGGATCTGAACTCGGATAGCCGTCATAGTTAGAATTTGTGCCATACATCAGGTTGCATTCACTGATTTTGGAACGGATGAGATTGGCCTGGCTTACGATATCGGCCTGAACGCGGTCGGCCACGCTGGCGGTGCTGAAATTGCTGCTGCCGGCGGCGATAACACCGCCGATAAGGGCCAAAAGGGCGATCACGAACAAAATAGCAGCGATGGCAATACCCGCATCAGGCCGCAGACGAGATTTTAGCATAAGAATCGTGCTCCTTTAGCGCAGCATAAGCCGATTTGACCTATTGGACAAAGCAAAAGACTTTCGTTACAAAAAACCCTGACAAGCTATTTTCTAGGGAGTATGACCGATGAAATTGAGTCGCCGCGTCCGTGAAATTCTTGATTGGTACGAAGGCGAAGCGCCTGGAACCAAAGCCAATCTCGCCCGAATGTTGATGGCCGGGCGTCTGGGCGGCACAGGGCGGATGGTTATTCTTCCGGTCGATCAGGGTTTCGAACATGGCCCGGCGCGCAGTTTTGCCGTTAATCCCCCGGCTTATGACCCGCATTATCACTATCAATTGGCGATCGATGCGGGGCTGAACGCCTATGCGGCACCTCTGGGTATGATCGCCGCCGGTGCCGATACTTTCGCCGGTAGCATTCCGACGATTCTCAAGCTCAACAGCGCCAACAGCCTGTCACGCCAGAAAGAAACCGCCGATCAAGCGGTGACCGGCAGTGTCTGTGACGCGCTGCGCCTTGGTTGCGCCGCCGTCGGTTTCACAATCTATCCTGGTTCGGATTCCATGTACGCCCAATATGAAGAGCTGCGCGAATTGGCCTGCGAAGCAAAATCCAAAGGTCTTGCGGTCGTCGTTTGGTCCTATCCGCGTGGTGGTGAGATTACCAAGGAAGGTGAGCTGGCGGTCGATATTATCGGCTATGCCGCACATATGGCCGCCTTGCTTGGCGCCAATATCATCAAGGTGAAATTGCCAACAGCGCATCTGGAAAACAAGGATGCGAAGAAGGTCTATGAAGAAAAGAAAATTCCCATCGCAACCTTGCCGGAACGCGTGAAACATATCATGCAATGCGGTTTTAACGGGCGGCGCATCACGGTGTTTTCGGGCGGTGCGGCCAAGGGCGAAGACAGCATTCTCGAGGATGCGCGTGCCATCCATGCCGGCGGCGGCAACGGCTCAATCATCGGCCGCAACTGCTTCCAGCGCCCACGCGAAGATGCACTGAAACTGCTCGATCAACTGGTCGAGATATATAAAGGGAAGGCCTAACCAACTAGCATCGGCCCTAGCATCCGGCCACCCAGGATGTGCACATGATAATGCGGCACTTCCTGATGCGCATTAATACCGCAATTTGAAATCAGGCGATAACCACCTTCGGCCGCGCCAACCATCTGCGCCACTTTACCGACCGCGCGTTCGAAACCGGCGATTTCCTGATCACTCGCCCGCGCTGCAAAATCATTATGCGTCACATAGGTCCCTTTGGGGATGACCAACACATGCATTGGCGCTTTCGGCGCGATGTCGGGGAAAGCGAGGGCGTACGCATCCTCGTATACCTTTTTGCACGGAATCTCGCCGCGCAGGATTTTGGCGAAGATGTTGTTGGGATCGTAGGTCACAGATGCCTCCTTCAGGCTGCCGCCAGTTTAAGTGCTTCTTCAGCGTTAATCTTCCCGCTGTAAAGCGCGCCACCGAGAATAAGTCCGGCAATGCCGGTTTTAGCGTTGGCTTTCAAGTCTTTTAAATCCTGCAGGGAATTAACGCCGCCAGAGGCGATGACCGGCGTGTTGAGCGCGAAAGCGAAATCGATGATCGCTTCAACATTCACCTCACTGAGCGCACCGTCACGGTTGATGTCGGCGTAGATCAATACTGCCGCGCCGGCATCTTCAACGCGCAGCGCGAGATCAAGTGCTTTCATCGATGTCGTTTTCGTCCAACCGGTGACGGCGACATAACCATTGCGCGAGTCAATTTTGACGGCAATCCGTCCCGGAAAAGCGCGGCAGGCAGTTTGTACCAAATCAGGATTCTGCATCGCGGCGCTGGTTAACACAATGCGTGTAACACCTTTGCCGAACCAGTTCTCGATAATTTTCATACTACGAATGCCGCCGCTGAGCTGAATAGGAATCTTGACGTTTTTGATGATGGCATCAACGACCGTGGTATTGACCGGATGACCTTCGAAGGCGGCGTTCAGATCGACCACATGGAGCCAGGGAAAATGTTGGTTTTCAAATTCCACGGCGCGGCGGATGGGATCCTCATCCAGCATTTCAGCATAATCAAGATTATCACCTTCACGCGTAAGCCTGACGACCTGCCCGTCATGGATATGGATCGACGGATAAAGGGTAAGCACTCCCATGTTCAGCCTTCCGCCAAACGCGCCAGCTCGGTTTCATCCATCTCGAAATTGCCGGTGACGTTTTGGACATCATCATTGTCTTCCAGTGCTTCGAGCAGTTTGATCAGGCTTTGCGCCACTTCACCCGAGACTGGCGCAAGCGTTTGCGGTTTCCAGACCAGCTTGGCGTTTTCTGGTTCGCCGAATTTTTTCTCAAGGGCATCACGCACGGCACCGAAATCCTCGACGCTTGTCGTGATCTCGTGCCGCTCGTCGCCGGACCCGATATTTTCCCCGCCGGCCTCGATCACGGCTTCGAGCATGGCGTCAGCCGAGGCGACACGCGCCAGATAGACAACTTCGCCGACGTGGCTGAACATAAAGGAGACCGAACCGCTTTCGCCCAGGCTGCCGCCGAATTTCGAGAAAGCGGTGCGCAACTCCGGCGCCGTACGATTGCGGTTATCCGTCAGCGCCTCGACGATCAACGCGACGCCACCGGGGCCGTAGCCTTCGTAACGAATTTCTTCGTAATTGGCGCTGTCATTCGCACCGGGCGTGCCGGCCTTGATCGCACGTTCAATGCGGTCACGCGGCATATTGCTCTTGCGCGCCTCGATGATCGCCGTCCGCAGGCGCGGATTGAAAACCGGGTCCGGCAATCCTTGCCGGCAGGCGACCGTAATTTCACGCCCGAGCTTGTTAAAAATCTTGGCGCGCTTGGCGTCGACGGCGCCTTTGCGATGCATGATATTCTTGAATTGGGAATGGCCGGCCATGACAACAAATCGTATGTTAAGATTTTGGGATAAGGGCTTTTAGCAATTTCTGTTCCGAATGTCATGGGGTGGCCTAGACCCTCAACCATAGCCGTAAAACCGTACCGAGATATTTGTTGTATTCGGTAACCAGCAAATTGGCAGTTCCGGGGCGCATCCACCATGTATCGAGTTTAACGCTTTCGGGTGTCACGGGGTGCGGGATAATCACCATATCCGGCATGACGGCCCGAAAAACCAGCAGGCTACGCGGCATATGATAATTGGCCGTGACAAGCCGCAGTGAATGGGCGTTTTCGATGGCCAGCCAGGTTTGGGTTTCTTCGGCATTGCCCATGGTGCTTTCGGCGGCGTGACCAAGGGTAATGCAGCAATCGCGCAATTCCCTAGGGATATCCTGCCCGGCGAGAAGCTTTTCAATCGGCAAGCCGGGATAGACGCCGGAGATAAAGAGTTTCTTGCCCTTTCCGGCTTTCAACAGGCCCAAGCCGGTCGTAACGCGCTCGCTGCCGCCGGTCAGGACGACAATCGCGTCGGCAGGTTGCAACGCGGGTTCGATCAGCGGCTCGGCCATTGTCTCGATACGCTCGACAAAAGTCAAAAGGCCGAACAACCAGCACAGAGCGAGTAGGCCGATGAAGAAAACCAGATGCCGTTTCATGGCATTTCGCGTAGTAGACGGAGGGCCGAAAAACGCGCCGTCAGCGCCGCGATTCCTATAGCGGCCAACGGTGCTAGCAGAATAAGCACGCCAAGCATAAGCCAATGCGCCGCTTGCATAACGAACAGATCCATAAAATGCCGCAGTAGAAAGAGAAAAGGCACAGCGCTGACAATCGCTAACCCGAAACCGGTGAACGCTGCCGGTAAGGCCTTGTGCCGAGCATGGAACTGGAAATGCCGCGCGATGTCGCCATCATCCGCGCCCATGACGTGCAGCAGCGCGATCGCTTCATGCTCGGTCGCCATGATGGTGCGGCACAGCAATCCAACCGCCAGAACGAGCGTCACGCCGCTCAGCACAATAATCAGCCATGCGAGTGCAGAAAGCCCGTCAGCCAAACCTGCCAGGCCGCCGATCCACGCGGCATGGTCTTCAATCCGTACGTCGCTAGCTATGTTTTTAAGGGCTTTCTGAATATCGGTAACGGGCAGGTGACCCTTGCGTTCAACTTCAATCAATGTCGGGACGGGCAGTTCCTTCAAAAGTTCTGGTTGACCAATCCATGGTTTGAGAAGACGCGCGGTTTCCTCGTCCGGCATAACCGTAGCCTTTCCCACACCCGGCAGCGCATGCAAAGCCGTGAGGATTTGCGTTACGCGATCCGCCTGGGATGTGGAGGCTTCATCATCCATGGCAGGAATTTCGATCGTGACCTGGCTTTGCATATTCTTGTCCCAGGTAAAACTTGTCATCGACAAAACGGCTTCGGCCGCTATGGCAAAAGTTGCGAAATAAACCATGATCCCGATCATAAAAGCATAAGACAGCCCTAATTGCCGTCGGCAAAAAGCGGGGGCAAGGATGTGGCGCGGGAGAGGCATCAGGCCGCCCTTACGGCTGTTGGAGTTAGACGTCCGGTGCGAAGATGCAGGGACGGTTTACGGAAACGTTCAACCATATCCTGTTGATGTGTGGCGACAATGACCGCGGTGCCCAGTTTGTGCAGCTCGTTGAACAGATGCAACAACTTGATGGCGGTTTCATCATCAACATTGCCGGTCGGCTCGTCGGCGAGCAGGAGTTTAGGCTTGTTGACGACGGCGCGCGCAATGGCAACGCGCTGCTGCTCGCCGCCGGAAAGTTCCGCTGGTAAGGCATTCATCCTTTCGCCGACGCCGACCCATTGCAGGAGTTCACGCGTATGTTTCTGCACATAGGTTTCATCGGCATTGGCGAGTCGCAGGGGCAGGGCGGCGTTTTCAAGCGCCGTCAGATGAGGGATCAGCCGGAAATCCTGAAACACGACGCCGATCTGGCGACGCAGGCCTGCAAGCTCGGCGCGGGCGATATAGGACAGATCATGCCCGAAAAGAAAAACCCGCCCGGCGCTTGGTTTCTCCGCGCCGTAAATCAGCCGCAGAAGCGAGGATTTCCCAGCACCGCTCGATCCGGTCAGAAAATAGAACCCGCCGGAGGGCAGGGCAAAATCCACCGCCGACAACACCGGACGGTTTTGCCCGTAACTCAGGCTGACATTTTCGAAGATGGTAAGCATATCGGGGTCCGATCAGGGCGATTCTCGACAACTAAAACCTATCATAAACGCCTGCAAGGCGGCGTCCAGCTCCACTTCCTTGCCTCCGGGGGCAGGGGTTTTTATAACCACAGCATGATTTTGGCCTGCTCATTCTGCCATACGCGGTATTTAATCTCGGCAAATGTCTTTGCTTTTGGGCCGCGGCAGGTGCGTTGCGCCCGTTGTGCGCATAGCTGGCAGGCGGATTTGCCGAAAGAAGTCGACGCCGTTCTGCCACCGGCCCTTGACCTTACGCCTGCGCCGGAAAGTATCATGCCTCCTCCACCCGGCTCAAATCTTCCGGCCCTGCGCGAAAAAATTTCTCCTCGTCTGCACCTTATTCTTGAGAGTGGCGCTGGCCTAATCGTTTGCCTCCTGTTGGCGGCATTTGTTCTTCTGCGTCAATCCGTCGTCGATATCTGGCCTTTCATGGAGGGTGCTTACGAATCCGTTGGTCTGCATATTTATCATTATGGAGAAGGGCTCAGTCTCGAAAAAGTGCGTTCTGAATTGCGCTACGACGGTGGCATTATGAAGCTGGCGGTCGAAGGAAAAGTCCACAATGGAACCCAAAATATACAGGAAATCCCTGATATTAAGGCTGTTGCTATCGGCGCGGATGGTCAACCTATCCAAAGCTGGCAGATCGATGCACCAGGGCTTAGAGTGTTTCCGGGCGAGACAATGCCGTTTCAATCGACTATTAATGCTCCTTCAGGGAGTATAACTGAAATCAATCTTAGTTTTATCGAGATCAAACATGACCATGAGTAGCAATACTAATGTTCCCAATGAGCCGGGTGGGCCGCGGGTTCTGGTCGCTGAAGACAACCCAGCCGTCCGGGAGTTCATTCTCCGTTCCCTGGCATCAGCTGGCTACCGGCCGTCGGCCGTCGCTGATGGCCAGCAAGCGTTGGACACGCTCGCCAAGGAAAAATTTGATGTGCTGGTCACGGACATCGTCATGCCGAATGTCGACGGCATTGCCTTGGCGCTCAAAGCTGTGCGGTTGTTTCCCGATCTGCGCATCGTCATGATTTCCGGCTATGCGCAGGAACGTATGCGTGCGCATAACCTTGACGCTCTTGTTCATCGTATTATTGCCAAGCCATTTTCGCTGGAAGAAATTTGCGATGCGGTCAAAGATTCATTGGCTTCACCACCCGGAGCTGTGTGATGAGTATACAACGCGTCCGCAAGGCAGTGTTTCCTGTTGCTGGCCTTGGCACCCGTTTTCTTCCGGCCACCAAGGCTATGCCCAAGGAAATGCTGACTTTGGTTGACAGACCGCTGATCCAGCACGCGGTCGACGAAGCGCGCGCCGCCGGGATCGAGCAATTCATTTTCGTGACCAGCCGTGGTAAAGGTTCGCTCGAAGATCATTTTGACAGCAACAACGACCTCAAGCGTACACTCGAGGCACGCAACAAAAAAAAGGCGCTGGATTTGCTGCAGACGACGGAAATCGATTCTGGTCAATTGTTGTTCACCCGTCAGCGCGAACCCCTGGGGCTTGGCCATGCGGTTTGGTGCGCGCGGCATCTGGTCGGTGATGAACCTTTCGCCATTTTGTTGGCGGATGACGTGGTGCTGGCGAAAAGAGGTTGTTTGCAACAGCTGCTCGAAACCTATGACAAGGTCGGCGGCAATCTGGTCGCCGTCGTCGATGTGCCGCGTGAACATACCAACCGCTATGGCATTCTCGATATCGAGAAAGACGACGGGAAGCTGGCAAAAATCAAAGGTCTGGTTGAAAAGCCGGAGCCGGCGCAAGCACCATCGACCCTTTCCATTATCGGACGCTATATTTTGCAGCCAGAGATATTTCATGAACTCGATGCCAAAAAGACCGGCGCTGGTGGCGAGATTCAGCTGACCGACAGCATGGCGAAGCTTATCGGCAAACAGGATTTTCACGGTCTGCGCTACGAAGGCATACGCTACGATTGCGGCGACAAGTCCGGCTTCATCGAAGCCAATGTTGCTTTCGCCCTTGCGCATCCTGAACTCGGGCCGCAGGTGCGCCCGGCGCTGCGGAAGCTGGTTTCCTGAGGACGACGCATGAAGATTGTTATTCTGGGTGCCGGTTACGTTGGGCTCGTATCGGCGGCATGTTTTGCCGAATTTGGTGTCAATGTAACCTGCATTGACCGTGACGAAAAACGTATTGCGCGACTGCAAAAAAGTGACATTCCGATTTTTGAGCCGGGGCTGAACGAGCTGGTCGCCCATAATATCAAACGCGGCACGCTGCACTTCGATACTTCACTAACGCCGTCGCTTCTGTCTGCGGATGTCGTCTTCATAGCTGTGGGAACCCCCTCGCGGCACGGCGACGGTTATGCCGATCTGACCTATGTCCACGATGCTGCACGTGAAATCGCGCAGAACCTAAAGCGCTACACTGTCATCGTCACCAAATCCACGGTACCGGTGGGAACGGGGCGGGGGATTGCCCGCATTATACGGGAGGAAAATCCCGGCGCTACATTCGACGTTTGCTCCAATCCGGAATTTTTGCGCGAGGGCTCGGCGCTCAACGATTTTATGCGACCGGACCGGGTCGTGATCGGCTGCGAGAGTGAACGTGCCGCCGAGGTGATGAAAGCACTCTACCGCCCACTTTACCTGATCGAAACGCCGATGGTGATAACGAAACTGGAAACGGCAGAGATGATCAAATACGCGGCGAATGCCTTCCTCGCCACCAAGGTTACCTTCATCAATGAGATCGCCGATTTATGTGAAAAAACCGGCGCCGATGTGCAGGTGGTGGCCAAGGGTATCGGGCTCGACGGACGTATCGGGCGGAAATTCCTGCATGCCGGGCCGGGCTATGGCGGCTCGTGTTTTCCGAAAGATACCGTGGCGCTCGCCCGTACGGCGGAAGACAAAGGTGTGCCGATGAAAATTCTTGATGCTGTGATCAGCGTTAACAACGCCCGCAAGAAAAGCATGGTACAGCGGGTGGTTACGGCTTGCGACGGCTCGGTCAAAGACAAGACCATCGCCGTGCTGGGCGTGACCTTCAAGCCGAACACTGACGATATGCGCGCGAGCGTGAGCCTCGATGTCATTCCCGATTTGCAGAAAAGGGGTGCGCGGGTCCGTGCTTTCGATCCCGTCGGTATGAGGGAAGCGCAGACGCTCCTGCCGGATGTTGACTGGTGCCAGGGGCCTTATGATGCGATGCAGGGTGCCGACGCTCTTGTCATCCTGACGGAATGGAACGAATTCCGCGCGCTGGATCTGACGCAGATGAAAGCCGCACTGAAACAGCCGGTACTCGTCGATTTACGCAATATTTATCGGCCGGATGAGATGAAGGCGGCGGGGTTCAAGTATTTTTCGGTGGGGCGATAAGAGTTACCACTCGAATTTCTTTCGCGGATCATAAGCGTTTTTCTTCGCCCATTTCTCGATCCATTCGGCAAGGTCCTCCGGCGGTGGGTCGGGCAGCACAACCATTAGTTTTACAAACATATCGCCGGCTTTGTCTTTGCCGATCGGAATGCCTTTGCCTTTTAGACGCAGCACGGTACCAGAATTCGCGCCCTTCGGCACCTTGACCGTCACATGACCATCAAGCGTTGGTACCTTGATGTTGGCGCCCAGCACGGCCTCATGCAAACCGACAGGAACGTCGATATGAATGTCGTTGCCCTTGCGCGTGAAATAGGCATGCGGCTCGATATGCATCTCGATAATCGCATCGCCCGTGCCGCTGCGCCCCGCTTCCCCTTGACCGCGCAGGCGCAGCTTGTTGCCTTCTTCCGTGCCCGGCGGGATGGTGACATCGATGGTCTTGCCGCTCGATAGGGTGACGCGCCGTTTGCCGCCCAGCGCCGCTTCAGTGAAAGGGAGGGCGAGAGAATACGTGACGTCTGCCCCACGTTGCGGACTACCGCCGCGCCGGCCACCCATAAATTGAGCAAGAATATCATCAACATTGCCGATATCCGCGAAAGGATCGCCACCGCCGGATGAAGTCTGTGTGCGCCACCTACCACCGCCGCCAAAAGGATCGCCGCCGCCAAAACCGCGCTCCTGCCCTTGTGCGTCGATCTCACCGCGATCGAAGCGTCTGCGCTTCTCCGTGTCGGACAGCAGGTCATAGGCCGCCGTCACTTCCTTGAATTTCTGTTCAATGTCCTTCTTGCCGGGATTGACGTCCGGATGCAGTTTTTTTGCCAGCTTGCGATAGGCGCTTTTGATTTCGTCGGCGCTGGCGGTCTTGTTGACGCCAAGAATGTCATAAGGGTTTTTCTGGACCATATCTAATATTGTAAACTAACAATCTGTCCTTGCGCTACATAAGCATGCTGGGTCGAGCGGCAGAAATCCCAGGGGCATTTGCCGAAGGTATAGTGGGCCGTGGAGGTCTTTTCTGTCTCGGTATGCTGGATTTCCTGCGGATGTCCCCAAGAAGCGATCAGGGCGCACTCATGCATACCGACCTTGGCTTCATGCCGGTCGATCAAGGACCATTCGGTGTCCGTTATGGCGGCGCGTCGTTCCAGTTCGGCTTTGATCTCTTGCCGCTCAGCCATATCGAAATGACCGAACGGCGGCTGTGGAGCGTAGGATGCATAGGATTCGCACAGATCCAAAGTCGAACGCTGCTTCAGGTCTTCAGGATCGCTGGTGATGCTGACACAGGCCGCCAAACCCAATAGGCCAATACAAACGACAAATCTTATCCAAAACATCGATCAGCCCGTTGCGACGCGTTACGCCTAACGGCCTACCAAAATACTTCGGAGTCGGTCACGTAAAAATGACGGGAAATTTATTCCGACTTGGCAATGATACCTACTGGACGATTTTCCAGCTTCCATCTGGCTGCTGGCAGGCCGTGCCGTAACCGTTCTGTTGCTGCCCATTGATGGTAATGGTCTGTTGGAATTCGCGGCAATAGGCGCCGTTCTGCGCATAGCCGTCCTTGACCGGCGTGATGGTGCCTGAATTGCCGTTTTGCGGATTATTCCAGGTGATTTGCTGTCCCACAGGCGCGGTTGCCGCGCGTTGCTGGGCGCTTAGGGCACGTTGTCTGTCGGCATCGTCAATCGCACCGCCGGCCAGATTACCCGCGACACCGCCGATCAGTACACCGGCGAGGGTCGCCGCGACCTTGCCGGTACCATGGCCAATCTGGTTGCCGATTAATCCACCCGCGGCCGCGCCGCCGAACGTGCCGACGGTTTCACCGCCGCCCCAGTTATCGGTCTGGCAGGCAACGATAAGAAGGGAAGCTCCGAGAAGTGCGATCACTGACTTACGAATCATAACAAACCCCTTTAGTTGATGAATTCTGACGGCAAAACTGCCATTTCCGAGCCTAACCTAAAGCTCGATCTTGGCGCAACTATGGCGATTTTCAAGCTTTTCCGTAACCGATGTCTGTCCTAGGCTGCTTTATTCGTTTGAACGGTACCTAAGGGCAAAGAATGAAATTGGCATATCTGGTCTTAGTCGTTGTCTTGAGCTGCGCAACGGCTTTCACCACGGTTTGGTGGACCGGTCATGCGCCGTCCGACGTTCCGGCTGGGAGAACGGATCAGCCCGCCTTCGAACGGGTCATTAAAACCAACACGCTACGTTGCGCTTATATCGTCATTCCGCCGGAATTTATCAGAGATCCAAATACTGGAAAATTTAGTGGCATTGTCTACGATATCGCGGAAGAGATGGCCAAAAGCCTGAACTTGAAAATCGATTGGGTCGATGAAGTTAGTTTCGGCAATCTGGCAGAAGGGCTGAAGACCGGGCGTTACGATATCGTTTGCGACGCGCTTTATCTGGGCAATGTGTCTATGGCGCGTGTGGTTGATCATTTACTGCCGATTTATTACACGGGGACCGGTGTTTATGTCCGTGCCGACGATCACCGTTTTGATGATAATCTTGCGGCCATCGACGTTCCAAACGTTACCATCGCGACCATCGATGCCGAGATGTCGCAATTCATCCGCGAACAAAGCTTTCCAGCTTCCCAAAATTTCAGCCTGCCGCAAAACACCGATCTGACCCAACTTTTTCTGTCGGTCGAGACGCACAAAGCCGATGTTACTTTTGCCGATGAGTCTGTTTATACCCCTTACCGGGCCGCCAATCCTGGTAAATTACGCGATCTGGTGCTCAACAATCCCTTGCAGGTGCATGCGCACAGTTTCGTTGTCAATAAGGGCGAGAGCAAACTGGCATCCATGCTCAATCTCGCCCTGCGGGAAATGCTTTTATCAGGCCGCATCGACGCCATCATCAAGAAATACGAAACCCCACAATCCGGAATTCTACGCGTCGCAAAATCTTACGCGCCGCAATAATGGAGCAGCATGTATGAGCTTGTTTAGAAAGACCGCTATCGTCTTTTTTGTATTACTGATTGCCTTGTTTGCGTGGCGGATTGGTAAGAGCAGTGCTCCTGGCGTGCAGGGCAGCGTTAAAGAGTCAGCCTATGAACGCATTCTCCGTACCGGCGAAATCCGTTGCGCTTATCAGCCTTACGCACCGGCCTTGATGAAAGATCCGAACACCGGTGCGCTTAGCGGCATTTTTTATGACATCATGACCGAGCTTGGGCGACGCTTGAGTTTGGAAATAAACTGGGTCGAGGAAGTTGGCTACGGCGTTATTCCCGAGGGCTTTGTAACGGACCGCTACGACGCTTTTTGTGGCACAGTTTGGCCGACGGCCGAGCGCAGTCGCGGCGCGGCCTTCACAATTCCGCTTTATTATTCGGGTGTTGATGTATTCGTACGCACGGACGATCACCGTTTCGATGATGATCTGTCGAAACTGGATGATCCTTCGATCAAGTTCTCTGGCAAGGACGGCGATGTATCGAGTTCCTTTGTCAAAGCTGCCTTTCCGAGAGCGGCAATCGTTTCCATTGCGCAATTGGACGATACTTCCCAAATCCTTGAGGACGTCGTTCACAACAAGGCTGATGCTGCCGTGAATGAGCCGAGTTTGCTTGCGCTTTATCTGGAAAAGAATCCCGGTACCCTGCGTGACATTACAATCGGTCACCCCATCCGCGTGTCGCCGAATACGATCATGATCAAACCCGATCAGTATCAATTCAAAGTGATGCTCGACACAACATTGCAGGAATTACTCAATGATGGATTCATCGGAAAGACCCTGAAAAAATACGATACATATAATTCGTTTCTACCCGTTGCGAGACCTTACTCACCGGCTCCCTAAAAAGGAATCTTCCCATGATGTCTTGGCAAATCGCATTACTGATGACGGTGATGTATGTCGGCTTCATGCTAGCAATCTGCGTTTTCACCAAGCAGAAGAACCAGGCTGCCGGGGATTTTTTTGTGATGAAGCGTCAGCTCGGTGTGTTTCGCGGCGCGTTCAGCATCGCGGCATCGTGGATCTGGGCGCCCGCCGTTTTTATCTGCTCGCAGAAAGCTTACCAGCAGGGGCTGCCGGGGATTTTCTGGTTCACGGTGCCGAACATCATCTGCTTTTTTACTTTTGTGCCTTTGGCGTTGCGCGCGCGTAAATTATTGCCGCATGGCTATTCCATGCCGGATTATCTTTTCGCTCGTTTCGAAGGCCATGCGGGTGTGCACAAATCGGCGCTAATCGTCTATTTCGGTTATCAGATGGGCGCGATTGTCATCAATGCACTGGCAGGCGGGATGCTGGTGCATACGCTCACAGGGCTGCCGGTGAATGCCTGCATCATTTTCATGAGCGCGGCGGCGTTAAGCTATTCGCTAATCGGTGGCCTCCGCGCCTCGGTGATGACGGATATGGTACAGATGTGCCTGATCCTATTCATCGCCTTTATCCTTGTGCCCTGGGTGCTGATGAAAACCGGCGGACTTGTGACCGTGACGCAGGGCTTCGGTGGCAAGACCGGCGCGTTCGGCAATATGTTCGATCCTACCGTCGCCTATAGCTTCGGCATTCCCGCGACGATTGGTTTGATCTCCGGTCCAGTCGGCGATCAGATGTGGTTCCAGCGCGCCTTCGCCGCGCGCCGCGACAGCATCGCCAGAATCTTTATCGTCGGCGGATTGGCGTTTGGTGTTGTGCCCATCGTACTGTCGATCCTCGGTTTTGTCGGCGCTGCCCCTATGGTGCAGGCCCAAGTGACGATTACCGATCCGCAAATGGTCGGGCCACAGATCGTGGCGCATTTCCTACCGAATTGGGCCTTGGCGGCTTTTGTCATTTTGGCTTTTGCCGGATTGTCATCCGTGATGGATTCTGCTTTCGCAGCGATCAGCTCTTTAACGGCAGTCGATGTGTATAAGCGCTATATTAAGCCGCAGGCTTCTGAAACCGACATGGTGCGCGTCTCCCGTCTCGGCATGCTATTCTTTGCTGCGCTCGGCACATGCGTCGCGTTGCTGAAACCGCAACTGGTCTGGTTGTTTCTGATTTATGGTGCACTGGCTTCGGCGATGCTGGTGCCGGTGTTCTTCAGCCTGTTTTCGAAACGCATCACAGCTGCCGGGGTCGTTACGGCGATTCTGCTGTCCGTCGGCGTCAGCGTTCCTTTGTCGATTTACGGCAATACGACGCAAAGTGATCATTTGGTCGTCCTTGCCGCCGTTATGCCGCCGGTTTTTGGGCTCGCCGCCTGCCTGATTTCGGCCTTCTTGAATAAAAAGCGGTTCAGCTATAAGAACTTTGCTACCCGCCTCGCCACCGAAAGCTGGCGGCATGACGATCAAGGCAGACGTGCAGGTTAAGTCTGACTGGGAGGTCTTTATGAACAAACTGGCAGCAATTGTTCTCAGTGTCATTTTCTCCGTCATTGTGTCCTGGTATGTTGTGACACATTACGCCACATCTGCGGCAAGCTCCGCGCCGGCGGAATCCAAGCAATCCGTTTATGACCGCGTGATGAGTTCAGGAACGATACGCTGCGGCTATTTCGAGGAAGCACCGTTCACCATCATCGACCCGAACACCGGCGCGAAATCCGGCATCGCCGTCGAACTGGCAGAAAAAATCGGCAAGGAGCTGGGGTTGAAGATCGAATGGACCGTCGCGACCGGTTTCGGTACCCTCGTCAACGATTTGAGTCAGAACAAATACGACGTCGTTTGCGGATCGTTGTTCAGTCTACCGCGCGGCGGGCGCATCGATTACACAATGCCTTACACCTATGTTCCCGTTTTTGCGTATACCCAAGCGGGCCGGATCGATTTCGACAACAAGCTGGATCAGCTTGATTGGTCGCAAGTCTCGGTGGCTGGGCTGGATGATGAAGGCGGTACGACGGCAGCGCGTAAAAAGGTTCCCAACGCCAGATTCGTTATCCTGCCTCAAACCTCACAGATAGCTGATATGCTGACCAGCGTAGCCGATAAAAAGGCCGATATCGCTTTTGTCATGCCAACAGTCTTTAAAAAATTCAACGCCAATAATCCCGGCAAGCTTGCCAAAATCCAGACCGACCGGCCATTTTACGTTTTCACCGTGACTTTCGGCGTTAAATCCGGTGAGCCCGCATTCAAGAATATGCTTGATTTCGTGATGCGTAACTTGGTGGCGGAAGGCTACGTCGATGACCTTTTTAAGAAGTATGATCCGGACGGTTTGCTTTTCCGGCCTGCGGCCCTATATAAGATGGCGCAATAGATTAAGGAAAATCCTTGTTCGAAAAAGTTCTCATCGCTAATCGGGGCGAAATTGCTCTGCGTATCCATCGTGCCTGCCGCGAAATGGGTATTCATACCGTTGCTGTGCATTCGACGGCGGATGCTGACGCCATGCATGTGCGCCTGGCGGATGAAAGCGTCTGCATCGGTCCGCCGCCTTCGCGCGATAGTTATCTCAACATTCCCGCTATCCTGACAGCCGCGTCGATCACTGGTGCGGACGCGATCCATCCGGGCATCGGCTTCATGTCAGAAAACGCCCAATTCGCCGAGATGGTGGAGGAGCACGGTTTCACTTTCATCGGTCCGACACCCGAGCATATCCGCATCATGGGCGATAAGGTTACAGCCAAGACGACCGTGAAGGGTCTCGGCCTGCTGACGGTGCCGGGCTCCGACGGCGCAGTGGCGACGGTCGAAGAGGCAATGAAGACGGCCGAGCAGATCGGTTATCCGGTTTTGATTAAGGCGGCAGCGGGCGGTGGCGGCAAGGGCATGAAAGTCGCGCGTGACACGAAGAGCCTGGCCGAAGCCTATCAGCTGGCCCGCGGTGAAGCGCGTGCCGCCTTTGGCAATGATGAAGTTTATATGGAGAAATACCTCGAAAAACCGCGCCATATCGAGGTGCAGCTTCTCGGTGATACGCATGGCAATGCGGTGCATTTCGGCGAGCGCGATTGCTCCATCCAGCGCCGCCATCAGAAAGTGATTGAGGAAGCACCGTCGCCTGGCCTCAATGACAGCGAGCGCAGCGAGATCGGTGCGCTGGCGGCCAAGGTGGTTCAGAAACTCGGCTATCGCGGCGTCGGTACGATTGAGTTCCTTTATGAAAACGGCAAGTTCTACTTCATCGAAATGAACACGCGTTTGCAGATCGAGCATACAATCACCGAAATGATCACTGGCATCGATCTGGTGCGGGAGCAGATCCGCGTCGCTTCAGGCCAACCGCTCGGCTACAAGCAGAAAGACATCGCGTTTCATGGCCATGCTATCGAATGCCGCATCAATGCCGAAAACCCGGAAACCTTTACGCCGTCGCCGGGCAAGATCACGGACTTCCATCCGCCGGGCGGCCTTGATGTGCGTGTCGACAGCGCGCTCTATGCCGGTTACAAAGTGCCGCCCCATTATGACAGTATGATCGCTAAACTGATCGTGCACGGTACCAACCGCAACGAATGTCTGCTACGCTTGCGTCGGGCTTTGGAAGAATTTGTCATCGGCGGAATCGACACAACCCTGGCGCTGCATCGCCGGATTATTGTCGAACCGGATTTCATCAATGGTGATTATGATATCCATTGGCTGGAAACGTTTTTGGGAAACAAGTAACGCTAATCGCTGGTTGACAAACCCCTCATTTTTAACCATTTTTAGTCAATACCTTTAGGTTGGAGGTTTGGTCGTGCGTCATCCCTATTATGAAGCCGTTTTGCTGATCGAGCGGGCCCACCGCCATTTCCTTGAAGTGGTGAAATCTGATCTCGACCGTTTGGGGATTCAGGACATCAACAACGTCCAAGCCCTGATCCTTTACAATGTTGGCACAGATGAAATGACAGTCGGCGAATTAACGGTGCGCGGCTATTATCTTGGCTCGAACGTTTCCTATAACGTCAAGAAGATGGTCGAGAACGGCTATCTGCTGCAGGAACGCTCGCCGCATGACCGCCGCTCAGTCCGTGAGACTTAAATGAATATGGGGCTTTTTGCCTGCGGGCGTTATGGCGTTATCGGAGAAGGGGCTCGATCTGCAGAAGAAAATGGCCGAGGCTTTCGAAAAACAGGCTGGCCAACTGCCGGGTGCGACTCTTACGCCCGACGAGTTGAATCGTATGATCGAAGTCCTACGCAAGCTGGAGCGTTTCTGGACAGGTATGGTCAACTATGGAGGGGGATAGACCCCTTCGCTCATGATCATTGGTATCGGCAGCGACCTGGTCGAGATCAGGCGTATCGAACAAACTCTCTCCCGTTATGGTGACCGTTTCATTCAGCGCCTGTTTACGCCCGTTGAACAGGCCAAGGCGATGCAGCGCGTGATTGCCGCGCCGACTTTCGCCAAACGTTTTGCCGCCAAGGAAGCCTGCTCAAAGGCGCTTGGGACAGGGCTAAATCGGGGTGTTTTTTTCCGGGATATGGGGGTGGTTAATCAGCCCTCCGGCCAGCCGACTCTGCAGCTGACCGGTGGTGCCTTGGAGCGCCTTAAGGCCATAACGCCCGCAGGCAAAAAGCCCCATATTCATTTAAGTCTCACGGACGAAAAGGAATGGGCACAGGCTTTTGTGGTGATTGAAGCCTTGTAACCAATCAAAATGTTGACTTAATTGCCATCCATTCCTTAACTGCATCTACTTCGCCCTGTGAGCACTGATGACCAACCCCAATCTCCGTCCGCCACGCAATGATGAAAGTCTGATTGAGACCGTCCGCACGATTGTCCTTGCCATGGTCATCGCGCTGACGATCCGGACACTGGCGTATGAGCCTTTCAATATTCCCTCGAGTTCGATGGTGCCGACTTTGTTGATCGGCGATTTTCTGTTCGTATCGAACAAACTCTCTCCCGTTATGGTGACCGTTTCATTCAGCGCCTGTTTACGCCCGTTGAACAGG
>Ga0206945_1008_pt1 | contig 60297 bp, 64 predicted proteins | sample Alteio_BWOrgHeat_5_FD_152982 | JGI IMG/M metagenome (GOLD analysis project Ga0206945, IMG submission 152982) | Enriched cells from forest soil in Barre Woods Harvard Forest LTER site, Petersham, Massachusetts, United States -... | ecosystem: Environmental > Terrestrial > Soil > Temperate forest > O... | reverse complement strand
CGGCCATCATCCAAATTGGCGACAATCTGAAAGTGGGCATGGACCGGTTGTTCATGGAAAATCAAGTGCCATTCGCCAATGTCGACACCAATGTTGCTAATACATCTGGCAATAATCAGCTGTTCTCTCCGACAGGTGGTGGTATCACCCCACCGGCCTGGTCGATGGCCAACGCGCCTTCAACCGATGGCACGTCCGCCACCGGTGATATCTGGTTTTTCCCACATGCCGCCGTTCCAGGCGTCGGTTCAGGCGGTACCAATTATGATGTTCTGGCGGTGCTGAAAGTGGCGCAGGGTGTATGCCTCGACATCAATAACAAGGCCATCGGCATACCGACGCCGGCGGTCAATGACCTCGGTAATTTCTATGCAGCAGCCAACGATACAACGCTTAATACCAACTGGCCCGCCGTTCTCAATGGACACATCGTTGGGTGCGTGAATAACAACGATGCTGGCAGCACCGGTTACTTCTTCTACGAGGTTATCGCAATCCAGTAGCGGATGTCCAATTTGGTTAGATAACGTAACGGCGTCGTGATCGTTTCTATGAAGCAAGACCGTCCCCCCCTCTCCGCTATAAAACACCGCTTTGATTCCCAGGCCGGCATCGCTATCGGAGCCGTTCTCTTTATCATCGCCGTTCTTGCTATTCTTGCGGCCGCTATCGCCGCCGGCAGCGGCAGCTTCACATCGGGTACGACGAATGAAAGCAACAGCACCAAGGCATCGGCCATCATCCAAATTGGCGACAATCTGAAAGTGGGCATGGACCGGTTGTTCATGGAAAATCAAGTGCCATTCGCCAATGTCGACACCAATGTTGCTAATACATCTGGCAATAATCAGCTGTTCTCTCCGACAGGTGGTGGTATCACCCCACCGGCCTGGTCGATGGCCAACGCGCCTTCAACCGATGGCACGTCCGCCACCGGTGATATCTGGTTTTTCCCACATGCCGCCGTTCCAGGCGTCGGTTCAGGCGGTACCAATTATGATGTTCTGGCGGTGCTGAAAGTGGCGCAAGGCGTCTGTGATGACATCAACAACAAAGCCATCGGCATAGCAACGCCGGCGGTCAATGACCTCGGTAATTTCTACGCCGCCGCTAATGACGCGACGCTTAATACCAACTGGCCCGCCGTTCTCAATGGACACATCGTTGGGTGCGTGAATAACAACGATGCCGGCAGCACCGGTTACTTCTTCTACGAGGTTATCGCAGTCCAGTAATCGAATGTTCAGGTCTCCCTTGTGATTTCTTCGAACCGTCACACCGGCACTATTATTCTGCCCGTTCTTTTGATTGTTATTCTTCTTGCCATTCTTGGGACAGTGCTTATTGCCATGCGCGGCCATTTTGTTTCTGCACCGGCCAATGAGAGCGACCGCAAAAAAGCAACAACTATTCTTCAGATCGGGGAGAACCTCAAAGTCGGTATGGATCGACTTTTCCAGGAAAATAAAGCGTCTTTCGACACCGTCGATACCAATGTTGCCAATACGTCTGGCAGTAACCGGCTGTTTTCGCCAACAGGCGGCGGCATCACACCGCCTTCGTGGTCAATGGCCAGCCAGCCTTCGGCCGATGGCATGGCCGCGCATGGTGATATCTGGCATTTTCTACCCGGCGCCGTTCCCGGCCTTGGGACCTCGGCCCCGGAGATGCTGGCCATACTGAAAGTATCCCGGGGGGTGTGTGGCGAGATTAACAACAAGACCATCGGCCTATCGACACCGGCGGCCAATGACCTTGGCGATTTCTATGCAACAGCCAACGACACGGCCTCCCTGACCGCATGGCCCCATGCATTGAATGGCAGAACCGTCGGCTGTGTTTACAATAACAACAGCAATAGCAATGGTTATTTCTTTTTCGAGATTCTCGCGGTTCAATAAAAGGTGGCGCTTATTCGTGAAGTTTCCGTGCTTCGTCGACCAGCATAATCGGTATGCCTTCACGTATGGGGAAGGCAAGCCCCGCTTTTTCGCTGATCAATTCCTGCCGTTCGGCGTCGTAACGCAAAAGAGTACCTGTTACAGGGCAGACCAGCGCCTCAAGCAAACGGGGGTCAGTTCGACGGTGTGGTGCGGTTGTGTTTCCGGTCATCATGCCTCCATTAATGTCTGGCCCGACCTTCTCCCTCGGCCTGACCTGGTAGGCAGGCCATTTCGAGCAAGGCGGTCAGCAGCTGGGCGCGCGCCGTTAGGTTGGGCGCCTCCAAAAGAGCCTGCTTCTCATTGGGTGCAAGGGGGCAAATCATCACAAGGGATGAGACCAATACGTCGTCCGGCGTATTTTCGACGACCTGACGATCGAGATCGATGCCCTCTTCCTGAAAATAAGGTTGAAGCACGCCCAGCAGGCGCCGGCGGTCGATTTTGAGTTCGGCGGAAGGTTTCAGATCGTCAAGAAAATCCTTCCATTCGACGCGTACACGCCGCCATGGGCTTTCGTCGGGCAGCTCTTCAAGGACGGCGAAGCGGCATAAGCCGGTTAAGGCAATCATGAAGCGTCCATCATCGGTTTCGCTGAAAGACGTGATACGTCCGGCACAACCGATGCGGTAGATCGGCGGCCGCTTCTGTCCGGTGGTTTCGGGGCCCGAGGGTTGGATCATACCGATGATGCGGTCGCGGCCTAGGGCATGCTCGATGAGAGCCAGATAACGCGGCTCGAAGATATTCAATGGCAGCCGTGCCTGCGGCAAAAGCACGGCGCCGGACAAAGGGAAGATCGGCACTATCTCCGGGAGCGCCGAAGGCAAAAAATTGCTGGTTGAAATAACGGCGCTCATGAGAACAAAATTGAAGAAAGACGTTTGCGCGCGTTAACAGTCAGTGGATCAGTCGGACCGAATGCCTCGAAAAATTTGACCAACTGCTTGCGGGCGGCCTCGTCGTTCCAGCTGCGCGCGCGTTGCACAATTTCTAGTAATTCGTCGATGGCATTTTCGCATTGTCCAGCGGCATAATAACCCATCGCCAGATCGAAACGCGCTTGATGATCGCCGGCATTTCCTTTCACTTTTTCCTGAAGTTCCGCAAGGCCAGTGGCATCGGTCGCCTGAGTCGCCAGCTCCAGTGCGGCCCGCACCATGTCAAAAGATTTATCCTTGACGATTTCTTCCGGCAGTTTTGCCAATATCTGACGGGCCTGTTCGGTCTGTCCTATCGCCAGCAGGCAACGCAACAATCCGGCATTGGCTGCGGGAATCGCAGGATCCAGCGCAAGAATTTCTTCATAGAGTGTTTGAGCCGCGGCAATATTTTTGGCGGCAAGAAAATCGCCTGCTTGCCGAAGAACGCCGCTTAGATCGTCAGTTTCGCCCGCGCCACCTGAAGCCTTGATAAGACGCTCTATCCAGGATTTGACTTGCGCTTCGGGCAGAGATCCCATGAAGCCATCGATGGGTTGGCCGCGAAAAAAGGCAAACACAGCCGGGATCGACTGAACGCTCATTTGCTGGGCAATCTGGGGGTTCTGGTCGATGTCGATTTTCGCGAGATGCACGGCGCCTTTGGCGGCGCGCACGAGCTTTTCCAGAACGGGCCCCAATTGTTTGCATGGCCCGCACCAGGGAGCCCAGAAATCAACGATAACCGGGCGATGTTTGGATGCCTCAATCACATCGGCAAGAAAGGTCGAAAGGCCGACATCCTTGATGGGGTCGGTTTCGGCTCCGGTATGTGGTGACGGGGAAAGTGCTGAAAGCATCGATCAGGCCTTTTCTCTTACTAAACTGTAGAACAGATAAGCTCTTTTTGCCAAAGAGCAAGCCAACCCCTCATTTGCGCATGAAAGGCCAGACAGGAATAGGCCGGTCCCGGACGGTGCCGGCCTAAATCGGCCCTATCCCAACCGCCCGATTTCGCGTAAATTTTGATGGTCGATTCACCGTTTCCCAGACGGACTTCCTATGGCCGCTCAAGATGTTGTGCCGACATTGGCATTCGGCACCGGGTTGCCCTTTGGCACCCGCACCGAAATGTTTCCTGTCCTGCCGTTCCCGGACCTCCAGGCACCGGGCGGGGCGGCCTTTGCTGCGCAATCAAAAGGCGATACGTCTCCTGGTCTTGTTGCGGTTTTATGTAACAAGGGGTTGCCGCCGCGCGCGGATTCTTTGACAGCTATGCGAAACATCGACCACCCTAGCGTTTTAAGGCTTATGGATAATGGTGTCGTCGATTGGCCCGACGGTGTGCGGTATTTTGCCCTTGCCTATCAGCGGCCGCTCTCCCCTCGCTTTAAACAAACAATCAACGAGCCCCATCAGCTGCTCAGCGAAGATATTATCAACCACTCTTTTGTTACCCCCATGATCGGCGCGTTGCTCGAATTTCTGCGCACCGGTGTGGTCCATCACGGCATACGGCCGACCAATATATTTTGGCGCATCGGTGCCGGCGCGCCACAACTGGGGGAATGCCTGTCGGCACCACCCGGCCTGGGACAGCCAGCTCTTTTTGAAACCCTTGAACGTGCGATGAGCACACCAATGGGTCGCGGCACAGGCGTGCATGCGGACGACTGCTACGCTTTTGGGGTAACTCTGGCTCTGCTTGTCCTCGGCCACAATCCCATGAAGGATATGGATGAACGCGGCGTCATTCAAACAAAAATCGAGCGGGGAACTTTTGGTGCCCTGATCGGCAACACGCGGCTTTCGCCGACACAGAGCGAACTTCTGCGGGGTCTTTTGGTGGATGATGCCCGACAGCGATGGACTGCGGCGGAGCTTGAGCAATGGCTCGGTGGTCGGCGCTTGACGCCTAAAAATACCGATGTTGGGCGCCGCGCCTCACGCAGCATCGAATTTGCCGGCAAGGAATATACCCAGGCTCGACCACTGGCGACCGCGATGGCTGGGGAAATCACGCAAGCCATGCGCATCATAGAAAATGGAATCTTGGATAAATGGCTGCGGCGTGCACTTGGGGATGAAATTAGCGCCGAGAATCTTGTCGATGCCGTCGCCAGCCTCAAGGAAAGTGGCAAAACGGCCCATTACGATGATCAGCTTGTCGCGCGCGCCTGCATCGCGCTCGATCCGTCCGCCCCCATCCGTTATCGCGGCATCTCCGTTGCGCCGGGGGGGATCGCGACGTTGATTGCCGAAGCCCTTATGACGGGGAGCGATGTACAGGCTCTGGGTGAAATAATCTCGACGCAGCTGGTGACTTTTTGGGTCAATATGCAGAAAGATCTCAAGACGGATATGGTGCCGCTTGGTCAGCAATTTGAGCGCATGAAGGCCCTGATTGAGAAAACCAGTTTCGGTAGCGGCATTGAACGTGTCCTCTATGAATTGAATCCCGGTTTACAATGCATTAGCCCGATTGTGCGGACCCAATATGTCATAACACCTAAAGCCATGTTGCCTGCGCTCGAACGCATTGCCGCAACACCCAACCGTCCGCCCGAGCCTATGGATCGCCATATGGCCGCCTTTTTGATTGTGCGTGACCGCCGCAGCGAGGTTCTCTTTGATGCCATGACGGCATCCGAGGCTTCGCCGCGCAAGGGGGTTGCCTTTTTAACGCTCTTCAGTGAGATGCAATACAAGCATGGGCCGGATTCTCTGCCGTACCTGGCACAATGGCTTTTGCCGTTTCTGGAGGTCTCGTTGCGCCGCTACTTCAGTAAGGCGCTGCGGGAAAAGTTGCAAAAACAGGTTCGGGACACAGCCTCACGCGGCGATCTGGGCGTTCTTTTGCGTTGTGTAGATGATTTCCAGATGGTGGAGCGCGACCAGCAGGAATATCTGGCGGCACGGCTTCTCTATTTGAATATTCTCAAGGAAATTACCGGCATTGAGGGTAGTCTTGCCAACCGGGGCAACGTCGTTCAAAACGAAGGCAAGCCCGCGGCCGTCAGTTTTAGTGGCTATCTGGCCATTATCATGGTCTTCGCGGCTATTCTGAGGGCCGTATGGCAGAATCTGCAAGGATGAACCATGGCGGATAAAGAAACGAAATCAGACGCCGCTGCTGATGGTGGAAAGAAAAAACGCAACAAGGGTGGCGGCGTCATCCTGTTCATGATCATGTTCGGGCTGTCGTTCTGGTTTATTTTTCCAACCCTTGTTCTGTTCTTGGTTGGGTTGTCTCCAACATTCATCGCTTTTCTCATTGACAATGACCGCCAGAAATTCGCCACGGTGGCCGTTGCCTCCATGAATGCTGCTGGCATTACGCCATTCATGATCGATCTCTGGACTAAAGGCCAAACCATGGAAACGGTTTTTCAGATCCTGCGTGAGCCTTTGAATTGGCTGGTTATTGCGGGCGCGGCGGGCATTGGCCAACTGATCGTGTTTGCTGTCCCACAAGCCGTGGCTTCGCTGAAGCTGGCGCATGCTGAGTCCCGGCTTAAAATTCTGAAGGCAAATCTGGAGAGCCTTAAAGACATTTGGGGGCCGGATGTAGGAACGACCAAGCCAATCGATAGGGGCGGCAAACAATGAGCCAGGCCATGGAAAGGCCTGAAAATTTCAAGCGCCGGTTTTTTTATGGAATTATTGCTGGAGCCTTCTGTTCCCTTTCTTCATCACTAGCTGCCGCTCAAACAGCTATTGCAGGGCCATCCAGTGCCTTCACTTCGGTCGATACCGCGGATTGGGCGCGCGCCTGGATCGGTTATCTTTTGCGTGGCGCCGCGCTGCCTGAATCCATGGCTGGAATCGGAGCGGCTTTTATGCCTCTGGCTCAAGGCTTACGGCAAGCGCTCGGTCTTTATAGTTTCGGTATGTTGCTCATTGGCGCACTGATCGTTTTCTACCATATCGCAGCGATGACAGCGGAAACGGCGCATTACGGGACCATCTTCGGCCGCCGCGCCAATCAGGTATGGATGCCGATCCGTTTTGTACTGGCGATTGTTCTTTTGGTCCCAGTCGGCAGCAGCCTGAATGCCGGACAATATCTGGTTATCAAGATCGCCGAGGAAGGTTCCACATTGGCCAGCAATGCTTGGCGCATGGTGGCGAGCGTGGGCGGGGAACATCTTTCTGGTTTGGTCGCACCCCGCGGCCCCGATGTCGCGCAAATCACGGCGGCAGCGACCGAAATGCAAATCTGCCGGATGATCTATCAACAAACCTACGCATCCATGGATGATTCCGTGACACGCATGGCCGGTAATATCGATAATGCCGTTATGAAAATTCCGGCGACCCGTTTTACCGGCGAGAGTTGGCGTGTCAGCAATCTTCTGAATGCAGGAACTCCGTTATGCGGCGAATTACGTTTTTCAGGATTTCGTCGGCCGGTTTTTATAAAAGTGGCAATGGCCGACCCCGTCGCATTAATAGCCGATACGCTGTCGACCTTCGCCCATGACCAAGCGGATGATCTGTTGGCCCGCACACATGATATTGCGGCGCGAACAGCGCCGGTTTTTACCGGGGCATTGCCGATTGCCGGTGCCGATATTCATAACGATCTTGCGGCTGTTGAGGAGATTTACCGCACACGCCTTCGTGTTGAAAGCCAGACGATCAAAAGCACGGCCCTGCTTGTATCAAATGGCATTCTGGAAGATTCGGTTCATGCCGGATGGCTGGCGGCGGCCCGATTTCTTGTGGAACTGATCCGGTTACAGGAGGGCCTGAGTACGCTTTTCAATCATGCGCTTCCCATGGCGCAGGAACCGATTTTCGACCACCCGATTATCGCGCGCCAGAGTTTGGCCGAGACGCTGGATAACCTACCCGGGCTTCATCCGCTTGATCAGGAAGGTTTCGGTAAGCTGGTGATGTTCTACGGTCAGGTCGGCCGCATGATGGTGCAGGTACATGGTTGGCTTTATTCCAGCCAAATTCCGGAAAAGGATTTCGTTCCCCCGTCCGGTTTCGATCTGCGTGACCGGCTCCATGCGGGAACGGATCCCTCTGCGGCCATCGCCATTTATGCACAGACGCTGGATGCCGCAGCGCTTGAGCGTGGTGTCTGGGGCGTCAGCCCGGACAGTGGCGATGCCGGTTATCCCTTTGTCCCGGTTATGACGGAATCTGGTTTTAACCCCTTTGCGGCCCTCGTCGAATTTGGCCAGCGTCAGATCGATCTGGGGGTTTTTCTTACCGGAATAGCTGGCGGCGCTATGACCAGCGCATCGACGGCAGGATCGGCAATTCTTCTTGGCGCTGCGGCATTTGGGTTTCTTATTGGCGGGCTGGTGCTGGTTTTCCTTGTGCCTCTTTTGCCGTTTCTGCGTTTTCTGCTGGGTGCGCTGGCCTGGGCCGTCAATGTATTTGAAGCCGTCATATCCACACCCATCGTCGCGCTCGCCCATCTTACACCGGGCGGGGAGGGGTTGAGTGGCGGCGTGGCCCGGCAGGCTTATGTCTTATGGCTCGGGCTGTTTATCCGGCCCCTGCTGACGCTTTTCGGTTTGGCATTTGGGCTGCTGCTCTTCACGCTCAGCCTTGCTTTCCTCAACACCGTCTTGATGCCTTTTGCGCAGATGGCAGCGCCGTCGAATGATGGTTTGCTAACTCTCGCCAATACGGGGCTGGTGTTGTTTTACGACATTCTGGTTTATGCCGCGGCGAATGTCAGCTTCCGCGGCATTTACTGGTTGCCAGACAAATCCCTGCGCTGGCTCAGCCGTTTCGTTGTGACGGATAGCGGTGGCATTTTTGTGCCGGCGGGATCCGATGGATCAGGCGGCGTTTCATCTATGTTAAATTTCTTTGCGAGATCGTCCTCTTCCTCAAGCAGCAGCGTCGGTGTCGCGAGCAGCAGCGGCCCATCTTCATCCGACAGATCACCTGCGGCACGACACCATGCGACCAAGATGGCGCTCTTCCCGCTTTATTCCGACAAACCTACGCAGACGCCCGGTTCCCCAGTCACGCCACAAGCTGTACCGGGCGTCAACCAGCCGCCAAACGTTAAGGGAACGGTGAGCGATCCGAAGAAACCACCGGTCCGTCCTCCCACGCCGGAAGAGCGCGATCCAAGCTTACGGCGCAAAGATCGCGAAGAGCCCTTGGTGGAAGATAAGAACAAAGGCGAGGACGATGAGGACGACAAAGACAAGGGTAAGAACGAAACCCAACCGCCCAAGGAGTAAAGTGGGTTAGACCCGCATCGGCATCAGGACATACAACGCGCTGGCGTCGGCAACGTCTTGAATGATGGCCGGAGCTGTGGCATCGGCCAGATTAAAGCGCGCGCCTTCTCCCTCGATCTGCTGCATAATGTCGAGCAGATAGCGTGCGTTGAAGCCGACATCGAGCAGGGCGCCATCATATTTGACTTCGATTTCCTCAGTGGCGCTGCCGGCCTCCGGTGAATTGGCAGATAAAACCAGATGTCCCGGTGTCAGGCTTAGTTTCACCGCGCGGGATTTTTCGGTGGAAATGGTGGCGACGCGATCAACCGCGGCGGCAAAGCTACGCGTATCGGTTTCCATAACCTTGTCGTTGCCGGACGGAATGACACGCTCGTAATCCGGGAACGTACCGTCGATCAGTTTGGATGTGATGACGACATCATCAAAGCTGAAACGCACTTTGGCTTCGGACAGCGCAATTTCAATATCGCTGGCGCTTTCGTCAATCAGCTTACGCACTTCGTTGACTGTTTTGCGCGGCAGGATAATGCCGGGAATGCCCTTGGCGCCTTGCGGCGCGGGCATTTCAACGCGGGCCAGGCGATGACCGTCGGTGGCGACAGCGCGCAGCACTTCAACATTTTTCATCTTCGCGGTGTGCAGATAGATGCCGTTCAGGTAATAGCGTGTTTCCTCGATCGACATTGCAAAGCGTGTGCGGTCGATGAGCGTGCGCAGATCGGCGGTCGACAAAGTGAATTTGTGACGTAGATCGCCTTCGGGCATTTTCGGGAAATCGTCGACCGGCAAACAGCCAAGCTTGAAATGTGAGCGTCCCGAGGAGAGCGTGAGCTGATTGGAATTTGCCGCGCTGAGCTCGACCTGTGCGCCTTCCGGCAATTTACGGACGATTTCGTAAAGCGTATGCGCCGGCGCGGTGATCGCGCCCGATTTGGCAATTTTACCTGTGACACCTTCGTTGATTTCGATTTCCATATCGGTGGCGACGAAGGAAACTGTCTCACCCGTCGCGCGGATCAAGACATTGGCGAGGATGGGAATGGTGTTGCGGCGCTCGACGACGCTCTGGACATGGCCGAGGCTTTTAAGAAGAGCGGCGCGCTCAAGCGTAAATTTCATTGTTTTTATCCCGAGAACAGGGAAAAGAATCAGGTCGTTTCAAAGGGATAGCAGAGATTAACGGGTATGGCTAGGGCGTAGGCAATTATTGTAAAACTTGATTTTAACCCGTTGTCTGAGGCATTTAGTGCCTGTTCGAAGGACGATTTAAGGCCAAGATGACATATTCTGCCATACGACAATTGCAATCGCCCTTTGGGGACGTATCTGAAACACTGCAACAGGCCATTCGCGCAGGCGAGACGGAATTGCTGTTGTTACAGCGCGCCGATGGCCATTGGGCGTTTGAACTTGAAGCCGATGCCACCATCCCGGCTGAATACATCCTGCTTGACCATTTCTTGGATACGATCAACCAGCCCCTGCATGAGCGCATGGCAAAATACCTGCGCGAGGTGCAAGAAGATCATGGCGGCTGGCCGTTGTTCCCTTGTGGCGCTTTCAATATCAGTGCCAGCGTCAAAGCCTATTTCGCGCTGAAATGTGTTGGTGACGATATCAATGCGCCGCATATGATCCGGGCGCGCGAAGCGATCTTGAAACATGGTGGTGCGGCGACCAGTAATGTCTTCACCCGCATCCAGCTGGCGCTGTTCGGTGCCGTGCCGTGGCGCGCGGTGCCGGTCATGCCGGTCGAGATCATGTCCTTGCCGCAATGGTTTCCGTTTCATCTTTCCAAGGTTGCGTATTGGTCGCGCACGGTGATTGTGCCTTTGCTTGTGCTGATGGCGAAAAAGCCGCAGGCGCGCAATCCGCGCAACATCCGGATTGATGAGTTGTTCATCACGCCACCGGAGCAGGTCAAGAACTGGCATACCAACAATACGCAATCGATCTGGAACCCGGTGTTTCGTGTCATTGACGCCGTGCTGCGGTTCTTTGAGCCTCTCATGCCGAATGGCCCGCGTCAGAAAGCTATCGAAACCTGTGTCGCCTGGGTGAAAGAGCGTCTGAACGGCGAAGATGGCCTCGGCGCAATTTACCCGGCCATGGCCAATAGCGTGATGATGTATGACGTGCTTGGCTATGATCGCCATCATCCGGATGCAGCGATCGCGCGTAAATCGGTGGAGAAGTTGGTGATTGATGGTCCTGCACGGTCCTATTGCCAGCCCTGCCTGTCGCCGGTCTGGGATACCGGGCTTGCCTTGCATGCTTTGATGGAAAGCAATGCGCCACGCGAAGCTTTGGAGCGCGCTTGCGATTGGCTGAAGAACGAACAGATTCTCGATATCAAAGGCGACTGGGCCGATTGGCGGCCAGATGTGCGTCCGGGTGGCTGGGCATTCCAATATAAGAACGCGCATTATCCCGATCTTGACGATACCGCCGTTATTGTGATGGCCCTGGATCGATTTAATCGAGAAAAATACCGCGAAGCGATCACACGTGGCACGGAATGGGTGCTCGGCTTGCAATCGAAAAGCGGCGGCTGGGGCGCCTTCGATGCCGACAACGAATATTACTATCTCAACCACATCCCGTTCGCCGATCATGGCGCCTTGCTCGATCCGCCTTCAGCTGACGTCACCGCGCGTTGCCTCGGCATGCTAGCACAATTGGGCTACACACAGAAAAACCCGCAAGTGGCGTCGGCAATTGCCTATCTGCGCCGCGAACAGGAAAAAGAAGGTTGCTGGTTCGGGCGTTGGGGCACGAATTACATTTATGGTACGTGGTCGGTGTTATGCGGGTTGAATGCGATCGGCATCAATCCGCAGGACCCGATGATCCGCGGCGCGGTCAACTGGCTTCTGGCGAAACAGCGCGCCGACGGCGGCTGGGGCGAAGACGGTGCCAGCTATTGGGCAGATCAACCGAAGGGCGAGGGCAGAGAAAGCACGCCGGCACAAACCGCTTGGGCGTTGCTAGGCCTCATGGCCGCGGGCGAGATTGATCATCCTTCTGTTGCCAAAGGCGTTCAGCATTTGCTGGATACGCAAAATGAAACCGGTTTGTGGGATGAGAAACTGTATACCGCCGTTGGGTTTCCGCGCGTGTTCTATCTCAGCTACCACGGTTATAAAGCTTTCTTCCCGGTCTGGGCTTTGGCGCGCTATAATACATTACGCGCAAGTAACGCGCCGCAAGTCCTCTTCGGAATGTAATCATGCTTGGCATTCTCTGCGGCCTCGAATCCGAGGCCAAAATCGCGCGCCGGATTCCGGGCGCACTGGTTGCCTGTGCGGCTGCACGTCCCGGCAAGGCGCGTGCTCTGGCGCGGGAGCTGGTGGAACGGGGTGCCACGCATCTGATGAGCTTCGGCGTTGCCGGTGGATTGCAACCCGGTCTGCCGGTGGGTGCATGCCTAATCGGTAGCCGCGTTGTTTCCATTGATGGAGCTTGGGATTGCGATGGTGATTGGGCTGCATTGCTGGCGCAAAAGTTGCCGCAGGCGCAATTGGGCGGTGTTTGGGGTTCAGAAACTCTTGTACCGACGGCAGCGGACAAGGCCGGACTTTATCAGGAATCCGAATGCCTGATCGTCGATATGGAAAGCCAATGTGCCGCAGAAATTGCTGGTGAGGCAAAACTGCCGCTTGCGGTTTTGCGTGCGGTTTGTGACACCGCGGAAAGGAATGTGCCGCCGGTGTTGATGGCGGCGATTGACGAAGATGGCAGCGTCGATATTGTGCGTGCCGTTGCCTATCTGGTGCTTCAGCCGCGCGCGATTCCTGATATCTTTCACGTCATGCGCGGTATCCATGGGGCGCTCCGTGTTCTAAAAAGCAGCCTGGCGGCGTTCTGAAATTCCTTGTTTGACAGAGGGATAGGGCAGGACCAGAAGATTCAGCTTGTCTTTTGGTATCCGGAACGATTATTAACCATACATGATCTCTCCCCCCTACATCCGCCTTGAGCGCAAGGATACCCCGATGACCGACGCTCCCAAAAACACCGTTACCATTAAAAAATATGCCAACCGGCGCCTCTACAACACGGCGACGAGTTCCTATGTCACGCTCGAAAATCTCGCGCAGATGGTCAAGGAAGGCATCGAATTCAATGTCTACGATGCTAAGACCAGTGAAGACATCACGCGCTCCGTGTTGACGCAGATCATCGTTGAGGAAGAAGGCAAGACCGGCCAGAACCTCCTGCCGATCAGCTTCCTGCGCCAGCTCATCGGCTTCTATGGCAACAGCATGCAATGGATGGTGCCGAAATACCTGGAACAAAGCATGCAAATGCTGACGAAGAACCAGGAACAGATTCACAATTATTTCCAATCCACTTTTGGTGGCATGTTCCCCTTCGGCAGCACGCTTGAGGAAATGGGCAAGCAGAATCTGGCGATGTTCGAACGCGCCATGCGTATGTTCTCGCCCTTTGGCAACACGATGACCGAAACATCATCATCGCCAGCAAGCGCGGCCGATGATGCCGAAAAAGCCGCCGAAGCGGCCTTTACGCCCGCCGCCAATATCATGCCGATGCCAACCCCGGCGACGTCCCAAGCTTCCTCATCGCCCGTATCAGGTGAAGAAGTACAGCAGAAGATTGCAGCCCTTCAGCGACAGCTTGCGGATCTCGCTAAAACCAAAGCCTGATGACCGGAATAAGGCAGCCCGCCGGATCACTTTGAGATTCACGAATCGTTCATTCCTGGGTGCGGGCGCGTACCCTGCATACCTCTGTCTGATTCGACCCTTTAACAAACCAGAAGTTTCTTCATAAATATCAATTGAAACATTATTAATGCATTTAAAATTTGACGTAATAATATTACACAATAAATATAAAAAGCGTTGTTTTCTAGTTAGTTAGAGGTCGTGGTAATTTAGATTAAATTAACTAGTTCCGGGTTAAAGTTCGTAAACGGGATAAATAAGACACAGTGATTATAAATCACAAGGAGGCGTGTAATGACAAGGGCTATGAATTTTGATAACCCCAGAGATAAAGCTGATGCTTTTGATGTACTTGCGGGCCGCACAGGTTTTGCAAGACTAGAGAGTAGCGAAAAACCTTTTATATTAAGGGCATTGCCCCCTCGTTCTCCTGCTGCACGTGGCCATTCCGCAGAGATCGTTAATAAAAAAGTCTCGGCACCGACGCACATTATAGGATGATAATCCGGAGCGTAAGCTGATGATCGAAAAACCACGCCGCCTCGGCCCCGAAGAACTGGCTCTCGAGACGACGATGATTGTTGTGGTCAAGACCTACAAAAACGGCTTTTCGCCGGATATACGCCAGAGCCGCCTCGTGGAAGTGAAAAGCAAAGGATTTGTCCTGAAAATCCTTTAAAAGGCCGACGTCAAAAAAATCAAAACGCGCTTCGGCGCGTTTTTTTATGGGTTAAAAGTAGGCTAGACAGCGGATAGGTGTCATGTCAGTTTTTCTGCCTTTCCATCGACCTATTCTTCTTGGTTCCTTATGCGTTATACCCCCGAAATCTCAACCCATATTCTGGGACATGCTTCACGAATATTGGCGCATGATGAGCCTGACCAGCTTAAGCTCGAAAGGTTATGGCATACATTGACGGCGCTGCGTGCCGGTGTGCTGGCCGGGGTTTTGCGTAACACTGTTGGCTCGCGTGTTCTCTCCGGCCCTTTTAAGGGCATGCAATTAACACAGGCCGCCATGATCGATATATATGCCCCCATTCTGACGGGGCATTATGAACATGAATTGCATGCGGTTTTTGAAAAGGTCATTACTAAACCTTACAAACGCATCCTCAATATTGGTTGCGGCTTCGGGTATTACAGCGTGGGCCTCGCTTTACGCATGCCGCAGGCTATCGTTGATGCTTTTGATACCGCTCCAGGGGAGCAAAAGAGATGCGCCGAGATGGCGATTGTGAATGGTGTTCAGGATCGCGTGAAAATAGGTGCCGCGTTCAACGGCGAGAATTTTACTTCTTATGCCGACGGTGCAACTCTAGCGATTGTTGATATTGAGGGTGCCGAGATGGAATTGCTTGATCCTGCACGTTATCCGGCCTTAGCAAAAATCGACACGGTTGTGGAAGCGCACGATGTCTACCGAGAAGGTTTATCAAAAACCCTTGCGGAGCGTTTTGCGCCCACACATGAAATCGAAATTATTTATAACAGGCCTGATATTTTTGATTTTGCGCCCCTTCTTGGACGTGAATATTTCATCAATCCACTCGACAGCGCGATCGTCCACTGGGAAAATCGTGCTGGTGCCACGCCTTGGGTTATTATGTGGGCAAAGTAGAAAAGGTACTCTGAAACAAATATAAAACACTATGTCCAACCGATCTTTTTATCTTGTCACGCCCGATATGCTGTTGCGGGCCTACGCTGCAGGAATTTTCCCGATGGCGGAAAGCGCCGAGGCGTCGGAGCTGCATTGGTTCGATCCACCGGTGCGTGCACTCATTCCGATCAACGGCTTTCATTTGCCGAAACGATTGGCGCGCACGGTGCGCCAAAAACCTTATGAGGTTCGCCTCAATACCGATTTTGACAATGTCATGCGGGGCTGCGCGGCGCCATCGCGTGACCGAGAAACGACCTGGATTAACACTAAAATCCTGCGGCTTTATAACGCGCTTCACTGGCGCGGCCATGCGCATTCGGTAGAGATGTGGGAAAACGGTATGCTGATTGGCGGGCTGTATGGCGTCAGCCTCGGCGGCGCCTTTTTTGGCGAAAGCATGTTCAGCCGTAGAGCCGATGCCAGCAAGATCGCGCTTGTCTATCTGGTGGCGTTGCTACGCTATTGTGGTTTCACGTTGCTCGATACGCAATTCCAGACGCCGCATCTGGCGCAATTCGGCACGCATGAGACCACGCGCGCCAACTATCACCATTTGTTGAAAGAAGCCCTGAAAAAACCGGCGCATTTGCGCAAGCCGCCGGATTGGGATCATTTGGCGGGCGGGCTTTTGCACCCCGTGACCCATATATCGTAAACCGGATGCTCCATCGCTGACAAAGCCGGGCTTGAAGCGAACATCCAGCCGCGGAACACCGGTTTGTCTTGCTCGCCGGGCTTGAATTCGCTGATTTCAAGAAAGGCGTCGGCTTCGGGCGTTTCTTCTGGTGGCGTTACCCGGCAGGCCCGGACCGTGATGATCAGGGTGCCGAATTTCAGTGGTTGGCCAACTGTGGCCTCCAATTCTTCGACGCGTGCGGTCATTTTGTCGAGTGCACGAAGGACGGCGACCGGCTCGTCGACCGATGGCACGGCGGCAAATGCCGGCATGCAGAATAAGCCGAGCGTCAATGCAAGAAAGAAAAGGCGTATCAAGGATGAGCCGGTTCAGGCGGCGCACCTGTCTTCGGCCCGCCGGCATTTGCCGGTGTGGAAGATGATCCGGAAGAAGAGTTGTCACCACGCTTGCTGCCGTAAATCAGCTGGCCAATAAGATCATCAAGGCGCATGGGCGCCTGGGTGCGTGTGATGTGTCCCGTACCGTCAGTATTGATCATATCTTCGTCCACACCTGGTTCCAGCGACATGTATTTGCCGCCCAGCAGACTCTCGGTCGCAATCATCGCAATGGTATCGGTCGGTAGTCTGACGCTGGGGTCAACTGTCATCGCCACATGGACGAGATATTGGTTGGGGCCCGGCGCAGTGATCAAATGCATCTCGGTGACCGTACCGACTTTTACACCGTTGATCTTGACGTCAATACCGTCTTTGAGACCATCGACCATCGGAAAATTAGCCGACACGGCATAGCCCTTGGTGATCTGCAGATCCGAGCTTGAATAAGCAAAACCCAGAAACAGAAGCGCCACGGCCAGAACGATGGCGCCAAGAATAGTTTCGAAAATACTACGTCCCATGTTTTCCCTCCGTTATTCTTCCGGCCGCCAGGCTTGATAGTCGCCTGTGGCCTTACTGCGTCTTCCGCCGGCAAGCACATGGCCGGGCGGGCGGTAGGCTTTGTCGGTCCCGGTCATATTCGGCTGATGAGGCTTCTGCCAGGGTTGATGAAAAGGGCTTGTCCCCGGCAAGGGAGCGTTCGCTGTGTGATGCAGCCAAATATGCCATTCGGGAGGTACTTTACTGGCTTCTGGTTCACCTGCATAGACTACCCAGCGTTTTTCGCGAAGGCCCTCAGGCGTATGCCGCGCCCGGAAATAACGGTTGCCAGAAAAATCCTGACCTTCTTCAATGCCGCAAAGCCAGGTTTGCAGCAGGGTGCCGAATTGCGACAGGCGACGGATCAGCGAGAAAGAAGGATCGGACATTGGGGCCGGGAATCAGCGTTTAACATCTAGGGATTAGCAGCTAGAGATAGGGGTTGGCAATAATTCCCCGCGTTGACAGAGGTTCGGGACCTACGCTGAACACCTGATGTTGCTTTTCTGCCCCTTTATGAGCTAGTTTCCCCGCCTTCGCCAAGCGCCCGTAGCTCAACTGGATAGAGCATCTGACTACGGATCAGAAGGTTAGGAGTTCGAATCTCTTCGGGCGCGCCATTATTATCAAGTTGTTATCCTTGAGATTATTAAGAGCGTTATCCATTCGGGTAACAGGTGGGGTGTAAAATTCGGCTGTTGGTGTTTCGTTCGGATTATGAAGGCTCAAAGGAACCAAAACATCACCTTATTTTTTTAGCTCACCTGTCCAAAATCACCTAACAACGTACATTTTTTATCCCGATAGGAAACATCAAGGGTCGAAGCAACCTGGCTGCTTCGCGGAGCTTCTCAGACGGAATGCGGTTAACCATTTCCTTAATAGCAAGTCTTTTTTCTTCTACTAGTTGATTTTTTCTCTCTTGAAGTCGCTTTTTTCTTTGATCCAACCGTTCTTCTAGCTTCAATCCCAACATGATTTTTTTGAACTCTTTATCACAGACAGCGCCCCACACATACAATTCACTCGACAAATCGAGTAGCTGTTTGGGGCTGAGATCAATATTCGCGATGGGCTCACTGCCATGCTCCGGCGGCAATCCGTACACAACATGAATGCCTTTTACGGGAGGCCCGCTCTCTAATTTCCTGTTTTTCGTTATGACCGAGTCAATTGCCTTTCCGACAATTCTGTCATTTATGTTTTTGTGACATAAAATTACCAATGTGCCATCATCAAGACCCAAGGCTTCAATCAAATGATTTTCTGGTAGTCGAATGAAATGCTCTGGCATCTTAAATTTCATTTGAAAGCCTTTACTGTATTTATCAAAATCAAATTACCGGTGTGAACTTAATACCCCCTGTACTTAACATCTGGTACAATGGTTGGCCCAACTGAAAGTCTAAACAACCTGACACCCGATGCGTCTTTACAGAACAAGGCTCTGCCGCCCTCAAAAAACGCAACGACATCAAGCCCAAGACCATCGCTTTACGAAAGAAGTTACGCTTCGAAAGAGCCGCGGCTTAAAATCAACCCATGGGGGCCAGAACATCACCTCGTTTTTTTAGCTCATCCGTCCAAAATATTCTGAAGACGTACATTCTGGAATGTGATCTCTTAACTCCTAGCTGCCACCACTACTTGCCCCATTGGGGCTGTTATTCAAGTTCTTCATAATGACGTCCCCATTGATGCTGTTAACGTTACATTACGGCGTGGGCTGTTCTCTTGGGGAATGTCGCAGGTGCCAAACACATAATCCCACAGAGGTATGAAGAATGAATAGTTAACCCTGGGCTTGGCGTGATGTTTCAGATGATATTGGCCGATTGACAAAAAGCGCGTTATGGCACCGGTAATTTTGGGGTTATGTTCTACAACTGTGTCAGCCAAAAAGACCTCATACAGATAGTAGAGTGGCAACAACGTCCAGCTTTTACCGCCGACAACAGTCGTAACGACGATCAATGGAATAACGAACACAATCCAAATATCAAGTGTTCGGCGTGTCGTGCCGAAACAAAAAAAGTATTCATACCATTGAGGCCAGGACGGTCTCTGATTTTTATAATCTTTTTGATGATGAGCTTTGTGTATATACCAAAGCAGATTCGCTTTTGACCGGATGTGCGCTGCACGATGAATGCAGTATGCAATCAGAGTCCAAATCAGAAACGCTAATATGCATTTTGTAAACTCAATAAACATCACTCTCTCCTGAATAATCAATATTGGTTCTTTATAAAATCATAATATGAGAGCTCACGGCCATCAGAGCTTCATTTCTTGGTCAGGCCGCTGCCCGAACGTCACGAACGCGCCAAAGACCTAGTTCCACAAGTCGTGCCGCAGCATCTTTGCCCAATTGCTCAATATCTCCGCTCCGACCACGCATCTCCATGATAGTAAAGTTGACGCGCATGCCTCTATAATATGCCGATCCCCCGCAGGTTTCCTTGGCACCGGCTGTAAATCTGACTTCATCTCCCCGACTGACCAGGCGGAACGATGCTATAGAATTTTCCCATGAGCATAAGGTATAGCTTCTAAATCCAATTCTATGATTGGTTCGAATTCTCACTATACCTGCCAGCGCGTCGTCTTCCCTCACACCTTCTACGTAAACTTCAGCCGTCGCGGTTGTTCCTTTCTTATTAGAACCCAAATTTTTGACAACAGAAGCGCCAAATGTTTTGGCAATCTGACTGAACGCCTCCAGAACGGGATTAACTTCCTGAGCTACGTGCTGTTGTGGATCTTGTAATTGCATCTTATTACTCTCCATCGGTTATTTATAAGATCATAATATAATAACTATAGTATATAAATTATGATCTTACAAATGTAACAATATTTTCATCCCTGATGTTGTAACCCATTGATATATAATAGAAAAATATTTGACTACTTCTTTTTCGGAAGCATTCCCCTGGACTTTTTGCTTTGCGCCGTGCTCCAGGGCCGATTTTGGGGCAGGGGCGGTATTTTATTTACACCCGGTACAGGAATGGCCATGCCCCAATGGACTTCAAATTGTTCACGGAAAGTGGAGGCGATGGAAGGATTGCGGATGATGACAAGGCGTGTGTAGGGTTTCCAAAAGAGATAGGCAATGTTATCGCCGTAAATGATATAAGACACTTTGCCGAATAACTTTTTATTAATCCAACGGTAACGTGAGGGGTGGTTGACGCAAAACCAGTCACCTTCAAGAATCAAAAGTCGTTCCATAATTTTATTTTCAAAACACCCCGCGAAATAAAGATCCATAATACTATCTTCAACATTCGAAAAATCTCGTTCATCGACGCCATTAAACAAAACGTCACCGCCGGATTGGCGTAATTCATTCACGATGTCTTTCAAAAGTTCCGGTACGGCTTTATCCCCCTCGATGTGAAGGACTTCCAACCGTTCAGTGCGCAGTCTAACGCCATTTCCAGGCAGAAACTCGACACGCTCAGCTTCAAGGACAGCTTGAAGCGCTTTTAAAGTTTCCTGACGAGGGGTTGTCGCTGCGCGTTCCAGATTATTAAGTGCACGCAGAGATAATTTGGCTGCTTTCGCTAATCTGCCCTGCTTCCAGTTTAGCAGACCACGTGCGGCCCTTATCTGGTCAATTGTAATCATATGCCGCGCTTCGCTCTTGCGACATCAATACGTCAAATTGCCGCAGATCGCCGATGATTTTTTCTGGTTTGTATCTCTTTCTTGCCATTGTAGCCTTCCTTCCAAAAGTTATACTTCAGGTCGGATCACTTCAAGGGGGCAATAGCTAAATAAGGACTAAATAAGGTTCATCCATAAGGCTGCATCCGGTTTGATAAGGCATCATCAGTAGGTCTGTGCCATAGTTGCCTCATAACACGAGCTTTTCTCGCCTATGCGTAGGCCAAATAAGGCTCTCTCTGTCAAAGAATTAGTTCCTACGGATCAGAAGGTTAGGAGTTCGAATCTCTTCGGGCGCGCCAAGGTTTTCAAGTTGTTATCCTCGAGATTATTAAGACCGTTATCCGTTCGAGTAACAGGTGGGGACTATGTTGACATCACAATCTTTCAATTGTTAGAAGAATTGCGAAGGGTCAGGAATAAAGTTACAGATTTTAAGACAAGGCAGCTAGGGGAACTTGCAATTTATTGAAATTGTAAAATTGATTTTATAGTTAGGAGAAATAATCATGGCAAAAACCGGTCAGAATCAAAAGATATCAACCCTCTATCCCCCTCAAGGCCGAAAAGAAACGAGAATCGATACAAAGGGACGATTTAGACTTCCTGTTGAGTTCGCAACCTATTTCAAAACACTTGCCCAATCCAAGGGTGACAATACCAAAACTCGTCTTTTTGTCACCAGCATCGACCGCAAGAGAATATACGTTTATCTACTGCAAACTTGGATAGATGTAGCAAAAAAGTTGGCAAAGAATAGTAAAGATGGTCTCAGTCCCGAGGTTTTTAATGCTCAAGATCTTGGGGAAACAAAAGAAATGGATTATCAAGGACGAGTTTTAGTAGGGGCCATCCTGCGACGCGAGATGAATTTGACTGATGAAACCGAAGCGCATTTATTGTGGTATGATGATCATCTCCTTATGCTGACCGATGTTCAATATCAAGAATATCGAACCAGGATGCTTGGAAGCCAAAAAGCTCAACCCTAACGCTTCTATTTTTCCCGAAACGGTTTTTTCCGACCAACTCTTTCGCCAGCGTGGCGATCTAATCTAAGAGCACCCGGCGTTCGGGTAACAATTCGGGTATAAAGCTAACTGTTTGATTTGTTAAATTGAGCCACTTCAACGGGGGTGGATCAATGGCGAAGCATCAATGACTTCTATTTTACCATGAATAAGCTCGATCCTTATTGGTTTCTCATAAACCCGCCTATCACGATAAACACCATCATTAAATACGGCAACAGGCTTCTCGTTACCGTTACCGCCATCCCAGAAAAAAGATGTATCGCTCGCGGCTCTAAATGTTACAGAGCCTATGCGAACGGGGTTGCCACCATTCTTGCCGGGGGCATAACATTGCATCGTATGTGTGCCATCGGGGTTCGCTTCTGTTACTCCGTGAAGACTATGACGCCCTGGACAAGATACAGTTTCGCCTGCTATCCGCGGCCTTTTCAATACGATGTCTTTTCCTGCGACATTCCAAGCAAGCAAATATATACATACAATGGTGGTATAAATTCTGTTCATATATCGTCCTCTCTTTAAAAACTTGTCCCGTATTTATTCCACAACCGACAAAAAGATAGTTAAAACAGGGCATTGTCGTCAATACTGTGACTGGCCCTCATTAAAGTGGTTTGACCTAAAACTCGAATCTCTTCGGCCGCGCCATATTTTTCAAGCTGTTATCTTCGAGATTATTAAGACCGTTATCCGTTCGGGCAACAGGTGGAGTATGGAATAGGCTCGTTTGTAGTTTGTTCGGTTTATCAGATCAACGCATTCTACTTTATAGCCACTGGCTATTCCTACCACACCACTTCGTATGGGTTTTGCACATTAAATATGATTAACTTTCAAAGAATTATAGAACGTTAACTAACAGAATTTTTTCTTTTTCTTTTTAGACGAATAGAATACGGTGAGTGTCTAGTTTGATGTAACCGTCGGCTTATTAATTTTATGAGAGGGTTCAGAGATGCATTTAAATTATGGAAATTTCCATCCAGATGATCAGCATACCGAGCCTGCAGCTCTTGGTCAGGTCGGGTTTGGCTACAGGCTTCACCCGGGTGATGTGTTCAAACACAATTTGAAAGGTGTTATGTGGTCTTCTTTAGAGAAGGCCTCCCGCGCGGCATGGCAACTACTCACATATGAATTCAGCCTGCCCGTCCTTCAAGATTATAAGAGGTTTGGTTTTTGGGGAGCCGGGGCAATTAAAAGAAGTTGGACTATAGCTGAATGGACTTTGGCAGCAGTTCTTGCAGGCTCTACGGCGGCCGGTGGTATTGCGATTGTCCAGAACCACCAACTAGGATCAAGAGGAGAGGAGATTACGGCGCCCGCTCCTGCTGTAAGACCGGCCCCTGGTATCCTTGACAGATTGTTCCCACCACCGAGCCAATGATGGAAGTAGCAGCGGTCGTCTTCTGCTGCTGACGGTCCCTAGCTTTTGATTCTCATTGCCCTCTTCGGAGATATCCATTCGGGTAACAGGTGGGCATGAGAATAAGGCCGTTTATATTTTGTTCCGTTTATCAGATTGGACCACTCAGTGGAGGTGGATCAGTAGTGCTTGAGGAACTCAGGTGTTGATTTCTGCCACCACGCGCACCGGCGCTCCACCAGCTTTGTACTTGATCGGATAAGCGTGGATACGAAAGGTGTTATAAGGCTCTAGCGCTGCTAGATTGACAAGGTTTTCAATAATTAAAACATCTTTTGCCAGAAGAATCTTATGGATCGGAAACGGCTCCCTGTCAGGCGACGGCGTGTCCATACCAATAAGGAAAACACCCAGCGCGACCAGCCGGTGCGCGAAATCTTCGGCGATTTCCGGATGGCCGTCAAAATAATCCGGCTCATGATATTTACGCGACCATTCAGTCCAGACCAAAACGATGTCGCCCTTGTTAATCGCATAACTTTCCAGCAAATCCGCTGTTATGCTGTTTTTACCGCGTGCGTCGACCAGATGTCCCATCCCTGTAAAGTGGCGCAGGGGAATGTCGGCGATCATGGCACCCCCTTCCACCATATGCAGCGGCGCGTCCATATGCGTACCGACATGCATGCCACTTTCGATGCGGTGATCAGAAACGCCTCCGTCTTTTATGAAACTGCTTTCGTAAAGCCGTGAACACGCGTCGCCGGGATAAACCGGCATATTGTCGGTAAAGGTGTGCGTCAGGTCGATAAGCATGGGGTTCATAAGAGGGGTTGGGCCAAGGTCACGTTTCGGTGTCTAAAAGAGTATTATTAATGACTGTCCGGCGGTCGATGCAAGTATGATAGGCGATGCGGCCAATAGGGCACGAATGGCCACGTATCGTGGCTGGAGATGTGTTCTTACCGCTACTTCGCTCCATTATCCATAGAGCACCAGCGATACCTATTCCTTCGACAACCCGTTTTTGCTTTTTTCTGCCAATTCTTTCACCAACGTAGCGACCTGGGTAAGGCGAAAATCATTCACATATTTTACTCCGGGTTCCCCGTGCGTATGAGAAAAGTGGTTTTTGTGGGCCGTAAAAATTTCGGGATCTAGCCATTTGTTGCGTCCGGGATTTTCCCTTAAGGCCTGCTCGTCTGTATATTTGTCCATATGCGCTCGTCGCACATAACAATACTGAAAACCCTCGGTATAAATATGGATATCGAGGTTCCGATGCAGATGAAGGCTTAGCAGGGCTTCGGGATTGAAAAGTATCTGGGATGCGTACTCGTGCAGGTGATCGTAAAGCGTATGAAAGTGGTAAATCGGCTGCATGCCGCCAAGAGCAAAGACATCGGAGAGTACAAGTTTTTCATTCCACCAGTTCAAAAGGATATCGCCCGGCTTTAACTGGGGTATAATATGCTCGATACCGTAAACAAAATTCAGGTCCGAGCGGCTGCGCAGGGCGTGCGTATAGTCGTTCAGATAAGGCTCGACCAGGCGCGCGACGTTACGCCAGCTGTAATACTGCGAGAACATGCGTGACGGTATGTTGATCGCATCGCATTGAAGCAGAGGATCACTATCGGCGGCAGAAAAATCTCGAGGCGTTTCAAACTGGTGGGCGCGCGGCTGCAGTAGGTTGACGATTTCCTCTTTTTCCGCCTCATCGACCACATCCCAGAAATGAAAGAAAACGTCAAAAGCATAATTTTGAAATAACGCCAGCTGGGTTGGAAGGCAGCGGCGCCATTGTCGAGGCAAGCCCGATATCATTAAGGCAATACGCGGTGTCGACTTGGCATCCATGAGGAATAACTTTATAGCAGAAGCGCCGGTGGTGAAAGTGGTATTGAGGCCACACAATATTCATTGCCATAACGAAAGCCCCGCTGCAGGCAGATCAGAAGCTTAGAAGTGCGCAACTCTTCGGGCACGTCATTATTATCAAACAGTTATCAGTAATATTATTAAGAATGTTAGTCGGTGCATTCGCTCTATTTGGCGGCTAATCTGCAAAACTTCCAAAGCGACAATTTGCCCAGCTAAAAAAGCGGGCTAAGCTTTGATTCCATCACTGTCGACCATATGTTGAAAGGGAAATGCTATTGATCAAATTGACCCAGGTGGATCTAGACAATATCATAACGCAACATCGGCTTTATCGTGAGTCCAAACCCAATGGAAAGCGGGCTTTACTTGTTCGCTATGATCTATCAGGTCTTGTTTTGTGTGGCTGCGATTTAGCTTACGCTGATTTTTCCGGGTCAATTCTGTATGAGGCCGACTTGGAGTTTGCCAATCTTGAATTTTGTGTGTTCTTTGGCTGCGATTTGCGTAAGGCAAATTTTCGTAATGCGTCCATGAAGCGCGCCGATTTGCGCGGTGCTGCTTTACGGGGAGCTATAATGTCGAATGCGGACCTAACGAATGCCGATCTCCGTGAGGGTTCATTTGCTATTTATGATCGGGCAAAAGGACTGACCTTTCCTGAGGAAAATGCTGCATGGATGGAAGGCTTGGGGAATGTCGATTTGCGCGGTGCTCGCATGAGCGCAGTTAAATTATCAGGCGCGGTTGCGATGAATTCCAATTTTGAGGACGCGGATTTAACCAATGCCAAAGCGATACGAGCCAATCTAACGGGGGCCAATCTATCAGGAACCAATTTGTCTGGTGCTGACTTCACCAGCTGTGAGTTGCGTGATGTCAATATGCGCGGTGCCAATCTTGTGGGCGCCCTGATCGACTACTCCAGCCTGGTTAATGTCGATATGACAGGTGCTTTAACCGATAAGCCTTTGGGTAATTCGCTGGATAAATTGCCAATGCCTCTCGAACAGCTGATGGTGCTGCATACTGTTTGGCTCGATACTTTGGGCGCTAAAGGACAACGGCTTGATTTGGGCGGATATGATATGCGTGGCGCGATCTCTTTGAATAAGGTCGACTTGACGATGCTGCTTGCTGATCATTCGGTGTGGTACGCACAAGATCTTTCTTATATGAATATGCAAGCTTCACATTTTGCTTATGGTGATCTGCGCAGTTGCAATTTTGAGTCGGCTGATTTACGGGGAGGCAATTTTACAAAAGCTAAACTCGTGGGTTCGAAGTTCCGCTATGCCCGCCTTGAGCCCTTGTTGCTTAACGACAGGCGGTTTTTGAAAACCAGTTTCGCGGGAGCCAATCTGCGCTATGCCGATTTCACGGGCGCCACTTTATATGACGTCGATTTTACAGGCGCTGACCTAAGTTTTGCTGATTTTACAGAGGCCAAGATAGAGAGGGGCATTTTTGATAAAACGGTTATGGACGAAGCAAAAATAGATTTAAAAACTGCCCATAAAGATTTTGTGATCATAAAAGAAACGGATTAAGGTAAAAAGGTTAGTTTTTTTTGGAACATTACTCCCATCATCTGCCCCACCTATGCTCCACCGCAGATTTCAGAAATTAGGCACCCGTATAAGCACGCATTGTCGGTCGCCCCTGATCATGTTGATGATATGCTTTGTCATGGGTGCGCTTGTATCCGTCGCTTGCGGACAGGACGCCAATTTCGATTTACGCAATTACCATATTTACAATGTTTATAATGTCCTCGCTGGCCGCTTCGATGTCGATTTTTTTCCGGCAGGTTCCCAAACGGGTTACAACCCTACGCTTGATTTTCCCTATGTGTTGCTAGCGCTGGGCCCTTTGGCGCATTATCCACGGCTGCTGGCGGCGTTTATGGGGCTTTGGTATGGGGCGCTGATTTTTGTCACCTTGCAAATGGCCTCCCGTTTATTTGTCATTTTTCCAAAGCAAGAGCGGCCCTTTCTTATTTTGCTGGGCACGCTGACAGCCGTTACGGGTGCCGTCACACTTTCTGAGGTGGGCACGACCCTCGATGATATTTCGACCGGAATGCTGGTGCTTGCCGGTCTATTTTTGATCCTCAAATCTTTCGACAACGCAAAGGGAAACGAAGGTATTCCGCATTTAAAGCATTTGTTCACCGCCGGTGTTTTGTTTGGACTATCCGCCGGATTAAAACTTACCGGAAGCATCTATGCCCTCGCGATATGCCTGACGCTGCTTGCGTTTCTGCGCCCCCCAATATGGATAAAAGCTTGCGCGCTTTTCTCGATGGGATGGTTAAGCGGATTTCTGCCGCCTTTTTCGTGGTGGGCCTGGAAATTATGGACGCGTTTTCAAAATCCGTTTTTTCCGATTTTTAATAACGTCTTCAAATCGCCCCTGTTTCCCCCCTTTGACATGATGGATAACCGATTTTTTCCACGCAATGCCCTGCAATGGATGGCTTACCCTCTTTATTGGGCATTTCATGCGCAGGAAAATTTGGTGATTGAACCGAATTTTCGTGATCCTCGCATGGGGATTGCCTATGTGGCTATCAGCTTTTTTATATTTCTAGGCGTAAGGCGTTTTAGGCGCGTGAAGACACCTGTTCGCGATTTATTTCTTTCCAGCGGTGTTAGCAGAGCAGAAGCCATACTGCTTGTTTTTCTGATCCTGTCTTACATGATCTGGCTTATATCATCCTCTATTTTACGTTATGCCCTGGTTATCGAGGTCCTTTCGGTTCTTTGCACAATTGTCATCCTAGAGAAGCTTGTGCGCTTATACACGCCGCATTTTGCGCGGACCGTCACGACGCTCCTGATTGTGTTGACATGCATGATATCAATCTTCGGCACACGGTATATGGAGTGGGGAAGAGTGGATTACGGAGAAAAAGTATTTGACGTCGATATGTCTTGGGCAGAGCCTAACACTTTGTTCATTGGCGCCGGCAAACCCATTGCCTATCTAGCGGCCTTTACACCCCCGGAAACGCATGCCCGCTTCGTTGGGTTTGGTTACACAACTGTGCGTGACGATTTCAGTTGGCCTTTTGGTACCATCCCTAAAAAGATGATACATGATCATAAAGGCCCAATTAAACTATTAATTACCGATGATATGTGGCCGTTTGTAAGGTTTCTTCCCTCTCTTGGGCTCGCGATGCCATCGGGGTCGTGTAAAACAATCAAATCCAATCTCGACGTTCCCCTGGGCAAACCTGTGTACGCTTGCTCGATCATGCGTGTCCCTTCTTTTCCGGATCGGGGATTGCGAAAGCTGGAATGAGATACGGCAGAGATTTGTATCTCTTCCGATGTGCCATTCCCTGATGCGGTCTTGAGCGGAAGGCCGTTGGCTCACCCCAATATTCTGTTAACTATCCTATAAAATAAACAAGACAGAGCATTCTTGTGGCCGTAAGGTAAATGAGATCGCACAATTCTCTCTCCAGCCAGAAGGCTGGTGGAGGTCTTATTGAGGTTGTGAAAGCTCTGGCAATAGGGATAGTCTGCCCATATCCCTTTCCAATCTTTGGTTGGAAGTTCCTTTGTCAATCACTGAGCCAGTGTCCATGGGGCTAATTTATAAATTGCTTGGAAAGACAAATGAGCGTCATAACGCCTTTCACAGGAATCTGGCGTTGCTTCTGAAGGCGCAGAATATCGATCTCATCTTTGATATAGGCGCCAACAAAGGGCAATATGCTGAGACCATGTTTTCGCTGGGTTACAGGGGACGCATTGTCTCGTTTGAACCGGGTATTTCAGCTCATGGGATATTGTCGGCTCGCGCGGCCGGAAATGAGCGATGGGCGGTTGCGCCGCGCATGGCGCTGGGCAGTCGTCGTGAGATTCTGGACCTCTATGCCTTTAATCGTACCGATATGAACTCTCTATTGGCCCCAACTCACGATATTTTCACAAGCTTTCCTAAACTTGTGGAGGCCGAACCCGAGCGGGCTCAGGTGGAGCGCCTCGATCACGTGTTCGATGACTTTGCCAAAGCCGCCGATCGTATTCTTCTCAAGATCGATACCCAGGGATCAGAACTTGCGGTCCTCGAAGGGGCGGCTGGGTGTTTACACCGGATTCCTCTGTTGCAGTTGGAGATCCCGGTCGTGCCGGTCTATAAAGGTGCCCCGTCATGGATGGATATTTTGGCGCCCGTTCATCACGGCGGATTTCGCCCGGTGCTTACCTCGGCGGGGTATTTCAGCAAACAAATCAACGCTCAAATTGATATGGATATTATTTTCCTGAAGCAGCGGGATTAACGGTTTCCGGGTTAACCGTCGGCCCTGGAGCCGTTTCTTTTTCTCCAGATTCCCCGGCAGGGGCAGCGAGAGCTGGTGATGTCGCGATATGGACGTCGATATTAAGCTCGACGCGAAGGACCACGGAACCTTTTTGTATTTCAATCGATTTACGACCAGCCTTTGGTAAAAGAATTTTATGCTCGATACAAAAGCCGATGACGGGCTTCAGAATATCCATCGGCTGCAATGTCAGATAATTCTGACGCGGCGTACCGGCGCGCTTGATCTCCATCGTCAACTTGACGACACCATACTCCGTGACAACGCAGCGAGTGATATTGCCTTCGGGCAAAAAAGATGGCGCGATACGCCGGTAGATTCCCAGCGCCGAAGCCAGCTCGTCCGTTGACAGCATGATACGACGGTATTCCTGGACCATACAGCTTCGCCATGAAATAGATTGAATTTAGTAATAAATTTAAATCAGCTTTTCAATGATAAATCATACAGGGAAAGGATAAACACACCCCTAATGCAGGTTTTTTATTATTTCAGTAGGTTAGATGTTTTACGAAAATTAAAAACCCACCAAATGCCCAAGCATGGTGTAGGCCGCGATGAGGATACCGGCACTTCCGGCAGCAACGCCTGCCACAAAAACAATACGTCTTTTGATCATGGCGGCGACCGAAGCCAGCGCAATACCCAACTGTACGGCGAGGCCGGCGTATTCCAGAAGATCCTTCTGTTCCATGTGATCTTGAACTTTGCCCATATGCATGGCGCGCTCATGCTCTTCGTCAGTCGCCAGCTGCTTGCTTTGTGGCTGGCGCCCGCGGATATCCTCATCGGTCTTTTTTAAGACGGCTTTGTCCTCGGCGCTGATCGGGCTGGAGGGGAGCAATTGCGTTTCGATGATACGCGCCTTGATGCTATCGGCTTGATATTCAACCCAGGCATCCGAGGCCTGTGCCTGCGCCAGAATCGCCTGGTTGCTTTCAAAAATCGCCTTATTCGTCAAAGTGGTAGAGCGTACGACCAGAAAACCAGCCAACGCCGCCAACACGCCGGTCAGCATGGCAACGTATTGAATCCACGGCGGGTCGTTGGCGTCATGCGTGGATTTTTTGCCTTTCTCGGGTTCGGACAGGCTGACAACGGCTTTGCGGATCAGGACCGAGAGTTTTTTCTTGAGCATGGATCGCTTCCTCATGGCATAATCATTGCTGCCTAGTGATCGCAGGAGCATATCGAGGATGTCTGAAACCATAAAGCGAAAAAACCGCATGCTTGCACTCGGCCTGACCGGCGGCATCGGCATGGGCAAAAGCACAGCGGCGAAGGCGTTAAACGCTATGGGTTTTCCCGTCTATCATGCTGACTATGCCGTGCATGAGGCGCTGCGTAAGGGAGGGAAAGCCGTCAGACAGGTCGCCCGCCTATTTCCTGAAGCTCTGCGTAATGGGGCTATCGACCGCAAAATTCTCGGCCGTTTTGTATTCGGCCATCCACGCAAGTTGAAGCAGTTGGAAAAAATCCTACATCCTTTCGTCTGGCAGGCAGAAGCTGCGTTTCTGAAACAGGCGCACAGAGATAAGGCGTCTGCCGTGATACTGGAAATTCCTTTGCTCTTCGAAACCGGTGGGGAGGGGCGGTTCGACGCTGTGCTGTGCGTGACGGCACCATATGCAATCCAGAAAGCGCGGGTTCTGGCGCGACCCGGCATGACCGAAGCCCGCTTTAAGGCCATTCGCGCGCGGCAGATGAAGGACAGTGAAAAACGCAAGAAAGCCGACTATATTATCCATACCGGCAAGGGACTTGCCGATACGCGCAAACAATTAAAGCGCGTGATGAAACATCTGCTGAAAGCTTGATTGATGCGTGAAATTATCCTGGACTCCGAAACGACAGGGCTTGATCCGTTGAACGGCGACCGGCTGGTTGAGATCGGTTGCGTTGAGATTTTCAGCTATATCCCCACCGGCAAGACCTTCCAAGTTTATATTAATCCGCAATGCCCCATGTCGTCCGCTGCCTCAGCTGTGCATGGGCTGACCGATGAATTTCTGGCTGATAAGCCCTTGTTCTCCGAAGTTGTCAGTGATTTTCTCGATTTTATCGGTGATGCGCCACTGGTGATCCATAACGCCAATTTCGATATGGGCTTTCTGAATGCCGAACTCGTGCGGCACGGATACAAGAAGCTGGACAACCATCGTGCCATCGACACGCTGATGATGGCGCGCAAAATGTTTCCTGGCGCGCCGGCTTCGCTCGACGCGCTGTGCAAGCGTTTCGGTGTCGATACTTCGGGCCGTGATCTACACGGCGCACTGCTTGATGCACGGCTGCTGGCGGAAGTTTATCTGGAGCTGCGTGGTGGGCGGCAGCCGGATCTGGTTCTGGCTTCGGTCGGCGGGACGGAACTTGTGGGCCCTGAAACCCGTGCTCGCGAATATCGTGCGCCACGAACACATCAGGCTAGCGAGGATGAACTCGCTGCGCATGAAGCGTTTCTTGCCGATATTAAAGAATCTCTCTGGAAACGGGCCTAAACGACAAGAACAATTGAGCCAGTGGTTTTACGGCTTTCCAGGGCGCGATGCGCATTGGCGGCGTCCTTGAGCGCGAATGTCGTGCTGTTTTCAATTGTGATTTTTCTGGTTTTGATGGCATCGAACAGATCCTGCGCGCGATGGAGCAGTTCCTCGCGATTCGCGGTGTAATGACTAAGCGATGGCCGCGCCAAGAAGAGCGAGCCTTTCGCCGACAGGATCACGGGTTCAAAAGCCGATACGGCGCCGGAAGACTGCCCAAAACTGACCATCAGGCCACGTGGTTTGAGGCAATCAAGACTGCCCATGAATGTTGTCTGGCCGACGGAATCATAAACCACATCGACACCTTTACCATTTGTTATTTCCTTGACACGTGCGACAAAATCTTCGCGCGTGTAAACGATGGTGTGGTCGGCGCCTAGCTTGCGGATTTTTTCAGCCTTGGCGTCGCTGCCGACTGTGCCGATGACCGTGGCACCTTTCGCCTTGGCCCATTGTGTCAGGATTTGCCCGACGCCGCCCGCGGCAGCATGCAATAAAATCACATGATTTTTTTCGGCACGGAAAGTGTCGTGGATCAGATAATGCGCGGTCATACCTTGCAGCATCATTGAGGCTGCCAATTGGCTGGAGCACCAATCGGGTAGGAGGACCACACGGTCGGAGGGCATCAACCTGACCTCAGCATAAGCCCCTAACGGAGCTGAAGCATATGCAACCCGGTCGCCTGGTTTGAATTCTTGAACCTCGCTGCCGACAGCGTCAATCATTCCCGCTCCTTCGGTCCCAAGGGTCAGGGGAAGCGGGTCGTTTTTGTAATACAAACCCGTGCGCTGATAGATGTCGACGAAATTAAGACCGACGGCTTCCTGCTTTATACGGATTTCATGTGGTCCTGGATTGCCGACGTCGACCTCTTCCCATTGCAGGACCTCCGGCCCGCCGCGGGCATGCATGCGAATGGCTTTTGTCATCAGCCCTGCAGATATTCGGTAAAGAGCTGATTGGTGCGCTCATTGGCCAGCTCGGCGGCTGCCTTGTTGTAATTCTGGCCACCCGGCCGTGCGAAAGCGTGGTCAACACCTTCATAGACATAAGCCTGAATCACAGGATTGCGCGCGACAGCTTTGAGGATCTTTTGCCGCACGGGCTCCGGAACGAATTTATCCAGAGCGGCGATATGTAAAATCAGAGGCATGCGGATTTCATGAATTTCATCGAGCAATCCATCCAATCCGACCCCATAATAGCTGGAGGTTGCATCAACATCACTGCGTGACGCCATCAGATAGGCCAGCCGGCCGCCGAGGCAATAACCGACGGCGCCCACCTTGCCGCTGCAGCCTTTCATGGTGCGGACATAGGCGAGCGTTGAAAGAAGGTCGCGCACGCCAGCTTCGCCGTCGAAGCCCTTATATAGTTCCATCGCCCGATCCCATTCGGCCGGTGTCTTGTCAGTAATCTGGACACCGGGTTGCTGCCGCCAGAAAAGATCGGGGCATACCGCGATATAACCTTTGGCCGCGAAATCGTCGCAGATCTGGCGCATGGAGACGTTGACGCCGAAAATTTCCTGAATGACGATCAGCCCAGGTCCGTGGCCTTTAGCAGGCATGGCACAATAGGCGCCGAAGGATTTGCCGTCGAAAGATGAAATGGTGATATCGGGCATGGGGATCTCCTAGGAGCACAGTTAGGTTAGGCGGTTTATCATGGGGGCGACGGGGATACTACTCCTTCTCCATCGTGCATTGAAGGGGATGCTGGGCCTGGCGGGCGGCTGCCATCACCTGCGAAACCTTGGTTTCGGCGATTTCGTAGGTGTAAACACCGCACAACCCCACACCCTTTTTATGGACATGCAGCATAATCCGCGTCGCTTCCTCGCGGCTTTTATTGAAAAAGGTTTCGAGGACCTGTATGACAAATTCCATCGGTGTGTAATCGTCGTTCAAAAGCAAGACCTTATACATTGACGGCTTTTTTGTCGCTGGCTTGGTCTTGATCGCGATATTGGTGTGCGGTAGCACCGAACCTGGATCGCCCTCTTTGTCGCCGGCATAAGGATGGCGCCTTGTCATATATAACGCCCCTGCGGATTTTTGCGCAGCCAACCGAGATAGGTCGGCAAAATGACTTCAACGGCCGTCGGCGCAAGGCCAAGCTCGATTAATCCGTTCGCGTTTGGGTTACCAAGCACGTTGTCGGTTTTAAGGAGCTTGAGTTGGTCGCGTGTTAACAAAGGGTGCGGCAGAAGTTCCATGAACATGGCCTGAAGTGTCGCCAAGGACCATGGAAGATTAAACAGAAAACGCCGCCGGTCAGTGACGCGCAGGATCAATTCCAGAATTTCGCGGAAGCTGTAAATTTGTGGACCACCAAACTCGTAACTTTTTCCTCGTGTTTCGGAGGTGTAGAGGCCTTGCGTAAGCGCCTCAGCAATATCGCCGGCGTAAACCGGCTGGAATTTTGTCATCCCGCCGCCGATAAGAGGCAGAATAGGCAAAAAGCGCGTCAGCATGGCGAAGAGATTGAAGAAATTGTCTTCGGGCCCGAAGACAACACTCGGGCGTGCGATCATGGCTTCGGGAAAAAACATCCGGACGGCCTGTTCGCCCGCGGCCTTACTGCGCGCGTAGGACGAGAGCGATGTGTCCGATGCGCCCAAGGCTGACATATGCACAAAATGTTTCGCGCCCGCTTCTTTTGCCAAACGCGCAAGTCGAGCAGCTGTTTCCACATGCACAGACTGGAAGGAGTTCTGTCCTTTCTCATACAGGATGCCGATCAAATTAATGACGGCATCCGAATGGCGGACGGCCTGGACGATTGAAGCATCGCTGCGGGTTGAGCAGAAGAAAGGAACGATCTGGCCGATATTGCCCATAGGCTTGAGGATCAGGGCTTTTTCAAGATCACGTGTTGGAATGCAGAGGGTCGCGCCGGTTTTGGCTAACCGTCGCACAAGATGGCGGCCAATAAAGCCGGTACCGCCGAAAACGGTGATTTGCTTGATCTGCGGCATGTTCATGACCTGGGAAAAGGCGGGCGCCAGGATGGGGTTTATAAGCATTCACCGGCCTTAGCACAACACTCGTAAAAGCCTTGCGGTTTGACCGCAGGATTACTACTTTACCCGCCCATAAGCCCGGGTGGCGGAATTGGTAGACGCGCAGGTTTCAGGTACCTGTGGCAGCGATGTCGTGGAAGTTCGAGTCTTCTCCCGGGCACCATTTTTATTATGCAGTTCTTTCAGGCGGTTGTAGACTAACCCCTGATGGACATCGAACTCTCTATTTTCCTGTACGGCTTTCGCGCACGGCGGTGACGATATCGTCGCGTGTCAGCCCGGCCTCGACAAACCCGACATCAAGAGGCGATGATTTTTGTTCGACGGGCGTAATTTGAAATACGGCGCCTCCCCGGCGGCAAATGCGCACGGCTCCAGACTTTTTGGCACGATCAAGAACTTTAGCGAGATGCTGTCGCGCTTCAGAATATGTATAAACGTCCATGGGTTCCCTCTCGCTAAAGATCGATGATACTCAGCCCCATAGTTTTTGCTGTGCCCATCAGAGGGACATCAAGCGAAAGCAACGGTGAGCCAAAACGCTGCGCACAAGCTAATATATAGGTGTCATAGGCATACAGGCTGTAACGCGCAGCGATCTCTATAGCCTCTTCCAATTTTATATCCACAAAAGCAATCGGTATCCGGTGATATAAAGCAACAGCTTTTAATGCTTTTGCCTTCGTAATACGCCCTCGTTTAAACATCGCAGAAAAGGCGTTGCCAATTTCCCAGTGGACCGAACTGGGGGCCCTTAAAGTTACGCCACGCGTAACATTCAAAATGGCTGATCTGTGCGGCTCATCCGTAATGACAGCCATAAGAGCCGATGTGTCAACGACGATTTCCATAGTTCACCCGTTTAAATTGACAATTGTACAATAGCATAAAATACTCTGAAATTCAAGAAGATTATGAAGTATAAAAAATCACAAGGAAACGTCGGATTTCCTGTTACTTATTCTGTTGTTTTCTTACAAGCCGATTGCTCTAGCCATTCTTCAAGTGACCCTCAACCGTCGTTTCTAGCCATTCCTTCATTTCAGGCGGAAAGAGACTGTACAAATTCAATACATCTTGCCTAAAATCTGTTCGAATGGCGTCCACTAACGGGCACCATCTTATGCTCAAGCTTCAGGTGATAGGCCACCTGAAGTCAGAAATAAGGTGAGCGATTTTAGAAAGTTGAGTAATGGCCATAACCCTTCATCACGATGATCTTCCCAACGGAGTGTCTTTCGGCGATTGCGTTGCCATCGATACGGAATCCATGGGGCTGAACTGGGAGCGTGACCGGCTATGCCTTGTCCAGCTTTCAGCCGGTGATGGCAACGCGCACCTGGTGCAGCTTGCGGCCGGAAAATACGAAGCACCCAATCTGAAGAAATTGCTCGCCGATCCGAAAGTGATGAAGCTGTTTCATTTCGCCCGCGCCGATCTTGCCACGCTTTGCCATTATCTGGGCGTGATGCCGGCGCCGGTGTATTGCACCAAGATCGCCTCCGTTCTGGTGCGCACGTTTTCTGATCGTCATAGCCTCAAGGATTTGACGCGCGATCTCATCAGCCTCGATCTGTCGAAAGAACAGCAGACATCCGACTGGGGCGCGGCGACCCTGACGCAAGACCAAATGAATTACGCTGCCTCAGATGTCCTGTATTTGCATAAACTCAAGACGCGTCTTGACGATATGCTGGCGCGCGAGGATCGCACCGAACTTGCGCGACGGGTGATGGATTTTCTTCCCGCGCGTGCCGAACTCGATCTTGCCGGTTGGCGCGATGTCGATGTGTTTGCGCATAGACCGGTGAGAAAAGCGGATTGAGTGAGCCGGTGAAAACGGCGCATCCCGATATGGCCCCAGATCCTGATCAAGATACGCCCCGCAAAGCCCGTGCGTTAAGTTTCATTCAGCCGCGCGCGACGCGGCGGGCGGAACGTGCGCGTGATCCTCGTGCGGAACGGTTTGTCGCGAGATTGCGTTGGGTCTTGCCGATCGCTGCTGTGCTACTCCTTACTGTCCTTATCGTCTGGCCAATGATCGATCCTGAAAAAATAAAATCTGAAGTCGCCAAGAAAATTCCCGACTTGGTTATTGAAGATCTGCATTTCAATGGCCTTGATTCTAAGAATGAACCCTATTCTATGACCGCGGCACGTGCGACGCGCCCGGGTGGCTTGCAGAATATTTACGATCTCGATAAGCCGAAAGCTGATATTACCCTGCAAAACGGCGCTTGGATTGCCGGGCAAGCGGATTATGGCCGCTATGACCAGGGCAAGCGGCAGCTGTGGTTGGGGGGCAATGTGCAGTTGTTCCACGACAAGGGCTATCAATTCACCACCGACGAAGCGCAGATCAATATTAGTGAAGATAACGCCTGGGGCGAAAAACCCGTGTTGATTCAAGGTGATTTTGGGGAGATCCGGGGGCATGGCTTTCGCGCCCTGGATGCAGGGAAAACCTTCGTCGTTACGGGCCCGGCGAAAGCCATCCTGAATTTGCACAGCAAGGATGCCTCTGATAAACCGGCAGGGGCCCAACCCTAGGGAGTCGGCGCATGCGTTTACCGCATCTGATATATGCCATCGCGCTTCTTGGTCTGCCGGCGGCAGCCTATGCCGAAACCATGCCCGGAAAATCTGGTGATGCTCCAAGCCAGATCGAGATCACCGCCGATCAGAGCCTCGAATATTATCAAGATGCCCATATCTATGTCGCACGCGGCAACGCTAAGGCTGTCCGTGGCGATATGGTGGTCGAGGCTGATTTATTGACGGCGCATGAGCGTGAGTCGCCACCGGGAATACGGGACCAGCAACAGCCAAAACAAAAACCGGCGAAGGCTGCCCCGAATGCGGATGATACCGGCGCCAGTAATCTCGATAAATTGACGGCCGAAGGCAATGTGCGCATCACCGATCCGCGTCAGCGGATTACCGGCGAGCACGCCGTGGATGATCTCGACAAGCATGTGGCGGTGGTAACTGGCAAAAACCTGAAATATGAGACGGAGAAAGAAACCGTTACAGCAAAAGATTCACTCGAATACTGGGATGAGAAAAAGATTGCCGTTGCACGCGGTAATGCCGTCGCCATCAGCGGCGATCGGCATATCGAGTCTGACGTATTGACTGCCGAATTTCGCGATGCACCGAACGGTGGTGATCAGCAATTATGGAAAATGACCAGCGAGGGTCATGTCGTCGTCATCACCAAAGGGGATGTCTCTCGCGGCGACAAGGCGGTTTACGATGTGGCGCGCGATATCGCCATATTGACAGGTCATGTGCGTATTACCCGCAATGACGGGACGCAGCTGACGGGTGATGTGGCCGAGTCGGATTTTAAAACCAATCAAAGTCGTTTGCTCAATCAGGGGCATGGCCGTGTACGTGCCCTATTGGCGTCAAAGACGACAGGTAAGGCAACGGCAGCAAAATCTAATGACAAAACAAACCCTTAAGGTTTTTTAAGAATTATGCGACATACAAGGTCCATGAAACGTACCGGAAAAATCATCCCCTTTGCCGGGGAAGAAGAGAAGCCGGCGCCGCGTAAATCGGCGAGGGAGCATGGCCTTGTCGCCGAGCATTTGGGCAAACAATACAATCGGCGTCCTGTGGTTCACGATGTCAGCTTGGCCTTAAAGCGCGGTGAGGTGGTCGGGCTACTTGGCCCCAACGGCGCTGGCAAGACGACATGTTTTTATCTGGTCACTGGCCTTGTGACGCCGGATACCGGCAATATTCTTCTCGACGGCATGGATGTGACGTCTTTTCCGATGTATCGCCGCGCGCGGCTCGGTCTCGGTTATCTGCCGCAGGAAGCATCGATTTTTCGTGGTTTGTCGGTTGAAGACAATATCCGCTCGGTACTGGAAGTGATCGAACTTGATTACGACGCGCGCGAAATGATGCTGAACGAATTGTTGGCCGAATTCGGCATCACGCATCTGCGCCGCGCGCCGTCGATCGCGCTGTCGGGCGGTGAGCGCCGCCGTCTTGAAATTGCCCGCGCACTGGCTTCGCAACCACATTTCGTGCTGTTGGATGAACCTTTCGCTGGTATTGATCCCATCGCGCTTGGCGACATCCGCGATCTTGTGGTGCATCTGCGCGACCGCGGCATCGGCGTGCTGATCACTGATCATAACGTTCGCGCGACGCTTGAAATCGTCGATCGCGCCTATATCATCCATGACGGCAAGGTTTTGATGGAAGGCCTGCCTGAGGAAATCGTCAATCACGCCGATGTGCGTAGGGTTTATCTTGGCGACGAATTTAAAATGTAACTATTCCGTCGAATAATTCGGTGCCTCGGCCGTGATCTGTACATCGTGAACGTGGCTCTCACGCAAACCGGCCCCGGTGATACGGACGAATTGCGCTTTCTTCTGTAATTCAGGGATGGATGCCGCGCCTGTATAACCCATCGCCGCGCGTAACCCACCCATCAGCTGATGGATAATGTTCGTTGACGGTCCTTTGTAGGGCACGCGGCCTTCGATACCCTCAGGGACAAGCTTGCTGGCGTCGGTGGTCGATTTCTGGAAATAACGGTCGGCTGAGCCGCCGGCCATTGCGCCGACGCTGCCCATGCCGCGATAGTTTTTGTAACTGCGGCCTTGGAACATGATGACTTCGCCTGGTGCTTCGTCGGTTCCAGCGAGCAGCGAGCCGATCATCACTGCATCCGCGCCTGCACCAATGGCCTTGGCGATCTCGCCGGAATAGCGGATACCGCCATCGGCGATCAGCGGAATATTCTGCTTGCGGCAGGCTTCGGCAACATCCATCACCGCCGTCAATTGTGGGACACCCACGCCAGCGACGATACGTGTCGTACAGATGGAGCCGGGGCCGATGCCAACCTTCACGGCGTCCGCGCCCGCATCAATCAAGGCTTTGGCCGCATCGCCCGTCGCGATATTGCCGGCGATAATCTGTGTACCGTTGGAGCGCTTACGGATTTCTTTGACCTGCTCAATCACGCGTGCGGAATGGCCATGTGCCGTATCAACGACGACGACGTCAACGCCGGCATCGATTAACGCTTCGGCGCGTGTAAGGCCGTCGGGGCCGGTGCCGACCGCGGCGGCGACGCGCAAGCGGCCTTTGTCATCTTTGCAGGCATCGGGATACAGCTGTGCCTTTTCAATATCCTTGACAGTGATAAGTCCGATGCAGCGATAGGCGTCATCGACGACAATTAGTTTTTCGATGCGACGTTTATGGAGTAGGCGCTTAGCTTCGGTCTGATCCACGCCCTCGCGCACGGTAACCAGGTTATCCTTTGTCATCAGTTCGGCAATCGGCTGCTGCATATTGCTGGCGAAGCGCACATCGCGATTGGTGAGAATGCCAACCAATTTGCCGGAAGGTTTTTCGACAACCGGAATGCCGGAAATCTTGAAATCCGCCATCAGGCGTAAGGCGGCAGAAAGCGGCGCATCGGGCGTGATGGTGATCGGATTAACCACCATGCCGGATTCATAGCGTTTCACGCGGCGTACTTCTTCGGCTTGAACCTCAGCGGGCATGTTACGATGAATGACGCCTATACCGCCTTCTTGAGCCAAGGCAATAGCCAAGCCGCTTTCGGTCACGGTATCCATAGCGGCGGAAACAAGGGGAATACCGAGGGTAATCGTGCGTGTCAGGCGCGTGGCAGTAGAAACGCCGGCTGGCAGCACCGAAGAGGCCGCGGGAACCAGCAGCACATCGTCGAAAGTTAAAGCTTCACGGAATTGCGCCATCTCTCTATATAACCCCACGGGTTTCAATTGATGGCGGCTATGTATATCTTAGAAAATATGAAAGTAAAAGGCCTTTATCATGATTAAAAAGCCTGTTCATATCATCGGGGCGGGGCTTGCGGGCTCGGAAGCTGCCTGGCAACTGGCTGAAGCCGGCGTACCGGTCATGTTGCATGAAATGCGGCCAACGAAACCCACCGAGGCGCATCAAACCGGGCAATGCGCCGAACTGGTTTGCTCCAACTCCTTCCGCTCGGACGATAGTGACTATAATGCCGTTGGCTTACTGCATGATGAAATGCGGCGCTGCAATTCCCTCATTATGCATGCGGGCGACGCCAATCAGGTTCCGGCCGGTGGTGCTCTGGCGGTCGACCGCGATGGTTTTGCGAAAGCCGTAACGCAGGTACTAGAAGCGCATCCGCTTATTATGTTTCAGCGCGAAGAACTCACCGTTTTGCCAGATGAAAATTTTGGTTCAGTCATCGTGGCGACGGGACCCCTGACATCAACGCCGCTAGCGGAATCCATTCGCACGCTGACCGGCCTTGATGCGCTGGCGTTTTTTGATGCCATCGCGCCCATCGTTCACAAAGACAGCATTGATATGAGTAAGGCCTGGATGCAATCGCGTTACGACAAGGTTGGTCCGGGTGGTACCGGTGCGGATTACATCAATTGCCCGATGGATAAAGAACAATACGAAAAATTCATCGCCGAACTGATCGCAGCGCCAAAAACCGATTTCAAGGAATGGGAAAAGTCTACACCCTATTTTGAAGGCTGTTTGCCGATTGAGGTGATGGCATCACGTGGCATAGATACGTTGCGCTACGGCCCGATGAAACCGGTTGGCCTTACCGATCCGAACACCGGGCGCCGTCCTTATGCGGTTATTCAGCTGCGGCAGGATAATGCGCTCGGCACGCTCTATAACCTCGTTGGTTTTCAGACCAAGATGAAATATGCCGATCAGACAAGGGTTTTTCGTCTTATCCCTGGTTTGGAAAATGCCGAATTTGCACGGCTTGGTGGGCTGCATCGCAACACTTTCATCAACAGCCCAAAATTGCTGGACGAACACTTGCGCATGAAAACGCGACCGCATATCCGTTTCGCGGGACAGATCACCGGCGTTGAAGGTTATGTTGAATCTGCGGCAATTGGCCTCTTGGCAGGGCGGTTCGCGGCAGCGGAATACCGTGGCAAAACCATACTCGCGCCGCCACGTACCACCGGGCTCGGTGCCATCCTTGCACATATCACCGGTCTTGCTGAAGCCGAGACGTTCCAGCCGATGAATGTGAATTTTGGTTTATTTCCGCCGATTACCACCGACAAAGGCGGCCGCGATCGCAAGCTTGCCTATACGCAACGCGCGAAGCGCGATCTTGATGTGTGGCTTGAAGACTGCCGAAGCAAAAAAGCCGCGTGAACTTGATTAAGCTTGCCTCACGGGGAATGACCCGTTGACCGGACGTCCAGGCACAATTGTTAACGAGGAAGGGTGATCGGAAACTCTTTCTTGCTGTTGCCACCTAACATCAACGCAGAGGAGCCAGAAACTCACCTTCTTTTTTAGCCTACCTATCCAAAATTATCCGTCGATGTACAATCGGGTAATACCCCCACCTTATTGCCGGGAGTTGTTAACGTGGTGTAGGAGAAGAAAATATTGTCGTCCAGTCAGACATTCGCTGAATCAGCTCTTGAACCGGCCCACTTTGGTATACAGCCGCTCCTACCGTAAGAAGCGTAGCAGCAGCAATAACAGTTATTGCCATCTTTTCCTTCGTATTGAACTTGAAGTCGTAGGGGGGCAGCAAAAGCTTGCCAACGGTCCACCAATCAAAACTGCTGCTAGATAGTGTCGAACGTTGTGGAGTATTTCTGGTAGTAATAGGAGATGCGACCTGGCTATGCTCCCTCCTGCTGACGGGGGTATTGGCATGCAGTGATCGTGTTTGTTCCAACCCAGGAATTGTAATACGCCTTTCTAGGCGCCTGCTTGCCCTCCATGCTCGATCAGCATTGCGCAAAAATCTCTCAAAGGTCGCTGTTGCCGCTGCCGCGTAAAGTGAATATAAAGACAACCAGCTTCTCCAACTTAGTTGTCCAGCGGTTGGATGTTGTGAGTACCCTTTAGCAACAAGGCAACCAGCAACGAACAGCGGCAATGCGGTGCTAACGCCCCATATCACGCTAGTAGTCCTTGCATCAGACCGGATAGCTGCTATTTGTGATCTACTCAAATACTCTGGTATTTCCCAGCGCCCGTACTCAAACATCTTTTAAACCCCTAAACTTATTGAAATCGACCTTGGAGAAATAACATTACTTCATGAAAATAAAAAGAAAAATACCGATCCGATCATGGTTAATGTCTAAACAATCAATCATTTTCGACTGAAAACAAGCTTAAAACTTATATCACTTTAGGGGCTAACTCGTATTACCCTTATTTACGCCGCCATCTGCGCTAATTCCGTGAGCATTTTCTTCATTCCTGTAAGGCGCAAGGCGGCGTCTTCCCAGGCGCGCATCAGAACCAGTTTCTGATCGGGGCTGACTTTTACCGTTCCGGCCTGTTTGGTGATCCAGTGGATCAGGCGATCCGGCTTGGCGAATGTATCCTTGCGGAAAGTGATGACGGCGCCTTTCGGACCGGCGTCGATTTTCTCAATTCCTGCCGCACGGCATAGCTGTTTCACCGCGACGGTCTGCAGCAGGTTGTCGACTTCCGGCGGTAATGATCCAAAACGGTCGATCATCTCTGCGGCAATCGCCTCGATGCCTTCATCATCCAATACATCGGCAAGGCGGCGATAGAGGCCAAGCCGAACATTTAAATCCGAAACATAATTCTCCGGTATCAGCACCGCCATGCCGAGATTAATCTGTGGCGTCCAGCGTTCATCGGGTGTTTCTTCTGTTCCGCCTGCGCGTGCGGCGGCGACGGCATCTTCCAGCATTTGTTGATAGAGCTCGACGCCTACCTCGCGGATATGGCCGGATTGTTCTTCGCCCAGCAGATTGCCGCCGCCCCGGATATCCATATCGTGGCTGGCAAGCTGGAACCCGGCGCCAAGTTGTTCCAGCGTCTGGATCACCTCCAACCTTTGTTGAGCAGTATCCGAAAGTTTGATGCCCGGCGCGTAGGTCAAATAAGCATAGCCGCGCAATTTTGCCCGTCCGACACGGCCACGCAGCTGATACAACTGAGCAAGCCCAAACATATCGGCGCGATGGATGACGATGGTGTTGGCGTTCGGAATGTCGAGGCCGGATTCGATAATGTTGGTTGCCAGCAGGATGTCATATTGCTTGGCATCGAAGGCGGTCATGATGTCATCCAGCTGCGTCGGCGTCATGCGACCATGGGCGGTAACAAGCTTCGCCTCCGGCACCAGGGAGCGTAATTCTTCGGCGACGGCAGCAAGGTCTTCGATGCGTGGGCAGACATAGAAACTTTGTCCGCCACGATAATGTTCGCGCATCAGGGCATCGCGAATGACCATGGGGTCATAAGGCAGAACGAAAGTTCGCACCGCAAGCCGATCAAGCGGTGGCGTGGCGATCAGGCTCAATTCGCGTACGCCGGCAAGAGCCAGTTGCAAAGTGCGCGGAATGGGTGTCGCCGTGAGTGTCAGCACATGCACTTCGGCGCGTAATTCCTTGAGCTTTTCTTTCTGTTTAACACCGAAATGCTGCTCCTCATCGATGATCATGAGGCCAAGATCACGGAATCCAACTTCATTGCCGAGCAATGCGTGCGTGCCGACGACGATATCGATATTCCCGGCCTTCAACCCTTCTTTCGTCTGCTTGGCGTCGCTGAACGAAACCATGCGCGACAATTGCGCGACACGGATCGGGAAACCGGCAAAACGCTGGCTGAAATTGTTGAAATGTTGTCGCGCGAGCAAAGTGGTTGGCACGACGATGGCGACCTGAAATCCTGCCTGAACGGCGGCAAAGGTAGCCCGCAACGCGACTTCAGTTTTGCCGAAACCGACATCGCCGCAGACGAGGCGATCCATCGGCTTGCCCGCGGCCAGATCATCCAATACGCTTTCGATGGCGCGTGCCTGATCTTCGGTCTCGGGATAGGGGAAGCGGGAGGCGAATTCCTGATAGGTACCGTCGGGCACGGTGATAACTTCACCTTTTTTTAATTCGCGTGCGGCCGCGATTTTCATCAATTCATCAGCCATATCCTTGAGGCGTTTTTTGACACGTGCCTTGCGGTTTTGCCAGCCTGCGCCGCCGAGCTTATCGAGCGTGGCACCGGATTCCGCCGAACCGTAGCGCGTCAGCACGTCAAGATTTTCCACCGGCACGAAAAGCTTGTCACCACCGTCATAAACCAGCTTCACGCAATCATGTGGTGTGCCGAAAACGGAAATCGCCTCCAGCCCTTCATAACGCCCGATGCCATGTTCGGCATGCACGACAAAATCGCCGGGATTAAGCGTGCCGAGCTCCAGCTGAAACGACGCCGAAGCGCGGCGTTTGCGTGAAGGACGCACCAGGCGGTCGCCGAGAATATCCTGCTCGGTGATGAGTGCGAGATCGGGCGAAACAAAGCCGTGCTCAAAACCGAGAATGACCAACGCGATAAGTTTGGCGTCGGTTTTACGCAATTCGTCGACGTTTTTCGCTTCTGTCAGCGCCGCCATGCCGTGGGTTTTCAGCAGTGTCGAAAGACGATCAGCCGATCCTTGGCTGTAGCAGGCAATCGTTACGCGTTTGTTCACAGCGTGTTGCGCGGCGGCGTAGTTCTGGAGGTTAGAATAAAGGGTTGCCTGATCCTGCACGGCCCGGGCATCGGCAAAGTCACGACCGCGTTTTCCGCCGGCATCGATAGCTCGCCCACTCTCCGGTGACACAAAAGGCGACAAGGTTACAACGGATCGCTCCGTTAGTACGGTATCCAACCCAGCGTGATCGAGGTAGAGGGAATTCATCGGTGCCGGTTTGTAGACGGTGGGCGCTGAACCGGTCTTCGTCCGTCGCGCCGCCTGATAAAGCGAAAGCCGCGCCTGGTAAAAATCCTCGATTTGCTGTAGCCGGGATTCGATCGATTCATCCGCCTGATGATCGAAACTGACAGTGGCCTGTGGCAGATAGTCAAAAAGGGTATGAAGTTTTGGGTAAAACAAGCCGAGCCAATGTTCAACACCAGGAAACTTTCGCCCCACCGTTACCGCTTCGTAAAGCGGATCGTTATCGGTGATCGCACCAAACAGTTCGCGATACCGGGCGCGAAAATGCGCAATGCTGCGCTCATCCAACAACACTTCTGAAATAGGCCCAAGATGAATGTTTTCGAGTTTGTCGGTGGTGGTTTGCGTGATGGGGTCAAAACGGCGGATGGATTCGATTTCGTCACCAAGGAAATCGAGGCGTATCGGCGTTTCATAACCAGACGGGAATAAATCAACAATCCCGCCACGCACGGCGAATTCGCCGGCCTCGCGCACTGTCCCTGTGCTCACATAGCCGTTCACAGCCAGAAAACCGCGCAGTTTTTCCACGGACAGTTCATCACCCAACCCGACATTCAGGCTGGCTTGCTGTAAAATCTCCGGTGGCAGGGTTTTCTGCACGATGGCGTTGACGGTCGTCAGGATGATGCAGGGCCGCGCAAACGGGTGGTGCAATCGACTAAGCGTGGCAATACGCTCGCTGATAACATCGGTATGCGGCGAGACCCGGTCATACGGCAAACAATCCCAGGCAGGAAATGGTAGGACTTCACAATCCGGCGCGAAGAAACCGAGGGCGTCCGCCATAACCGCCGCGCGCATATCGTCCAGCGCGACATGGATCAGAGGCCGGCCCCTCAGCCGTGCGGCAATCTCTGCCAGCACGCGCATATCATGCCCAGCGGGCGCACCAGCGATGGTCACGCGTCCCGGGACGGAGGGATCAAAGCCGGAAGTGAACATTGTTTATACCTTAGGTTTTAAAGGTTCTTGGCACTGCTAAAATTGCCGAAGCGGTGCCGTGACAACATTTCCATAACAGGGCTGGTATGCGGGGCCGGCACAGGTTGTACGCCCGTGATCCAGTCATAAAGGTCGGGGTCGCTTTCCTGCAAAAGCGCTTCATAACAATCCAATTGTTCCGGCGTGAAGGCATGTAAATGCGTATCGGCGAATGAGCCGAGCAGCAAATCCATCTCTCGTGTACCGCGGTGCCAGCTGCGAAAACGCAGGCGCGCGTGGCGTTTATCCCCGGCCATAAAGCCTCTCCCCAAATACGGCCTCTTCTCTATATTAAATGGGCCAACAATGCCAGACTGAGCCCCATGCGCCCCAGTATCCTATTCCCGCTTTTTGCTGGTATTACCAGCCTGAAAGGCATAGGGCCACGTCAGGCACCTTTGTATAAAACATTATGTGGTGAGCAGATCGTCGATCTGCTCTGGCATCTGCCGGTCGGTGTCGTCGATCGCAGCTATAGCCCGCGGCTGAAATACGCCGATCGCGACCGGATTGTGACCTTGACTCTAACAATCAAGGAACATAACCCGCCACGCAAGCCGCGTCTGCCGTACCGCATCGTCGGTGTTGATGAGACCGATCAGGTCATCATCAATTATTTCAACGCCAAGGGCGATTACTTGACCAAGCTTTATCCGACAAACCAGAAGGTTGTGGTCAGTGGAATGCTGGAACGTTACAAAGCGAGTTGGAGCTTGAGCCACCCCGATTATGTTCTGCCGCCGGAGCGCGCCGGTGAAATTCCGCGCTTTGAACCGGTTTACGGTTTAACCGAAGGGTTGAGCGGCAAAATGCTGCGCAAATCGGTGGAGCAGGCCTTAGGTAAAGTGCCGGATCTTCCCGAATGGAGCGACCAGCATCTCATGCGACGCGAGAAATGGTCGGAGTGGAAAAAGGCGCTTATGGCGGTGCATAACCCGATGCCCGAAAATTCTTCATCCGCTATCGATAAGGCCAGCCCCTCCCGCCGCCGTCTCGCCTATGACGAATTGCTGGCTGACCAATTAGCTCTGGCCGTTATCCGCCAGCATCATCGTAAGGGCAGTGGCCGCGCCTTGCCGGGCACCGGTCAATACCAAAAGAAAGTGACAGAGGCCTTGCCGTTCAAATTCACCAATGGTCAATTGCAGGCAATTTCTGAAATTAGCGGCGATATGAAGGCACCACGCCGTATGCTGCGCTTGCTGCAGGGTGATGTTGGCTCCGGCAAAACCATTGTGGCGCTAATGGCCATGCTGCAGACGGCGGAAAGCGGCGCGCAGGCGGCGATGATGGCACCGACCGAGATTCTCGCGCGGCAACATCATGCGAAATTGAATAGCTTTCTCCGACCGTTAGGCATCGATGTGGGATTACTTGTCGGTAAGGGCCGTGGCGCGGAACGACAGGTGATGCTCGATAGAATAGCCGATGGTTCATTGAAGCTCGTCGTCGGCACGCATGCGCTGTTTCAGGACGAGGTTAAATTCAATGATCTCGGCCTCGCTGTGGTGGATGAACAACACCGTTTCGGCGTGAATGAGCGTCTGCGCTTGTCGGATAAAGGGCGTGGCGTTGATATTCTGGTTATGACCGCGACGCCGATCCCGCGTACGTTAAGCCTCACGGCCTATGGCGATATGGATGTGTCGCAACTCACTGACAAACCGGCCGGGCGCTCGCCCATCGATACGCGCCTTGTGAATATGGATCGGCTGGATGAGGTGATCGAAGGCATGAAACGCCTGTTGGACAAGGGTGGACAGGCCTATTGGGTTTGTCCACTGGTGGCGGAGTCCGAGGTCCTTGACCTTGCCGCTGCGACTGAACGTGCTGATCTTCTGGCGCAAAGGCTGGGCGCATCGCAGGTCGGTCTTGTGCATGGCCAGATGACATCCGATGCCAAAGATCGCGCAATGGCAGCGTTTGTTGCCGGTACGATCAAAGTGCTGATCGCCACGACGGTGATCGAGGTTGGCGTCGATGTAGTGAATGCGAGCTTGATGGTCGTGGAACACGCCGAGCGTTTTGGCCTTGCGCAATTGCATCAATTGCGTGGCCGTGTCGGGCGTGGAAGCGCGAAATCCAACTGCCTTTTGATGTATAAAGGCCCCTTGGGTGAAGTGGCGCAGGCGCGCTTAAAACTGCTGCGCGAAACGCAAGACGGTTTTAAAATCGCCGAGGAAGACCTGCGTCTGCGTGGGCCCGGTGAAATTCTTGGAACAAGACAAAGCGGTGTGCGTGAATTCCGTCTCGCCGATCTTACTGTGCACCGAGATTTGCTCTCGATTGCGCATGACGACGCCCGGCTAATTTTGAACAACGATCCAGAATTGAACACCGAGCGCGGCAAGGCGCTGCGTGTTTTGCTGTATCTGTTTGAAAAGGATGCCGCCGTGCCGCTGTTGCGGGCGGGTTAGGTGTTTTCGCCATCTTCGTGAGGCTCATCTTTCTGTGCTAACACCACGAAAACTTTGTCGATGCGGCGACCTTCCATGCCGGTGACTTCAAAACGTGTGCCATTCTCGCTGAAATGATCCCCCGCGATGGGAATACGACCGAGGCGGTCGATGACAAAACCGGCAAGGGTGTGGAAATCGCCGTCGCCACGAAGATTTTTCAATCCAGTCAGCGCTTCAAACTCGTCGATCGGCATCATACCGTCCAAAAGCCAGTTGCCATCATCGCTTCGCTCAGGCTTTTTAAGGCCAATCTGGCCGCGTTCGGGCATGCTGCCGGTGATGGCTTCCATGATGTCCGTGACGCTGACGATGCCTTCGACGCTGCCATATTCGTCGACGATAATCGCCAGATGCTGGCCGGATTGTTTGAATTGGTCGAGCAGACGCAACACGGTGGTCGAATCTGGCACCACGAGGGCAGGACGCATAAGGGATTTCAGCGCCAGCGTATGCCCGTCAAAACTGGCGTTGAGCAGATCCTTCGCGTGTATGATACCAAGAATTTGTTCCAGATCGCCATGGGCCACGGGAAAGCGACTGTAACCGCTGCTGCGAATGGTGTTTTTATGCTCACGCGGTGGATCGTCGACATTCAGCCACACCATATCAAGACGTGGTGTCATGATGGTACGCACTGTACGATCGGCCAGCCGCATAACGCCTTCGAGCATATGCCGTTCTGCCGGTTTGAAGACGCCGGATTCGGTGCCTTCGGCGATGAGGTCTTTCACTTCTTCTTCGGTCACGGCGTTATCGCGCGGATTGGCGAGCCGCAAAAGGCGCAAGGAAATTTCCGTCGATTGCCGCAGCACCCAGACCACCGGCGCCGCCAGCGTGGCGAAGAATCCCATGACCTGCGCGACATGGGTCGCGATCGGCTCGGCATAGGAAAGGCCGATGCGTTTGGGGAGAAGCTCGCCGAAAACAAGATTGCAATAGGTCACGGTAGCGACGGTGACGACAAGGGCCGTCGCTTCGCCATAGGGCGCGATCCACGCAATCGTGTTCAGGTATTTGCCGAAATCGCCAGCTAGCGTGGCGCCGCTGAAAGCGCCGGCAAGAACACTGTTGAGTGTCATACCAATCTGGACGATGGAAAGAAACGAAGCCGGGTCTTCGGCCATCTGCAGGGCAAGCCGCGCGCCTTTTTTTTCTTCGGCAAGCTGCTTCAGGCGAATGCGGCGTGCGGAGACAATCGCCAGCTCCGACATGGCAAAGAAGCCGTTGAGCAGGATCAGAACAACAACAACGCTGATTTCAGCCGTCAGAGACAAATCATCGCTCCGCGAAGGACGGTGACGGCGCTGATTGGTGGGGAAGGGTCCATTGCCTATACAGTTTAATCGGACCAGTCGGTAAGCGCAACTGCGCCCGGTGCCACGGTTCCCGCCATTTTTGTGGATGACCGGTGGTCTAATAAAAAATGCCGCTTTCCGCGGGAAGCGGCGCTTTTCTTTTAACGCTTGCTGTATGCTTACGCGGTTTTCGTTTCCGTCGCGGGTTTTGTGGCGGGTGCAGCGGCTTCGTAATCGGTGCGTTCGGTGATGCGCGCGGATTTACCCCGGCGGTTGCGCAGGTAATAGAGCTTAGAACGGCGCACGGCGCCACGACGAACCAGTTCCACTGATTCCAGACGCGGGCTATAAAGCGGGAACACACGTTCGACGCCTTCACCATAGCTGATCTTGCGTACGGTGAAAGAGGAATTCACGCCGGCATTCTTGCGGGCGATGCAGACGCCTTCATAGGCCTGCACACGTTCGCGCGTGCCTTCGATAACCTTGACGTTGACGCGCACAGTATCACCGATATCGAATTCAGCCACCTTGGCGGTTTTCTTCAACTCATTCAGGTTTTTCTGTTCGATTTTTTGCAGCAAGTTCATGTTACTCTCCTTCAAGCCTTTCATTTCTGCCCTGTTTGATATCTGTTCCACAAATCCGGCCGCCGCGCTTGAGTTATTTTTTCTGCTTCCGCCTGGCGCCAGACCTTCACCTTTTCATGATGGCCGGAGACCAAAACCTCCGGCACTGTCCTTCCCTTCCATTCCGCCGGCCGCGTAAAATGCGGATACTCCAGAAGACCGGCTTCGAAACTCTCTTCCTCTGTTGTCGCGGCGTTACCCATCACACCGGGCAACAAACGCGTGCAGGCCTCGATCAGCGCCATCGCCGCAACCTCGCCGCCCGCAAGGACGAAATCGCCGAGGCTGACTTCTTCCAGCGCTTGTGCCTCAATCACGCGCTGATCGACACCTTCGTAGCGTCCGCAGAGCAGGAGCAGAGGCGACGATGCCGCCAGTTCCTTGACCAGAACTTGATCCAGAACCCGGCCGCGCGGTGAAAGATAGATCTTGCGCGCCGCTTTTCCGAATTTGGCTTCGGCCCCGTTGATGGCGGCGTCCACCACATCGGGCCGCATCACCATCCCGGCGCCACCCCCATAAGGCGTGTCGTCGACGGAGGCGTGTTTATTGCTGGCAAATTGGCGAATGTCCAGTGTTTCCAGCGACCAAAGCCCCTCTTTGAGCGCTTTTCCGGCCAAAGAGGCTCCCAAAGCCCCAGGAAACATCTCGGGAAAAAGGGTTAAAACCTGGGCCTGCCAGAGCTTGGTCATGCGTTCACCTGCGGCTTGGGTTTGGACTTTTTCTCATCCAGCCATCCCGTGGGTGGTTCGATAAGGATGCGTCCTTCCCCGACATCCACATCCGGCACGCAGGCGTCGGTAAAAGGCAGCATGAAACTGTCGCGCTTTGTCATGCCGATTTCCAGAAAGGGCCCGGCGCCATAATTATGGACCGCGAGAACCGTGCCGAAAGCTTTGCCCTTTTTATTTTGCGCTTTGAGGCCAACCAGATCTGCTTCGTAATATTCGCCCTTACGAATTTTTGGCAAGCGGCTGCGTGCCACGAAAAGTTTTGTACCGCGCAGTTCCTCAGCGGCCTCACGATCCGTCACGCCTTCGATCGCGGCGATGAAGTGGTCGTTGAGGCTGCTCTTCAGCGCGAAGTCGAATTTCTGTTTGCCGGATTCGTCTGTCAAGGTGCCATAGTTGATAATCGACCCCGGATCCTCCGTAAAACTGCGCAGGCGCACAAGCCCGCGGACGCCATGCGCCCCCGCGATCATGCCGACGCAGATTTTACGGTCGGATGCCATGAGTGTTACGCCGTCGTCGTTTCTTCGGTAGCTGGAGCTTCAGTGGGTGCCGCGGCGGCGGCAGGAGCTTCTGCCTTCGGCGTGGCGGCTGCTTCGCCTTCAGCTTTCGCAGCTTCAGCAGCGGTGGCTTCGGCCTTCAGGCGTTCTTGCGTCTTGGCGCGCGGAGCGGATTTCTTCGGCGTTTCGTTCCACTCCACTTTCGGTCCAAGATTGACGGCGTGTAGAAAGCGTGCGACGCGGTCGCTCGGTTGCGCGCCCATTTTCAACCAATGCTTCACGCGTTCTTCGACCAAAGTCACGCGCTGCGTATTTTCACGCGGCAGCATCGGGTTATAAGTGCCGACCTTCTCGATAAAACGGCCATCACGTGGCGAGCGACTGTCCGCGACAACGATGTGGTAAAAGGGGCGTTTCTTGGTTCCATGTCTTGTCATACGCATTGCTAACATCTGCTTTTCTCCCTGGTTGGTTGTTGAAACGGCGTCTTGAAACTTTACTTATTCCCTGTTCATTCCGGACAGATCTCCGCCCATCAGTTTTGGCATCATGCCGCGCATAAAGCCGGTTTTGCCCAGCTTCTGCATCTGCTTCATCACCCTCTGCATCTCCAGAAACTGTTTGATCAGGCGGTTGACATCGGAAACCTGCACACCGGAGCCGGCCGCAATACGACGCTTACGTCCGGCGCCGAGCAGATTAACATTGTGGCGCTCGGCTGGCGTCATGGATTGGATGATCGCTTCCTGCCGCTTGATCATCTTGTCGTCGATAGGGGCGTTTTTAATCTGATCGCGCATTTTACCCATGCCGGGGATGAGGTTCATCAACCCGCCCATGCCACCCATCTTGCGCATCTGTTGCAGCTGTTTGGCGAGATCGGTGAAATCAAACGTGCCGCCCGACAGGAATTTTTCGGCCATATCCTGGGCATCAGCATGGTCGAGTGTGGCTGCGGCCTTTTCGACCAGCGAGACGATGTCGCCCATGCCAAGAATGCGCCCGGCGAGGCGGTCAGGATGATAGGCCTCCAAGGCATCGGTCTTTTCGCCGGTGCCGAGGAATTTGATCGGCTTGCCGGTGATGGCACGCATGGACAGAGCCGCCCCACCGCGTGCATCGCCATCGATGCGGGTTAGAATAACACCGGTGATACCAATTTTCTGCTCAAATTGCTGCGCGGTATTGACAGCGTCCTGCCCCGTCATTGCATCGACCACCAAAAGGCTTTCCTGCGGATGCGTCGCATCGCGCACGGCAGCCGCCTCGGCCATTAATTCATCATCGATGGCCAGACGTCCGGCGGTGTCGAGCAAAACGACATCAAAGCCTTCCTTGCGCGCGGTCTCGAGGGCGCGCCGCGCGATGTCGACTGGTTTTTGTCCGGCGATGACAGGCAGGGACATGACGCCGATCTGTTGGGCCAGCACGGCTAATTGTTCCTGCGCAGCAGGACGCTGCACGTCGAGCGAGGCGAGTAGAACTTTTTTGCTTTCGGTGTCGGTGAGGCGTTTTGCCAGTTTTGCTGAACTTGTGGTTTTGCCTGAGCCCTGCAGCCCCAGCATTATAATCACGACCGGTGGTGCGACATTCAGATTAAGTGGAACCGTATCTTTGCCCAAAAGTTCGACAAGATTGTCGTGAACGATCTTGATAACTTGCTGCCCCGGCGTGACCGAGCGCATGACATCCTGGCCGATAGCGGCGGCTTTGACTTTTTCTGTGAAATCCTTGACGACCGGCAGAGCAGCATCGGCTTCCAGCAGCGCTACGCGTACTTCGCGCATGGCCTCATTAACATCGGCTTCGGTCAACGCACCGCGCCCGGTCAGCCGGCCGAAAATGCCGGAAAGCTTATTACTGAGGTTGTCGAACATCGACGCTTGCCTTTTTTGTCAAAACCCCAAACGCAATCGAGCCAGTGCACGCAACGCGTGGACTGGCTTTACGCCCCATAACTGGGGGCGTATCCGCGAGCCAAAATGGCAGGGACAGGTGGATTAATAGCCAGAAAAATCCGCCCGAGTCAAATAAAACGCCTCTTTATTAACTCTGTAAGCGGTTCTGCAGTGATTTCTGCTTTTTACTTTCAGGGGGTTTTGTTAACGTCCGGTGGTTTGAGCTGGGGTATGTTATGGGTCGACTTTTCAATAAACGCGATTTTCTTCGCCTGATAAGCAGCGCGGCGGTCGCGGCGCCGACGGCGCTTGCTGTTTCTGAAGCCACTCGAAAGGGCACATCCGGACAAAAACCCTCTGTTTATGATCGGGTTATGCAGACGCAGACCATCCGTTGTGGTTACGGCATTTGGCCGCCTTTCTTTATGAAGGACCCCAATACCGGCAAGCTCTCCGGCGTATTTTATGATTATACCGAAGCCCTGGGGCGGGCGCTGGGCCTCAAGATCGAATGGGCCGAGGAAATCGGCAGCGGCGATTTCGCGGCGGCGCTGGAAACCGGGCGCATCGATGCGGCGTGCTTTTCCATCTGGCCGAACGCCTCGCGTGCGCGTGAAATCGATTTCACCAACCCGATTTATTACACCGCGCATTACGCCTATGTGCGCGCCGATGATACGCGTTTCGACAACACTCTCGATGCTATCAATAGTTCCTCTGTTACCATCGTTGCCATCGACGGTGAAATGGGCGCCCTGATCGCGGAAAGCGATTTTCCCCAGGCCCGTAAACTCGGACTGCCTCAATTGGCCGACTCGTCGCAGGCTTTTCTGAACATCGTCACGCGCAAGGCGGATGTCTTCATCACCGATCTGTCAACCGCTGCAGAATATGAAGTTGAAAATCCCGGCACGATTCGGCAGGTGATATCGCCCGCCCCTATCCGCATTTTTCGCAACACAATCGCGATCGCGCAGAAACAGGATCAATTCCGCCGCATGCTGGATACGGCGACGGAAGAATTGCTGTCGAGTGGCAAGATCGAAAAAATCATCGAGAAATACGAACGCCATCCAAATACGTTCCTGCGCGTCGAGCAGGGGTATCGCACGAGTGGATCGCAAAGATAGCAGGAGGGGTAAAATGGGCCGTCTTTTCAATAAACGCGATTTTCTTCGCCTGATCGGCAGTGCGGCAGTCGCTGCGCCGACGGCGGTGGTTGCCGCCAAGACGACGCAGAAGGATAACAAATCCAGCGGACGCGAGAACGCGGCTTATGAACGCATCATGCGCACGAATATTTTGCGTTGCGGCTATGCGATCTGGGAACCCGGTTTGAGTCTTGATCCGAATACCGGAAAATTGACTGGCATTTATTATGACTTCATCGACGCCATCGGCCAACATACCGGTCTCAAAATGGAATGGGTTGGCGAAATCAGCTGGAGCGATTATCCGACGGCCCTCAACAGCGGCCGCATCGATGCGATGTGCTTCGGCGCTTGGCCAAAGGCCAATCTAGCGCGTGAGGTCCTGTTCTCGGACCCAACCTATTATCTACCGATCTATGCTTACGTACGTGAAGGCGATACGCGTTTCGATCACGCTATTGATAAAGTCAACGATCCTGCGGTTATCATTTCGACCATTGATGCCGAATTATCATCCGAATTGGCGCGCACGCGTTTTCCGAAAGCCAAAACTTTTTCTTCTCCTGATATGAGCCCGGCCAGCACGCTTTTGTTAAATGTGGCTAGCGGTAAAGCCGACATTACTTTTACCGATGCCTGGCACGGCGATGCTTATAGGAAAGCCAATCCAGGCAAACTCCGGGTTGTGTCGCTTGAGCATCCCCTGCGGCTGTTCGGGCATGTGATCCCGGTGGCTAAGAACGAGTATTCCCTCCTGGCGCTCCTGAATGCCGCGACCGCCGAGATCATCGATTCGGGCGAGTTCGAGGCGATTATGCGCAAATACGAACAAACGCCAGGGGTTCTCCTTATGCGCAAGGAAGACTATCAATAAGGTCGCGTCCGTCTTTGGTCCGACAGGAAGCCTGCCATGAAATTCTCCCAGCTTCTTTTGATTATCGCGCTGAGTTGTGCGACGGCTTTTGCCACAAGTTACTATATCGGTACGCATCGGACGGACGCCACCGCTCAGGCAGAGGCCAAGGAAACCGCATTTGATCGTATTGTGAAAACCAACATCTTACGCTGCGGCTACGCCGTTGCTACACCTTGGTTCATGATGGATCCAATAACGAACAAACCTTCCGGTATCGGCTATGAAATGACGAATGCGATCGCGGCGAAGATCGGTTTAAAGGTGGATTGGGTCGAGGAAACCGGCTGGGGCGTTGCCGAGCAGGGGTTGATGACCGGCCGTTATGACATGCTGTGTGGCAGCGTTTGTATTGACCCGCGCCGCGCGCGCGCGGCAACGTATTCGACACCTTATCTGCATTTGCCGATCATGGCCGTTGTGCGTGCCGATGATGCGCGTTTCGACAATACGCCCGCGCCGCTCAAGCTGATGAATGCAAAAGATATCAAACTGGGTGTGAAGAACGGCCATGTGTTTGAATTTATCGCCAACGAACAATTTCCACTGACGGGAAAAGTCTATGGCAACGATATTTCCGACGACACCGAATTTCTGGAAATGCTGAAAACTAAAAAAGTTGATGTTGCCTTTTCAGGCCAGAGCACGGTCGATCTCTACAACGAAAAAAATCCCGACAGCAAGGTTAAGTCCATTGCTGCGGTGCGTTTTTGCGATGGCGGTTATATGATGCCCCTGGGCGATATCCGCCTGAAATACATGATCGACAACGCGATTATGGAGTTGAGTACGAGTGGGCAAATCCGGCAGATATTAAATCATTGGGTGAAACCGGACGATCCGCTCTATGTTCGCGCGCCAGCTATGCCTTACGGAGAGAAATAACGTGTCCGTTTTTGATATTCTTGTTGCCTATCACATGGCCTTCCTGCAGGGGTTGCGGGTAACCTTGGAATTGTGCCTTGTCATCTGGTCCTGTGGGTTGATCCTCGGCACGACGTTGGGTATTGTTGGCGCCAATCATGCGGAAACCTGGGGCCGTTTCACACATGGCATGTCGTTCGCCTTTTCAGCGATCCCGACACTTGTTATTCTTTTCTGGTTGCATTATCCGGCGCAGGCGGTTTTCAACGTGGTTATCGATCCGTTCTATACCTCGGCGCTGACATTCTCGCTGGTCAATACCTTCGGTGTTGGTGAGCTGGTTCGCCAGGCGGTTTCCGATTTTCCCAAGCAATATATTATCGCGGGGCAGGTCTGCGGCCTCGGCCGTCGTGATCTGGTTCTGCGCATTCAATTACCGATCTTATTCCGCCAACTTCTGCCCGGCTTGATGGTGCAGCAAGTTGTCATGTTGCACGTCACGCTATTTGCCAGCCTGATTTCGGTTGAGGAAATCTTCCGTGTTTCCCAGCGTATCAACAGCACGATCTACCGCCCGGTCGAGATTTACACCGCGCTGGCGTTCTTTTTCCTGCTGGTGTGTTTGCCGATCAATCTCGGCGCCTATTACCTCAAGAAGCGCTATACGCGCGATTTTTCGGAGCGGTAAATGCTCTCAGCACGCAATCTGACTTTCAGCTATCCCGGCAAGCCGATCTTCAACAAGGTCAATATCGAGATTGATCTGGGTGGCATTACTGTGCTGATCGGCCCGAGCGGTGGCGGCAAAACCACATTGCTGCGTTGTCTTGCGTTATTGGAACATGCACAAGCCGGTGAAATCCGCATCGATGACGATGTTTTTAGTTATCCCTGGCCGGAGGGGAGTAAAGTCTTTGTGCCGCCCTGGCCAAAATTGACGACGGTGTTTCAGCAGCTGTTTTTATGGCCGCATCTGACCTTGCGCGAGAATATCATGATGCCGGTGCGTCGCCGCAATCACGGTGATACGAAAAATGAACTTGATGCCATGATCGACTCTTTCGATATGAAAGATTTTATCAATAATTACCCGAACGAGGCTTCGCTCGGGCAGAGGCAGCGCGTGGCCCTGGCGCGCGCCTTGATGCTCAAACCACGTTATCTGCTGCTCGATGAAATCACCTCGGCGCTGGATGTGGAACAAATCGCCAAGATCCTCACATATCTCAAAAATCTGCGCGGCAAAGATATCGGCATTTTCATCATCACCCACCTGCTTGGCTTTGCCCGGCACGCGGCAGATCGGGTATTCTTCATGGCCGATGGTGCGATTGCCGAAAGCGGCAGCCCTGACATCCTTCGCAACCCCCAGACCGAGCGTTTAGGTCAGTTTCTTTCCGTCATCGCGGCGGCAAGTTAAATGTCTTTGCCTTTGCCTACCAATCCAACACCAACCGCTTTTCTTGGTGTCGATAGATCCGCCTCCGGGCGGCGCTGGCTGGCGCGCGAATGTGATGAGCGTTTGGCATTGGCTCTAGCGCAACGCCATGCCCTGCCGGATTTGATCGCAAGGAGCTTGAGTGCACGCGGCATAACGCTTGACGGCGCACCGGGATTTCTGGAACCACGCCTGCGCGACATGCTGCCGAACCCGAGCGCCCTTAAGGATATGGATATTGCGGCGACGCGCATGGTGGAAGCCCTTCAGCGCGGGGAGAAAATCGCCGTGTTCGGTGATTACGATGTTGATGGTGCGACTTCCTCGGCGCTGCTGATTCGCATGGCGCGTGCGGCTGGAACAGAGCTGCGGCTATATGTGCCTGACCGTTTGCGTGAAGGTTATGGCCCGAATGTTCCGGCGATGCGACAATTGGCCGAAGAAGGCGTCAAGCTTGTCATCTGCGTTGATTGCGGCACGACGGCGCATGAACCACTTAAGGTCGCGCAAGACGCCGGGCTTGATGTCATCATCCTCGACCATCATGCTGCGGAACCTATCATGCCCCCGGCGACGGCCATCGTGAATCCAAATCGTCTCGATGAAAATGGCGAATATGGCACCCTAGCCGCTGTGGGCGTGACGTATCTCTTTATCATCGCTGTTAACCGCGCTTTACGCGAAGCCGACTGGTATGGCGCTTCACGGCCTGAGCCTGATCTTTTGAAATTTCTTGATCTTGTCGCGCTCGGCACCGTTTGCGATGTCGTGAAGTTGACCGGCCTCAATCGCGCTTTCGTGGCGCAAGGGCTGCGCGTCATGAGCCAGCGCGGCAATGCGGGTATTATGGCCCTGGCTGAGGTTGCCGGATCAAAAGGCCCGATGGATGCTTATACCGCTGGGTTTATTCTTGGCCCACGCGTGAATGCGGGCGGGCGTGTCGGCGCGGCCGATCTCGGCGCGCGCCTGTTATCGACGGACGACCGACCGATGGCGCTTCAATTGGCACAGCATTTACATGAATTAAACAAGGAGCGCCGTGCCATCGAAGCGCAGGTGCTGACCGAAGCCGAAGCCATGACGATGATCGAAAATCTGCCCATGGCGTTCGTCGCTAACGAAAACTGGCATCCCGGCGTCATCGGCATCGTGGCTTCGCGTCTTAAGGAGCGTTTTCATCATCCGGCGATTGTCATCGCGATTGAGGGTGAGGTGGGTAAGGGCTCCGGGCGTTCGGTGAATAATGTCGATCTTGGCGCCATCATCATCGCCGCGCGGCAGGCTGGCCTTCTGATCAATGGCGGCGGGCACAAAATGGCCGCTGGGTTCACTGTGGCGCGCGATAAAATCAATGATCTATGTGCTTTTCTGGCGGAACGCATCGGCAGGCAGATCGCTGCTGAACCTTTGGGGCCGAGCCTGACGCTGGATGGCTTGCTGGCGTCGTCGTCGCTGCACCCGGATTTTGTAAAAAACCTTGCAGCGTTAGGGCCTTTTGGCGCCGGTAACGCCGAACCACGTTTCGCGTTGGCCGATTGCCGTATTGTACGTGCCAGCATCGTCGGCGAAAAACATGTCAGTGTCATCGCCATGCAGGGCGGCGTCCGGCTCCGTGGCATCGCTTTTCGCGCCATGGAAAGCGGCCTCGGCGAGGCTTTGCTTGATCGACATCAGCGCGCCTGCCATCTCGCTGGACGGTTGCGGCTGGAAGAATGGCAAGGTGAGGAGCGTGTCCAGCTTCATATCGATGATGCATGTTTAGTGTCCTCACTGGCTGGGCCATCCAGCATGGCGCGCATGCATTAAATT
>Ga0206945_1007_pt1 | contig 63337 bp, 51 predicted proteins | sample Alteio_BWOrgHeat_5_FD_152982 | JGI IMG/M metagenome (GOLD analysis project Ga0206945, IMG submission 152982) | Enriched cells from forest soil in Barre Woods Harvard Forest LTER site, Petersham, Massachusetts, United States -... | ecosystem: Environmental > Terrestrial > Soil > Temperate forest > O... | reverse complement strand
CGCGCAACAGATTCGAAAGCAACCGCGCCAGTTGCTCGAAATGATTCCCGATCTCGAATTGGTCGCGCTTAGCGAGTCCGAGATTTGTTGCGGAGCGGCGGGCAGTTACAACCTAACTCAGCCCCAGATGGCCGATCGCCTCGGCGAACGTAAAGCAAACCACATTCTCGACACCGGCGCTGCCGCCGTCTTCACGGCCAACGTCGGCTGCCTGTTGCAGATCACGCGGCATCTCCGGCACCGAAACCCAAGTCTCTGGATTGCTCATCCCATCGACGCCCTGTGGTCGGCATACAGCGGGGAAGAAATGAAGTAATTCAGGCGGGCTCGCGCTGCACGCGCGTACCATCGGCTTGGCGCCTATCAAGCCGCGAGGTTGCCGCCAGCCCGAAAGCCAAAACCATGATGAGCGCCACCGATCCCAGAGTTTTTGCCTCTCGATTCGGAACTGCTTCGACAATTCGCCGTCCGTCGCTCAATTGAGCAGTCTTTGTTTCGGGCAGCACCGGTGCCGGGAGTGACCCACGCGCATCGGTCCCCGATTCCGTAACCCGCATCGTCCAAGTATCTCCCTGAATTACCGATCCCGCAGCATCTGACCGCTCCGACTCGGGTCGCGGATCGAGGCCGGCCGGGATCGGCGCGGACTTGAGTCCGGCTGTTTCGAGCGCTTGCACCCCCGGGCCCAGAGCTACCCAACGCCGCAGTCCTTCGCCGGTATCGTCTGCCCCGCGCGCCGAAACGTGCGGAACTTCAACCGGCTGGGCCCGTCCCGCCGCGAGTCTTCCACTGACCGCAATTCGATGCCGCCCGGGAAGGCAATCAATCTCCCAGATCATGCCGCGCAGCGTAAATCGCGAATCGCGAAGCCGCGTGCCGGGAGGAAGTGAAATCCGCGGTCTTTCGCCGTCGAGTCGCCTTGTCTCGACCACGATGGTCTGGACCATCCCCGTCCGAAACTCGCCCACTAATTGCGCGTCTATCATCGCATTCCATTCGAGCGCTCGGTTGGACGATTCGACAAATGTCAGAATCTCTCCGCTGAGTTTGGCGACAGCGCGATGCAATGTAAATGCGGCCGGTCCCGTCGCCGCCGTCAAGCCAGCCCATCTCACACCAGGCAAATCCGTCGTCGGAAAGGTCTGGAACAACCGGACATCCTGGTCCTCCAAGCGCCAACCCTCTCGCGCCTGGACCGTTAACTGCGTCCATTGCTGACGGACGCCAATTTGTCGGAGAACGGGTGTGACAAACGGCGTTTTCTCCTGGGCAGACTCGTCCGCGATGCGCGGCAATACCCCGGTCAGCGTCAGGTTAGCGGAGTGGTCGGACGGCCGTGAATCGAGCCAAGCCTGTAACCGCGAGCCCGAGCGCGACCAATAGCGGAGCCCTTCGCCGCGAACATCGGTGATCGAAATCGAAGCCGGCACTTCCCACTCCAATAGCCCCGAAAACGGCGGCTCAGACCACCGGGCGCTGGCCTGCAGCTCGACCTGCCCTGGACCGACCAGCCAGTTGATCTGCTGTTCGCCGGATGAATTCGATTCCGGAAGGTGCAAATCCAAGCGTAGAACCGGCGTGGGCTGATGGGTGCGGCGAAACGCCAGATCCGGCTCGCGGTCTACAATATCGACCCGCAGCGGTTGCCAGATCGTGTGCAAGAACTCATCCGGTCCGAATCGCTCCCAACCCCGCGCCTCGTTCAACTGGGTCCCCAAATCCTGCAACCGCACCGCCGCGGTCGTCTCGCAGTCAAAATCGCCCACCAATTCGGGAAATGATAACGCCGGCTTGTCGCCCGGAAGTTGTCGCGACAAAAGCTCCAATTCCATTTGAACCTGCCCGGTCAGCGGCGTCTGAAACTCGAAATGATGCCGCTGTCGCCCAGCCGCTTCGATGCGCCGCCATTCACGAATCGAGATGGGTCCCGATAATCCCGCCGGATCGTCAACCTGCCTAGGCGCAACGTCGGAAAGTTCAAGTTCCGGCGGTACGTCGAATTCCAATGCTTTGGGCCCGCCCGGACCAAAGCGAAACCGAAAGACCGATTGCAATCGTTCGGACGATTCGGTGATTTCCCACAGATGAGCCGCTTGTACCACAGGTCGGGGCAGCGCGGCGGCCGAGGATTGCCGCCAACGAAGGTGCATGTTGCCGATGCGACCGAGATCGACTTCCAGTCGTGGACCACTTTGTGCACTACTGGTCCGTTGTGCGCCGCGAGCGGCAATAATCTGAGCGTCCGTCGATGACGGCGAGAGTTGAACATTGCACGAGCTGATCGGCGCTTCGGGAATCGCGAATCGAGTGTCGCGTTCGACCTCGCCAGTGATTGGCGTCTGGAACTTGAGAACGACCGTATGCGAGCCCCGACCGACCAATTCGAAAGTGAATCGGCCTGGTTCGTCGTTGATTCGCGGCAGTGCAGAAAGTCGGTCGACTTCCGAGCTCAACAATTGGACGTCGGGCAACGCGATCGTCAGCGGGCCGAGGCCGTCGGCATAGCGGAAGGCTTCGAAGCGGGCTGACCAACGCACAAACGATCCGACCACTTCGCCGTCGTAGTGCGATTTGAGCAATACCGCGAGCGCCGACGGCTCGCCCTGCCGGCTCATTGCCCGAAGCGATTCAATCAGGTCAGGTGGGACCAGCGCTGTTTGCATCCCCGGCGTGGAACCTGGAATTAGATAAACCGGCGCAACCTCCATCGGCCCAGCGATGCCTGAAACAGCAATCGCCGCAAAGATTGCCAACGAGGCGACCAGGACGCCGGATCGCTTCGACTCGTTTGCGGCTGATGGCACGATCGCGCGCCGACGGAACAACTCGGCGATCTCCACCGCAATCAATACCAAGCCGATCGCGAGCGCTGACGCCGAGAGTCCCCAGAGAAAGGAAGGCAACCAAATGAGCCCGAGACCGGCCGCGAGCAGTTCAATTGCCAAAACAAACCGCCGGCCACGCTGAACAGTAACGATCAGAAGCACAGGAATCGCGCTCGCCACGAATCCGATAATCACCAATCCCCACATCCGAACAACATAAATCTTCGAGATGGTATTGATCGAATTCGTTTCCCAGTCGCTCCATTCATCCGGATTCCCCATTCCCCAGCTGAGCCATTGTTCAATGGACTCACCCGCCCGAGACGGCGCACGCACAACGGCTTCATGCGGATGCTGAATTTTGAGATCATTCATAGTCGGCGAAGGCCTCGCGCGAGATCCACTTGGGTCCTCCAAGGTCAGCCCACCAGGAATACGACGAATCTCTCCGAGCGAAATTGGCACGACGCCCGATGGTAGCCGCCAAACTCGCCGCGGATTCATGGCGACCGGAAGCGTTGGCTCCTGAGTTTCCAACCGATCAAGCGCGGCAAGTGGCGAGCGGCGAGTCGCGTACATGAGATCGACCACGCTCGATCGACGTGCCGGATTCCACGGCAACATCAATGAACCCTGATCGTCATGCAGATTGGACGCGGTCGCATCGCTCCCGTTAATCCGGATCGACACGATTTCAGAGTCCGTCGGCATCATGACCGGCAGTTCACGGCCAGACCACGCGCTGAGGCGAAAGTGAAGCCGGTGCAAGGTCCGTCCGTCGTCAGTGGGCTGAATGACCAACGTGTCCTCATCGACTCGTGCCATCTGCCCGGGTTCAGATTGCGATGACATCGTCAGCGCCAAGAAAAACGGCGTCGGACCATAGATAAAGGCCTGCCGCGCCCAGCCGTCAGAACCTGCCGGGACTTCGTCGACGAGCGCCTGGATTGCCTCGGTTCGGAACGATTCTCCAGGGACGGATCGAACCACGACCCGTCCTTCGAATGACTCCGCCCCGGCGACCGTAAGCAGGGGAACCTCGATGCGCTCCGCATTTGGGGGCAGATTCGCCGTTAATTCGAACGAAGTCGGCGCTTGCAGCCGCCGGTCGAGCGTCAATCGCCACCACGAGCCGGCGGCGAAGCGAGCCACATTCCGCCGCCCCAAGAAATCCCAGCCGTGCATCGAGCCAATTTGCCAGATTGCTTCGGACACCGGCTGACTCATTAGCAGCTCCAGAGAGCGCGCTTCCGCAGCGCCTTTGAGCGAGCGCCACGAGTCGAATACAACGGGGGCCGACACGAAAAGGAGAAATTCCTCGGCTGCGGAAGTCGCGGGCTTCAGTTGAAGTTTGTAGGTCGCCCGGCGACGATCATTTCCAATCAACAGATCGACATCGCAACGAGACTGGACTCGCCCCCGTCGTTGTCGGACTTGAATCGTCCCCTGGGGAGCGCCACGAAACGTCGTGGACTGATCGGATCGCAGCGATCGTCCGCCAGCTGCAATCTGAGCCACGGCAGGTCCGAGACGGACGGACAGACTGCCCTCGCGAATGATGTCCGTGTCGGGCCGAAGTTGCGGCACGCTTAATGCGGCAGTTGGCCCGTCTGGGCTGGAAGTCCAGTGAATCCCAGGCCCACGCAGCCGGATCGTCAGCCGCCGGTCTGTCGTCTCCGCCGGCAACGATTGCTTGCCTAGATCGATAAAGAGCAATGCTGGCTTGCTTCCAGCACTCGACGCTATGCTCCATCGCAAGTCTGAATTGGGAGAACTGCTCTCGACTTGCTCAACTTCCCATCCGATCGGAACTCTCCATGCAAACTGAAAAACCGAACCTTGCCGAGCGACGATTTGCACGTCCACAGCGAGGCTCGTTTGCTCCGCATCAATGCGCCAGACCCACGTTTCGCGCGTTTGAAACGTCCCAGCCACGACGCGAATGTGCGCTTCAGGGCGTTTGCCGACATCTGGCCCCACTTCCCGCGATTGAAGGACGATCGCCCGCATTTGTCCGGACATCGCAGGCCCAGCTAGGTGCTGAAACCCGCCCGGTATCCACGCTTCAAATTCCAGGTCCGGATGCACAAGGATAGTCAATTTCTCGCCGCGCGATAGTCCCCCTACCACTTGGACACTGGGGCTTGTCCACGGCTGAGATGGCGACGGAAGCGGAGCAAGCGCTCGAACGCTCACGCGGCCACCGCGAAACGAGTCGTTCCAGTGAACTTCAACTCGATTGCCGCTCGCGACTGGAACAATCGCCCAGCTTTCCATGTCCGGCGCTTCAACTTCCAGCACGCGCAATTCCGGGGACAGATCGAGACTCATTTGCCGCGCGCTGCCGCGCTGCACCTGAACATCAAGTAGGTATTCACACTCGACTTGGCCGGGAGTAAGTTTCTGAGTCGTCTGAGTATAGCTTCGCAGCAAGGGCGGCGGCTGACTCGACGTAGGCGGCGTCAGCACGCTGAGGCGGACCGCCAGACCCCCGCCCGCCGACCGCGGAAAAGAAAGCCGCCACCGCCGACGACCGGGGTAATCCGCCGCCAACGGACCGGAAAGGACGGCCTCGTCGCGATCAACCTGCGGACGAAGATCGAGGGGTAAATCAAGCTCAAGAGTCGTGACCGCGCAATTTGGCAGCCTGATTTCGAAGCGCACGGCGCCCGGTTCCGGCAAGCCGCGCGCGGACCAGTCGAGCGACAATGTTCGCTCGCCTTTCCCTTCGACCAGCAATTCCAGTCCCGAGCCGGGCCGGTTATCGAGCACACCCAATACTGCCGGAGCCCGATTCGACCAGCGCGCCGCGCGCAACGCCAACTGAAGCGAGCCGAGCGACAATCGCCCAGGGCCTTCAGCGTCATGCACGATTTTCCATTGCGCCGTTCCAGTGAGCCCGGCATCGCTGAATTCAGCGCGGTAATGCGCCTCGACCAATCTCGGCGGCGCTTTTCCGGCGGCCTCCGCTTGTGCGGCTTGCCGAACAAGGTGTTCGAACTGAGCGCGCGGCATTTCCGTCAGCACGTTGCGCCGAATGCGCTCCATCTCGGCAGTGACTCGCTCGGGAGGAATCTGGATACGTTGGATCGGAAGCGGATCAGCTTCTTGAGCCGCTGCTCGATCTGCCAAAAACAGGACAAAGTCAAGCGGCGCGAGCGTCAGGAGTAATACCACGAATGACCAGACGAGTTTCTCGCCCAGTCGTCGAAACGACTTCGAGAGAGATGGCATTCGAGTGTGACGACCAGACGCCATGCTTGATTGGGATCCCGATTGAAAGCACTACTGTCGCGAAACTCGCTCACGGCGCCGGCGGGGCCTCGACGGCGGCGGGTTGAAGCCTGCGTTGACTGCTTCCGGCGACGGCATGTGACGATGGCTTGGTGCGCGTAAAGCCGGGCATGAAAACGACTCTGCGGCGATATCGCCGCGACTGCCAAACGACGATAAGCACCATCAACGCCAAAACGAGCAGGCCCGGCGGCGTTCCCGCGACAAACGTCAATGTAGCCTGTGGCCAAGTCAGCGCCGCCGCAGCGCTGACCGTCAGGAGGCCGGTCAAAATCATCCAGAACAGCCAGCGCCTCTGCCGGGCGAACACCAGAATTCCACCGGCGACGAGCGCGGTCAGCGAGCATGTCAGATACCAAACGATTCGCGGAATCGCAATCAGTTTGACCGGCCCCAGCCCCGCCTGACGCACGATCGTGCCGCCGTCGCTCGAGGTGAGTTCTGGCGCGTCGCCGGTTGCGTTTTCGAGACCCGCTCGCAGCCATTGTTCCAATTGGATTCCACTTCGAGCGGGCAATGGGATCGGCAAACCCCGCTTCAAGCCCCAGCGCTGGTCCAAATCCAACCAACGATCGCCCGGAATCACGATGTCTTCAGTCGGCAACATGATCTGCCAACGGACCGCGCCGACGAATACGGGACCGCGCAATCGGGGTGGCGAGAGATGGACGGACCAGGCGCTCGGCAAGATCGCTCTCGGCAAGTCCGACATGATGTAGCCGACGGCAAGTTCCGCGACCGTATCCTTCGCGGATAGCGGAATGCGAACGATTCGTCCGGCTGTGGCCGCAATCGGCATGCCGGCGCCATCAACCACCGCGACCTGATCGAGCCGTTTGTCATTCAAAAACAGTTCCAAGTTTCCCATCGCCGCAACGGTTGCCGGCAATTCCACGTCCAAATGAGAGGCGGCCACTCGCCGCAGAGCAAAGCGGGCCAGGTAACGGTGTTGGCCGCCCTCGCCCGGCGTGACCTGGATCAATGTTCGCTCCGCAATGATACCGGCGGGCGCCAGGCCGGCGGATTTCTCGAAAGCCAGTGTTAGCGGCAGCATCGGCCCGCTGCCATGCAACACGAGAGCGGGCAAACTGTCGTGTTCGGCAACCACATCCGGCGCCAAAACGTCCCAAGGCCCCTCTTTCAAAAGCGGACGCTGATTGCCGGTTACCCATACATGCATGAGCGTGTCGCAATCCGCGACCGTAACCGGCCACAGCATGGCCGCTACTTGACGCGATGTGATCTGCTCTTCGGATTCCTCTAGCGGCCAGGAATACTCAAGAATCGCGGTGCTTTCCCGATCCGCTGACGCGCCCATGCCGAGCAACCATTCGCCGTTGTCGCGGCGAGTCAACGTGCCCCCTGAAAGGGCGCGCACGCGATTAAGCGCGGGCCCCACCGATCGCAACACGAGCTGCCGAGGCGAGTCGGAGGCGGGCAGGATGATTTGTTCCAATGCGGTCGCCTGCCGCTCCTCGATCGTCAGGTCCACAACCGTTCGGACCGGTACGATGGCGCTTAGCGGGACCCATGACAAATCGATCTGCGCCGGATGAACCACGGCAAGGCCGATCGACGGCGGCTTGCCCGGCCGCTCCTCCAGCTCCTTTGTCCACGCACCGACCCGATCGCGATCCCATTCATGAAGAGCGCCGCGAAGCTGATACCCTTCAGGTACGGCGACCGTCGCTTGTCCTTCGCGGTCGATGGCATGAAGCACTCTTGGGAGCGGCAGGCTCGCGGTTTCGCGAGTCCGCGGTCCCGTCCCCGGCAGCGTTGCTTCGGCGTGCGGATAAATCGCCTCTACCTGGATCGTGGTCACGCTCTGGCGCGGTCGGGCAAGTCGAACCTGCCAGCGATTCGACGCCGCATCCACGCGCTCGATTTTCTCGACCAACTCTCTCGGCCCAACTTCGACGCTGGGCTGCAATAGCGCCGGAATTTCCAGATCGAGCGTTTCCAAATCCGAGCGGATTGGAGTCGCGACAATCGCCGTCGTCAACCGCCAGCCGGCTTCGGTCAGCGTCAAATGGTGCGAGACCTGCGCCCGCAATTCGCCGCGGATCGATTCCACATCGACGAACAACATCGGCGCAGCCGACACGCTCGATGAAATCTGGCCATAACCATAAACGGCTTGAACGGATTCGGCGCGAACATCGCCCGCTGCCGGCTCCGCCGGCAATTCACGCTGTCCGACATCGTTCCGCAATCGCGAAGGTCTCGCTCGCAAATTGTTGGCGGAGATGACGCGAATTGTACCCTGTTGTTTCAGCGCTCCTTCGAGACTAAAAGGGCCGATTGCCACCGGTTTACCCTGTCGCGGTTGTCGAACCACGACATTCAACGTAACCGACTCCATACCGCCATCATCTGACCGGATAATCCATCGCGACTTTTCGTCGTTCATCGAATACGCGGTCGGTCCCGCGCCGGATGCAATTCCATTTAACGCGACCTCCGCGCCCGCCGGCGTTTGCAGCTTCCATTCCACGATGCGTCCACGCAGCGATTTCAAGAGCAGCGTTGCGGTCGTCTCGATGCCGCCCTCTCCGAGGCGGACGCGAATGTCTCCGTCGGCGGACAGCAACGGCTCATTCGGTTTTTGCGGCGCGGGACTGTCCCAAACGAGCTCGACTCCCTCCACGGCTCCAAGTGCTACCGCCGGCCAGTCCCCAGTCGGCTTCAGCAGATCCTTTGCAGCGAGCGTTCGATACGTTGTCGCGAGATTGAAGGGAGAGGCGGGAATCAGCGGTTTCAGTCGCACCGACGGCACGCCGGCTGGGACCTCGAACTGCTCGATCACGGAAATCGGTGACCCGGGTAGATTCAGCGCTACGCCACGTTCGCCTGCCTTGCCGCGCGACTGCAACGGCAATTCGAGATCCAGCGTCAGCACGTGCGCGCCCACGCCATCGACGGCAACTGCATATCCGTCCGTCCCCGATTGCAGCATCGGCGGCTTGCTGGCATCGAGCGTCGCAGCAACCGCCGCTGCTCGCCGAAGTCCGAGAAACCATGTCGAACGCGCCGTCGCGCTGACAAACTCGAACACGGCGCGCACCTTGACCACGTCCTGCTGTCCGCGCAGCTCGACCCGGCCCGTGATCCGGCACTTGCTTGGTATCTGCGGCTTGTCCGGCGCAATTTGCTTCTTGAGCTGATCGATCGAATCAATCAGCCGGCGGTATTCCTCTGGCGAGAGGACGACCGCATCAACCTTTCCCAAACCTTCACGAACATCTCCGCGAACGACAATCACCGTTCCAGGAGGGAATTTCATTTCTTCGAGTGGGCGCGGCGCGACTCTCAGCTGCTCGATCGGCGGATCGACGGCGCGGACAATCGCCGGCAATAGCAGCGCCAGGAACATAGCCAGGATGCGGCACATGATGTCGGCCATTATAGCCGACCGCATCATTAAACCGGACGTAGATTTTCCAGCTTCACAGGTGTTCGAGGACAGCGGCTAACGATTGTAGCGGTCGCGCCGGCCGTTTTTGGGCGACTGCACGGCCGCTCAAATCGAACGACGCGGCCGGTACCTGTTGCCGGCGCCGGTTCAACAAAAAAAGCCCAGGCGGCGACCGGCTGGGCTATCGTTCAATCGCTCGAACTGAATGACGCGCAGCGTCTACGGCTTGCTCGGCTTCTTCGCGCCGAGGTGACTTTGCATCTTCTCGACGAATTTCTTCATTTCTTCCTTGGTGATGAAGCCGTCGCCGTTGGCGTCAATGCGTTTGAATAGCTTGTCGATTTTCTCAGGGTTGTCTTTGAACTTTCCCTTGGGAGCATTTTCGAGTGCGGTTTTGAATTCTTCAAGCGATATCTTCCCATCGCCGTTCGTGTCGGCCTTTTCGAACAGTTTCATCAGCATTTCGCCCCGGCCCATGCCCGCCTTGCCTTTGTCCTGGCCGGCACCAGGATCATCGCCCGCCGGGGCGCTGCCTGAAACCACAAGTGCCGCCACCATTGCCGCGATTGCTAGTCTCATGGTAATGCTCCGAGTTGTCGCTGACTCTCTGGCCACGTTCGCCGCCGCACAAGCAATTCAACACCGCGTGCCTCGAACGGTTCCGATCCATAGCACCGAAATTCAAGATCAGCCAGGCGTCGCCGCCGCAGTGTGGCGACACCGTTGCAACCGCTCGCATCGACCGGTAGGCTGATGGCATGGATCGAGACAAACCCGCCGCGACCAGCGAGTCGCCCCGCGAACTGTTGCTCTATCATTTTTGCCGCATGCAATTGCCGGCCGTGCGCCTTACGACCGACACGTTCGGTCTGCATTTGCACCGGACCTTTGCTCTGTATCTGGCCAAATCTCCGGGCGTTACTGAAGCGGCATACCTAGACAGTCTATACGCGATCGACTGGTATCTGTGCGTCGGCTGCCTGGAGCGACAACAGACGGCCTGGGAGCGATTATTCGCGAGCCGCACTGGACGAACCGACTGCCTGCTGATCGACGCGCTACGGGCCCGGGCCGTCCGCCTTTATCCGCGCGACGAGGAAAAGCAGGACAGTGCCGTGAGCGAGTTCTGGAGCCACTTGATTGTCAGCGAATCCGCGGGCTCGATCCCGGTCCTCGCCCGCTATGACGGCCAACGGCCGCTCACGCCGTGGCTGATCCGCGTCTTTCAGAATTGGCACCTCTCCCAGCTCCGCGCCAAGCCGGACGAAACCGGTCTGCCCGAGGAAGAAATCGGCCTGCCGTTGCCGCCGCAAACGGAGGATCGCTGGCACGAGGCATTCGTCCAAGCCGCGCGCGATTGGCTCGCCGAACTTGCCGACGAGGATTTGCTGCTCCTGGGATTGAGAATTCGCTACCGGATGAGCCAGCGCGATGTTGCCAAGCTGTTCGGCATCCACGAAGGTAATGTGACACGGCGTACAGACAAGCTGCGCGATCGTTGTTTGAAGCAGATCGGCGAGGTGTTGGTCCGCGAGGGCTGGGAGGGAGACGATCTCGGCGAATTCGTCATGACCGAAATGGGCGCGCTGCTGCTGGACGACCCGCGCCTGTCGGCCGACCGGCTTGCGACCCTGCTCGCAGCCCGCGGCAAACATTTGCCCGAACCAGGACAAGAGAGTGACTCGTAACGACTCGCTTCGTTGAATTGAGAATCCACCTCAACCGCGACTGCCATGCCCCCACCCGGTTACGAGCCATTTCTGGAGACGATCCTCGATAACCCGAGTGACGACGGCCCGCGCATGGTCTATGCCGATTGGCTCGAGGAGCAGGGCGACCCGCGCGCGGAGTTCATTCGCGCCCAGTTGCAACTTGCCCGCATCGCCGAAGGCGATCCCGAATGGGGACAGCTTTCAGACCGCGAGAACGAGCTTCTGACCGCCCATGGCGATAAATGGCGCGCGGAAATTCCTGAATTTGCTCGCAAAGGATGCGAGTTTCGCCGTGGGTTCGTCGGTCAGGTCAGCATTTGGACGCCCTGGGATCGCGAATATGGGCCGGAGTTGTCGCGGCTCGCGCCGGTCGAAAAGCTGGTGCTCCATTTCGTGGCGCACCAAATGGAGGAATTCGCTCAACATCCGAATCTGCGGCACCTCTCCGAGCTAGCGATCCTCGACGATCAAATGGAACCGCACGACCTTTGGATCTTGCTGAATTCGGAAGCGGCTGTAAACCGGCTCACCACGCTGCAATTCATGGGGATGGCATTGCTCGACGCCGGAGCGCGGTTGTTCGCCGTCAGTCGCCATCTGGACCGGCTGAATCGGCTCGAGCTGATTCGCTGCCGGATCGGCGGACCGGGCCTGCAGGAATTCGCCAACCGCTCGCATCTTCCCGCGCTCAGATGGCTCGATCTTTCCGACAATGATGGCAACGTCAATCAAGGGAGTGACCATAGCAGCAGTTTGGGCAACGACGCCTTTTGGATGTTGCTGAACTCGCGATTGATGGCTCAGCTCACGGGCTTGCATTGGAACGACAATGGGCTTACCAGCCACGCAATTCAAATGCTCTCACAGTGCCCCAACGCGAGCAATTTGACTCATCTGGAAATCGCCGGCAATCACGTCGGCGATCCCGGCATGCGGCTATTGATGCAGAAGTTCTCGAATCTTCAATGGCTCAACGTGGCGCGAAATCCATTCACCAATGGCATGGCAATGATGTTGAAGGAAACTTTTGGAGAGCACGTTCGCGTCGGTGTGCCGGGAGAATCGACTTAAGGCGTGGATCACAGGCTCAACGAAAATCCGCCCTAAGCATCACGACGGTGAAGCGAATCTCTCACCGCGATCACGATTCGAGCGCATGCCTCGGCGTCGGACGCAGCCTCGTGGTGTCGAAGCGGCAATCCGAGGTGACGGCATACATCCGGCAGTTTCGCCGATCTTAGTTTCCAGGTCTTTCGCGCCAGTCGGACGGTGCAAACGAACGGAGTCGCCGGCACGGGCAGCAGAGCCCGCTCGCAACAGGTCCGCAGAACGTTGCGATCGAAACCGGCATTGTGTGCTGCGACAAACGAAGCCCCATCAAGCAACTCCGCCATCCTCGGCCAAACGTCGCCGAAGACTGGTTGGTCCTTGACGTGCCTCCACGTGATGCCATGGATATACGAAAACGTGAACGACGCCCGCGGCGGCCGGATCAAGCACGACCTTCGCTCCACGATCACTGAACCCTCGACGCGGACGAGGCCCAACGCGCAGGCACTGTCGCTTCCATAGTCAGCGGTCTCGAAATCGAGCGCGACGAATGGTCCTGCGGGAACGAGTGGGGTTTTAGTACTGCTTGACGTGGGCTGCATGGACTTCCTGGCCTCGAAAGCAATACGGTGATTATGTCGCCCTCAGACGCGATTGTCTCGTCAAGAACGGGCTGCACGATGATCCATTTGCTCCAAAGGCTCACGCTGATCCGAGCGCGGCACCGGTCTGTCTGGTGGCTTCTCGCGTTCATGTTTATCGTTGGATTCGTGCTCTTGGCTCACGGCTGCCACGGCGACGCCGACCATGAGCTTTGACAAGTCCGGCAATCTGGAGTAATCGCGCTGTTGGCAGTTCTTCAGTCTCTCGCGTACAGTAGCGGGATTCCCCAATTTCCGGAATCCGAACATGTCCGACATTCAATCAACCAGCGGCTTGAAGCGCCAGTTCGGCTTGTTGCAAGCGACCGCGCTCAACGTCACGATGATCGTCGGCGCCGGCGTTTTTGCGACCATCCCCTTGATGCGACAGGAATTGCCCGGCCCCTATCTCTGGATTGGCTGGGCGCTCGGCGGCGTTTTGATGTTGGTGGACGGACTCGTCTGGGCCGAACTGGGCGCGGCGATGCCGAGTTCAGGCGGTTCCTACCTGTACCTGCTCGAAAGCTATGGCCGAAAGCGCTGGGGAAGAGCGGCCGCATTCCTCTTCATTTGGCAGTTCATGATTAGCGGGCCACTCGAATTGGGAAGCGGTCTCATTGCGATGTCAAGTTTCGCGCCTTCGGTTTCCGAAAAATTCGGCCAATTCAATGATGCCCATTCAGTCAACTGGTCGCTGGACGTGAATGAACACGTGCCCAAGTTCCTTCAATCCTCGGGTCCTGTAAAGGTTGGCGTCACAATCAACCCGGCGCGATTCTGCGTGCTGGCGTTAGGCGTCCTGATGATCGTACTGCTTTACCGCCGGATCACGGCGCTGGGAAAGCTGACGGTCTTGCTCTGGATCGGTGTGTTAAGCGTAATTGGCTGGGTGCTCTTCGAAGGTTTTTTTCGCGGCGACCCGAGCTTGGTATTTGCCAATTTCGGCACACCAAACGAACTCCCGAGGCACTTCGCCGGGAAGGTCGGCGCGATCGTGTCGCTCGCGATGTACTCGTATCTTGGCTATTACAATGTTTGCTACATTGGCGACGAAGTCCACGACCCCGGCCGGACCATGCCGCGGTCGATTGTGCTGAGCGCCTTGCTCGTCGCCGTGTTGTTCATCGCCCTGCACGTCGCCATGCTCAGCATCGTGCCGTGGAATACAATCCCGACCGAGCAGAAGCTACTCGACGACTACAGCCTTCCCGCCGAAATGATGAAAAGGATTTACGGCGATGGCAGCATTGCGGTTACGCTTGTTTCACTCCTGCTAATCTGGAGTTGCTTCGGTTCGGCTTTCGCCGGCATGCTCGGTTACGCCCGCATCCCCTACGGCGCAGCCCGGCAGGGCCACTTCTACGCCGCGCTTGCGAGCGTCCACTCTCGACTGCAAATCCCACACGTCTCGCTGTTTCTAATTGGCGGCTTGACCCTTTTCTGGACGTTTTTCGACTTGGATAGCGTCATCAAGATCCTGATCGTGACGCGCATCCTCGAACAATTCATCGCCCAGATCGTCGGCGTCATGATCCTTCGGCGCACGCGACCGGACATGCACCGGCCATACAAGATTTGGCTCTACCCATTGCCGTGCCTCTTGGCGATGCTCGGCTGGCTCGCAGTTTATTTCCTCTCGGATCGCATCTACATCGCGCTCGGTCTGCTGACGATGACGATGGGCATCGTGGCGTTCCTGCTCTGGTCGCGAGTTTCCCGCGACTGGCCATTTGCCGCGACCGAGCCGGTCAAAAACGCTTGATCTTGTCGCCCGCCGTGGATGGAACTTATAATGCGGAAGAATCGACTGGGGAATGGTGTAACGGTAGCACGAATGGCTCTGGACCATTTAGTCTAGGTTCGAATCCTAGTTCCCCAGCTTGACCGTCACGTTGAGTTCACATCGCATTGGCATTGGACTCGCGCTGCGAACCACTAGAAACCAAGCCATTTCACCTCAATACAGGCTGCGTTGACATTATACCGACACTTCGCTCGCATTGCCAATGCTGCCCCCAAAATGCCCCCATTTGGTAAGATTCTGCCCCCAATCTGCCCCCAAATTCGCACGCCACTATTAGGTGTCGCGGAGCGGGTGCTCTCTGGTGCGAATGCCGATTGTCTCAGAGCAACCAAGTGCTGCAAGGTTCATTACCCACGGCCAGGTTCCGTTGAGCGCTTTGATCACGTCTACACGCTAAACGGCTTGGCTAGGATGTTTGTGGCTTTCGGGTCGCTGCGCGGCTGTCGGACGTTGACGGTCACCGACCGGCGGCGTCGCATCGAGTGGGCCGAATTTGTCCGGTCCTCACGTCGACGGTGAGTACCGTGCCGCACAGAAGGTCGTGCTCGTGATGAATCAACTGAATACCCAGGCGGCCAATCTCTACGCGGCGTTCCCACCCGCCGAAGCGAAGCGGATTGCGGATCGGTTTGAGAATCACCACACGCGCAAACACGGCAGTTGGCTAAACATGGCCGAGATCGAACTTGAGCGCGCTGTCCCTGCATTGCCTGTCGCGGCGCATCGCCCCGTCCGAAGCGCTCTAAGAAAAGATTACACGATGGGTAGCCGAACGGAACCAACGGCACTGCAAAGTAGACTGGCAGTTTACCACCGCAGACGCTCGCATCAAACTCCGCAATCTCTACCCCTCTATTGACAGCCGACAATGTACTAGATCGCATGACCCGAGAATAGGAATCGGAATCCCATCGTACAGTCAGGATCCCACTGTCGTGGGAGCGCAGGTCCGTGACTATCAAGTCCGCCTCGGAGCGGCATTCACCCATAATGCCAATTTGACCAGCTAACCGACCGGTCTTGGTACACTCGTCTAATCGACTGATCAATAGCAGAGAAAAGTAAGAATTCGGTGGGTTTCTACGACGGCCACGCGCCTGGCCGAGTTGGGCAACTCGCTTCACCGAAGTCTCGAATTGTCTTGACGTCTTGGTTGCATTCTTTACAATGGTTACTTCCATCTTGGGCATGATGCCCAAAGATTTGAATCGAATGGAATCGTATGAAGCCCTTTGACTGGCGAAAGGTGGCTATGGAAACGCCAGGATTGCTTTTGATGCGCATTTCGCAACACGAGCCGCTCGCCGAGCTTTGCGACGATTTAGAAGAGAAAAAGACCGATCCGTCTGCTTTGGAAGAACTCGAGACACACAAAAGGGTCTACCGCATGAAGCTCGGCTTCGATCCGGGCGAGCGGCGGGAACGCATTCAAGAAATCCGGACTTTCTTGGATGCGAAAAAGAAGGGTGAATTGTCGCGCTCTTGACGCGTTCAACAAGGTTTTCAATTGCTTTCTCTGGCGTACAGACCTCTCCGCAAACCGGCGCCTGGTCTTTCTTGTCTCTGGATTCGCTTTGCCTACGTTTTGAACGCTTTTCAACGCCGCAGCTCCAATCCTGAGACCGTGATTTCTGGCTGTCTACTGTAAGGGTTAACTGCAGAGTATTCGACAATCCTCTGGGTCGTCGAGGTTTGCCGCCAAGCAGTGGTGCCTAGGCGTCGTATTGAATTGTTTCATCCGATCTGGCACAAAGCCGGGTCAGAGTGATGCAACGGGTGGCTCCTCTGCGAAGGGAATCGTTGGTTGCCTCAACTCCAGGTTCCGCTCCTTTCGTCGTTGCCGCGCTTCGGCCATCCTCCGCCGACGTTCCTCGTGACGCTCCCGCGGGTTGCACTGGTGGTACACCTTCGGTGGCAAGTAACCCAACGCGCTTTGCAGCCGCTCCTCGTTGTACCACTGCACTACCTTCGCCAGCACGTCGCGTGCTTGCAGCAGGTTCGTCAACTCCTTTCCCTCTAACGCTTCTCGGATCGTCCGGTACGCTCGCTCCATGGTGCCATTCTCTTCGGCGCAGTGCGGCTTGAGCGTCCTGCCTGATACGATCCGCACGATGTCGGGATCCCATGGTCAGGCCATGGTGAGGTTCCAGCCCCAGGATGCCTCCACGGCGGAGGCAAAAGCAGCGTTCGAGCGTGGGCGAAGCTTCTGGTCCATGACCGCTGGTCGCGGTGGGCGCGTGGGTGGTCGAATTGACGGGCATCATGGATCCGGCCGCTGGCGAACGGCAACCGACTGTGACCGACCGATTACTCAATCGTTTTGCTATGCACCCGGGGTGATTGAGTTACCGGAAGGAGCTCGCTCAGAGATGAGTGATCTTTAGCGGAGTGATAGAAGTGAAGGCCACGCCCGTGGAGCTGTGTCTGAAAAACTACGGCGCATAGGAACATCGTCAAACCCGGCCAATGTCGAGTCTAGCCTGTGAGCGAAAGTCTCGGCAAATGGGACTCCTAGTGGTCAGCTGCCTGTCCCCCAACGAAATTGGCTAAAACCCATCTACGGTGCTCACGCACTGATTCTTTACAACTAGCTCGCGTGCTTGTACAATTACACACTTTACTAGATCGCGAATTCACTGGGCGGAAATGTTGCACTTTGCCATTACGTCTGGCCATTCATCATCGTACGCAAGCGCCATTCAAATAGGGAAACGCCTTCGCCTATTCGGCCCAGTCCGCGGTGAAACCTTTAATCTCCATCCAGTTCAATACGAAAAAGCTCAAGACCGGGCCAAGCGGCTGTTGACTCAGCTAATTGAAACATTCGATCATGACACGACTTTCGATGACGACTGCCCTTGCGTGCTTTCCCTGCCTGGGGTCTTTTCGTCCTACGACGTAAGAGCGGGCGAGCAATTGCTGGATGATTTGCGCTTTCTGCACTGCCCAAGGTCCGTGATTGACGATACCTGGTCTGGTTTGGTCGCGGGCCTCAGTACACAAACCTTTCAAACAAATGGCATCTGCGCCTTCGCAGGCACAGGTGCCTCCGTATTCATCTGCTGTAATCAGCAAACTGTACGGCCGTATAAGCGCGATGGCTACGGGCCGCTTTTAGGTGACTTTGGCAGCGGCTTCCGCTTGGCAATGAATGTGCTCGAGCAATTCGTTCGTTCCGAAACCCATGGAACGCCGGTAAATGCCACGCAACGCTTGTTTATTGAAACCGTGCTACTGGACGAGATTGTGTCAGATGTCACTATATCTGGGTTCCCTTTTAGCACGGATGTTACGCATTGGTTCCATGCGCTACAACGAGACAAGCCACACGATTGGCGCACTCATGTAGCAAAACTCGCCAGTAAGATCACTCAAATCGCTGACTTTGACACGCCAGACAGTCAAATGAGCGCGGTCGTTCCAATTTGTCAAGCATTAGTCGACCGTAGTGCAACAGAAATGGCCGCGACGATTGCGACCGGAATCAAGGAACTTGAAAATGAGATTCCTCCAGGGTGTATAAACATCACTTGCCAAGGCGGTATGTTCCGACATTCTAAGCGCTACTTCAATTCGGTTCTCCGTCTACTCCGTGATGCCAAATTGGGCAGAGAAATCAATATGAAACGAGCCGCGTATCACCCTCATGTGGGCGCCCAGCTAATCGCAACGACCACCAATTACAAGACTATTCCAGATCCGGATCGTATTCGTGCGATCTGTGCCTGCTTCCAGAACATACACGACGACCATCTAAGAGCGACGATGTTTTTTGGTGATCACTATGAATGAGAAAACGGGCCCGGAGCTAGGAGCGGCATCATCCTGGACGCCCACCAATTACATTGTGAATGGCCAATTCACTGAAACGACGCAGCTGCAGGCCGCCCTCGAAGAGATTCGGCAGGATACCGGTTGCCAAATTGTTCTGTCGTTCGTGTCCAGCCCAATTCACATAGACTCCACGTTAGCATTTGCCGCCAGCGACGACACACTCGGCGATTCTATGGCCGAGGCCATTAGAGGCTCATGTAACAATTCCGCGGATGCTATTGACCTTTGGGATATCCTCTTAGCCCTTCGAAATCGCGCTATCAGCTTATTGCAGATAAAGGACATGCTAGAGAAACTGCCGGTCTTTCACTTTCTCCACCTCTTTTTTCGCGATCGACTCGACCAATACGCGGACACATCGCCGTTAGAAATTGTCGTCCTAAATCTCCGTTCGGATTCCGACCGTTTCCGTCACCGGACGTCTGTGACGGAGTCAGGGTCGCCTCCTGACCTGTTGCTCTCGATTTTCATGGTGGGATCTGTACGTCAGTCGCCCTCGGACATCAGTCTTCAGCGCTTCAAGGAAATGATTTTGACCTCACTTCCCTTGACCATGGAACGGCAAAAAACTCTCACTGAGCGGTTGCTGCCGTTTCAAACTGCAGAGCAGCAGTTCGAGTATGCGTTTGATAGCCAAACCAGCTCTCGATTGGATTCGCAGGTTTATTATCCGCTCCTGAACACAGCGCGCCTGACTCTTCGATGCGAGCACGCGGGATTGTTTGTTTTTAGCGAAGTGGAGCGCTTTAGTTTAGACTTACATCGCTATTTGCAGTGCGAATGCGCCACTGACCCAACTTACTTGGACCTAATTGATTGGACTGATCGGTCCATAATTTGGCGATCTTTTAGAACCGGCCGCCCTCACATTGAACAAAACAATTTGGCGGTTCCTGTTTTTCATCGGCCGTTGCGTGCGCGAGCGCCTCGGCCAATGGGCGTACTTCATCTAATTCGGCAACCTGGGAATGGAAATTTGTTTGCCCTACCCGATCTACTACTGACTCAAGAGATCGCGCAAAGAATCGCAACGCTGCGCGTGCGAAATCGCGTTTATAGCTTTCTTACCAACATGGCTATTGGCCACCGAAGTGTTCAGCCCAATTTGACAGATATGACTTATCCTCGAGTCGATTCGGAATTGAATGCTGATACCGATATGAGTTCGTTGATTCCCTGGGATTTGGGCGCAGCCCAGGAAGCAGTCGCAAAGGTCGTTCACGATTTTCAGGAACTAACCGGCGCACTTACGGTCACGGTTCGGCTTTTCTCCGTTGACCAACAGACTCTTATTCCATTTGCGATTGCTCGAATGCCGCAGCTGAACCGTTCGCTCCGCGCTATTCCGTTTGATCCAACAAGGTATCTTTCTGCGCATGTTGTTTGGACTGGCAAGGCGATTATCGCCTCCCAGGAGACCTTTCCAGGATTTCATGACGAAGAACCACTAAAACCAAGTCCACTTGCTTGTTGTTCACCACTGTTCGTCGATGGACGCATCGTTGGCACTCTTTCAGCGACCGCAGATGTGGACCGTGTCAGCGATCTTGAGGGCAGAATCACAATCGGTTCCTGGCGCATTTCCAGTGAACTGGCGGCAGCACGAAAACGCGTCAGCGACAAGTTGCTCAAGCCCGCTCTCGAAGTTAGTTATGCGCTTCATACGCTGCGAAGCAATAGCTCGGGTGTCAAAGGTATTATCCGCAATTCGGACTTTCGGCAGTTCGTCACACCTAAGTCGCGAAAATGGATTATTAGCGACTTGACCGCGATAGCTCGGGCGTACGAACATGTGGTTTCGATCATTGAGGACTCAGACTCAGACCAATCGTCAGATACCGTCACGTTATATGATGTAGCCAAACGATTGAAAGCCGCACTAGCCAAGCGCGGTAAGGCTTTGAAGCGGACAAAGCAAATAGATCTGACCGCATATGTGTTTGACCACCGCGTAGCTCAATCCTTGGCAAAAGCGATGGAGCAGATTCTCCAAAATGTGCCAAAAAATGCCATCGCAATCTGGCGCGTAGATCGAATCCAGCATGCCGGCCGACCTTATGTTCGCATTCGAACACGGACGCCACAACCAGTCCATGCCGCCTTGCTCCCATACCTTTATCAAACGCCATTTGTAACCGATCGTCTTCACTTAGGTTCTTATTTGGCGGCTGCCTTCTTGCACACCGTCGGCGGGCATGCATTCGTCGGCAACAACTCCCATGAGGAAGGTTTTCAGACTGTTGTAGAGGTTCCCGAGGCGCGCCCGTAGGTCAATCCGTTAGGCTACCGGAGGCCGTTATGTTAGAACTGAAAGAGAGATTTCGGATTTTACTCGTAGACAATGATGAAGCGTTTCTGGCTCGCGCGAAAGACCACGTCAAGAACGAAAAGATGGTGGACCTTGAGCTGGTGACGGCAAAAACTCAACAAAAAGCCGAAGACGACATTCGGAAGGGTTTTTTTCATTCCGCGTTTGTAGATGTGGAATTAACTACCGGCCAGACGGAGGGCGTTGACATTATCAAGAATCTCTCGACATGGCGTCCAGCCTGCGAGAGAATCTTAATCACAGGCGAGTTACAAGGTCATTGGCACGATGTCTTTCCGGTTTCCGCAATTATTCAAGATGCTTATATGAAAGCTGGGGCTAGGAGTTATGTCACAGGCATCGAATCCCGATATCGAGAGTGGACCAAGAGAAGAATCGCGATAACAGTCGATCACCAGTTGGAGAGTTCATTCTTTGACAAGGTCACGCGACATGCGAACGAAAAGCGCAGGCATCGAATAGTGGCGACTGTTGACGAGTTCATTTATTTGTTGTCCCAAGTATTCGGGCCGCTTGATGAGAACCCCACTCAACCGAGTATGTTTGACCAGGGCGATTGGCCCAAGGCATCGCTTGCCGATATTACAACGGTACATCTGGAGCACATGCGACCCGGGAAGAGTGGCGCCATCGTTCTACAAGCATTTCCGAAAACGCGGTCTGATCGGGACGGAATTCTATCGGTCATCAAGATCGACACAAAAGCGCGAGCCTATTCGGAATACTGTAATTTTCGGCGGTTTGTTCGGTTTGGCCGACGTCGTGACCGACACGTTGACTTACTAGGGTACGCGTTTGGTGATACCATGGGAGTATTATGTTATTCGTTTGCGGGTTCAATTCGGACTCGGAAGGTGAAGCGCCTGGAGGAATTGCTTGCAGAAGACCCACAGTTTGCGCTTGAATCTCTGCGGCGGCTGTTCAATCCCGACGACGCGGATTTTTACAGTATGTCTGCAGGAGAAGGAAGCTTGACGGCCTTTTTTCACCAGAGGTTCGGATCGAAGAGGTGGAACACCTATAGCACGGCAATCAACATTGCAAAGCTAATGGAGGAACAAGTCAAGGAATTCTTTCAATCGGAACATTCCTTGGGCGAGCAAAGGGTCGTAACGCATTTTCAAGAAACCTTTGTTCCACCGTTGGATACGTTTAAGGACATTATTTGGGAGGCGGCGTTGCCAGGTTGTGTTATTCATGGTGACCTGCACGCTGGAAATGTATTTCCTGGTGTTCCGGATGAAGCGGATCATACTGTGAACGCCCAAATAGTGAGTAAGATGGCTGCGGAATCATCGAATGCCGGCGATCAGAGGCGCCAATTGACCACGGATGCTGGGTCGCATGGAGAGGTCATCATGATCGATTACTACTTCACGGGCCCTGGACCGAGAAGTTTAGATTTCGCAGCCATGGAATCGAGCATTCGATTGGCTACGATAAGAAATACCACTACGCTTCCAGAGGTTTTGGCTCGCAAAGAGCGCGAAGCAGCAATTTGGGAGGTGGTATGGGGTGGCACGGTCGCGGAAACGGAGTTAAGGGGCGCGGAAGTAATGCGCCAAGCGGACTATTGGGAGAAAATGTCGATGACCGTCGGAATGCTTGCGCGGAAGAATTTTGAAAATCATGATCGGCAGCTCGAGGATAAAGAATACGCAGCAACATGCCTGCTTTGGATCATGCGTTTATATACTACGAAATGGCTGTTGAGTAACGAGCGCGGAATGGACCGAGGTGCGCTCTTGGCGTGGTGTGCGCAATTGTGCACAGTTCTTAGACCGTAGAAACTATCTCAAAACTCCATAAACGGCCTTGAAAACAAGGGTGAAGCCAGGTTTTGGGATTCGAACCTAGTTACCGAACTTCCGCGCCGTATTAGCGTGACACTGTGTTGACGCTGAAAAACCTTGTCTTGAAGGCGTCTACGATTCGACCTGCACCTGTTCACATCATATCCGCATTGGGTTGACATTGCCAGTGTTGTTGCCATTTTGTTGCCAAATAGTCTAGGGCTGAGACCTAGACAAGAATGCTGACACAACCGGCTGCGGTAGTTCAGGGCCGCGAACCTGCGGACCGTACAATGGTCTAAGATAAGGCGGGAGGACGGTGCGTCCAGTGTGCCGAGAGAACGAAGACGGGTGAGAGCGATGAGCGCATCGGTTGTGCATTTCGGGGGAGTGGTAGACCGGATCGAGGGCAATAGCTGGTGGTTGTCGAACTTCGCACCGGGCAAGGAAGCTCCCGCATTTACCTTCCGAATTGAGGAAGACAAGGTGTCCATTACCGAGGTGCCGACGGAGCCGTTCGAGTCGCTGCTTCTGCACGTGCGCAAGTTGACGCTCAACGACGGAGCCGAGAACTTGCACTAGGTCCGCAAGGCATTGAAAGCCGGTGCCAAGGAGCTTGACCAGAGACTGCTCGACGTTTGGTACAAATACTGGCGGCTGGCTTTCATCAAAGAGCCTTTCGAGGTCGAGTGCAGCGGGGTGCGCCACGTGATGACGCCATACCGTGTCTATGACTGCTTCGTCAACGGCGAGCTCTTCCATTCCAACGACGCGACACACAACGTGATCCTGCTCGGATCGGCGACCCTCTCGGAAGTGAAGCAATCAAGCCTCTTTTTGCGTAACGTCTTTCACTCCATTGTCGTGAACCTGTGTTTCGCAGCTATCGGCCTCAAACGATTCATTGACAACGGCAGGACGTTCGCCGATTTTCCTATTTCCGGCAATCAACCTGTCACCACCGATTTTATCCGGCACCGGAAAAAGGTAGACCAGCTGGACGACCAGTATCGTGTCTTCAGTGACTGGGTTCGCGATAATGGTGGGTTGGGCCGGTGCTATTGGGGCGGATAAAGTGCGCCCGTTTCTGCGTGGCGGTCCGGCGCACCCGCACGCCGTGGGAGCATGCTACTGACGCCTGGCTAATCTGGAGGAGGCGATGGCTGACTTTGACGACATTCGCATTGTGGACATTGACGAGAAGCTGACTAGGCAGTCCGATCCGGACCGAAAGGCCATTTTCGATGTCTATCTGACTCTCTCTGCGGCGCCGCCAGCGGAGTGGGCACAGTACTTCGATGCGAGATGGCAAATGAAGATTTACAGCATGAAGCGTCGAGCTCAGGTATCGGGCCGCTACATTGTCATTCGCTGCGTCCCGGACGAACTCCCCAAATACCATATGGCGGAGCTGAAGGCGGTCGTTGCGGAAGCGAATGCTGCGTACCGAAACTTCTTTGATGCCCAACGGGCAGCTGCGACGGCGAAGGCAGACGAGGAGGCAAAAAACAAGCAGGCAATCCAAGACCTCAAGAGCAGGATGAAGTTCGACTGACGCCCATATCGAGGAATGCTCGACGGGATCGTTCTGATCTGGGAAGAGCAAGGCCCGCTGAAATCGCGCGTAGCGGATTCATTGTCCGCAATCACGAGTTACCGGGATCATGCCTCGATTTTCAGGACCAGCATGTTTCGTGCTCGGTGCAGGTGATTAATGATGTCGCGAATGGATTCGTGCCCGACAGCACGCGCCATCGCCAAGCAATCATCAACATGGTTCTCCAGGATCTGAAGCGCGCCGTTTCCCGCGTGCGACTCTTTCATGGCGGCGGTGATTTCGGCGACCTTTTGCTTGCGGCCGAGCCGGCCCTTTTTACCCTTCTTCATGTGGTTCTTGGCGTTGAACATCGCCTGCTTGACTCGTTTGTCCGCCTCGATCTTGGGATGTTCCTTGCTGAACTGAGCCATCACGTCGTCGTTCGACCGCGTGCGAAGCCATGCAGGGTGATCGCTGAAATACTGCTTGAAAACTCCAAGTAGGCTCGGGCCTTTTCGCTTAGCCATGCGGGTCTCCACTCGGATTATCGAAGGAAATGCACGCTTGCCTTTCTATTTGGTGAGTGCGGCATGGCAATCAATCACGGAGCGCAAATTCGCTGCCCCAATGGTGGCCTGATCTTGAACGGTTTGCGATTTTGACACGGGATTTTCCCGGCAACAGAGATTGAGGCTAGCCGGGAGTCCGGGGGACGGCAATGAGTGCCCCCGGTCGCCGGCATGGAAGCGGCGAAATCTTGCAGGGTTGAGCCAATGCGTGCGCTTTTCAAGGCGGGATTGAACTTAGGTCGCGGTTTGGAAGCGCATCTCGCGTACTGCCCGCGGCTCCAACTCGATTGCCATATTTGGCAGGAAGCGAACCTTAACCAACGCCAAAGTGACAGTATTTAGGAGTGGAATTAATCCGAACGAAAAAAAGTTTGGTTCGGAAGAGAATTAGGGCCAGCTATTTACGGAGAATCAACGCACAAGTGCTCTAAACGGCACGCGAAATGCCCGCGTGCAGATCGTCACCAGTCCGCACGTCAAGCGCTGCTCCGGTTTGGACTACGCCTGTCTTACGGAAAAGGTTCGACGGGGGAAAGGCTGGAAATCGCGAGAGCGGCAATGTGCCGGTCGGCATAGGCCCGGCTTTTTTTCGTTTTCTAGCGGAGGGAGAAGCGCGCCCTTTATGTTCAAAGAGACCAAAGTCACGCTCTACGATGTTTTTGGTTACCTCCTGCCAGGAGCCGTGTTCGTCGCCGCCCTAGCGATCGTGGTATGGGCAGTCCACTTTCCCGACGAACCTCTGTCTTTCTCGCTGCCTGGCGCCGAAGCGTGGGTTATTATCCTGGCCATCGCCTACATCGCGGGCCACATGGTACAGGGTCTGTCCAATCAGATTCTGACGTTTCTTGCGTGGCCGGGAAAGCGGTTGCGGGCGTGGAAACGAACGAATTCGTGGCACTGGCTCCAGCGGCACCGTTGGTTTTCCTCGAATGAGCACATCCATCTGGCAGAAGGCGCACACGAACGTCTGCCGGCCGAATTTCTAAACGTGGCGCGTGCCAAGGCCGTGGCACTGTCCGGCGTCCCCGCGCAGGCCATTAACGACGAGTGGCTCTTTCGCATCTGCGACGAAGCCCTCGTGCAGCGCGGCAGCCTCGGCGACAGGGAAATCTTCGTGTACAGGGAAGGGTTTTACCGGGGCCTCTGTTTCGCACTGGTCGCATTTGCGGTCGCGATTGCGGTGCGCATGGCGCACGGCGAAACTGCCATCTCGCTCGCATCCGGCGCGCGGAAGGTGGGATGGGATTTCCTCGCGTTCTTCCTAGCGACTTGCTTGGTTTTCATTTACCTGTCGTACCAGCGGTTCCGGCGGTTTGGTCGATACCGCGTCAGTCAGGCGATCCTGGCCTTTCTGGTGATGCCCGAGGAAAAGAAGAAGGCGGAGGATAAGAAGGATGCTGACTAGCGAACTTTTCTACATCGTCTATGACGTGCAGCATGGCAGCGCCTCGTACATGAAGACGCCGGTCGAAAAGCATATCATGTTCGACCTGGGCACCGGGTCAATCAAGGACAGAAACCTCACGTTCAGCCCGCTGTTGAACTTGAAGAATAAATGGCGTGTCATGCAGCTGGACGAGGTCGTCATCACGCACCCGCACCGTGACCACATCGACGACATCTTCAATTTCGATACGCTCTCCCCACGCATTCTGCACCGGCCCAAGCACCTGACGGAGGCCGACATCCGCGGCGACAGCCGCAACGCTAGCGGCGAGCAGAAGAAGATCGACAAGTACCTGGAGATCCACAATCGTTACAACACGCCGGTGCCTGCCGGAGAAAACCCAACCCTGGCGGCCAACAACGGCAACGTCGAGTTCAAATTCTTCACGCCTACGCAGTGCCCGCGTGACAACATCAACAACCACAGCATTGTCACCGTAGTCACATATCTTGGTGTAAAGCTTCTTATCCCAGGGGATAACGAGGAGAAGTCGTGGCAGGACCTGCTGGCTCGAAAGGATTTCGTAGAGGCCATTAAGGGCACTACGGTGATGCTGGCGTCGCACCACGGCCGCGAGAACGGTTTTTGCCCCGATCTCTTCAAGATCATTACGCCCGATCTGGTCATCATCTCGGACGGGCCAGAAGGGACGACAAGTGTGACCGACAAATACTACAACGCTACGTCGGTGCCGGGCACGCAGGTTTGGGTGAGGAGCGTCGGCGAGTTCCAGACGCGGTGGGTGCTGACGACGCGCAACGACAAGGCGATAAGCGTGCGGATCGGGTTTAGCAACTACCAGCCGACTTGGTGGGCGGAAATAGACTGAACCTCGAAGAGACAAAATGCGTCTTCATTGTCTTTGAGTCGGCTGTGGTGCTGCGAGCGTCACGATGCGCGCGATCGCGAGCACCGCAGGGCCGGAACCGAAACCTGCATCGACCGAACTCGCCGGCCTAAGCGATTACTATGGCATAGGAGCGACCGCATGAGCCTTCACGAGCAGTTAGAGGAAGCCGTTTATGAGGCCAAAGATCCCGCGCAACACCGTATGCGGCGTACCGCTCATCTGGCGTGGGAAGCAGGGCGGAATATCGCATTGAAAACCGGTAGCTGAGCTCGCCCGTGCGATCCTGCTTGCTTAAGCGACACAGGCACTGGGGCCATCCACACACCGGCCAAAGCCATAGGCGCCGCGCATTGGAAATTCTCCAGATGAACTACTTGTTGGGATCGTTAATGGAGCAACTTTAGGAAATTACGCAAGCGATCTCTAAGGTACTTATAGGCAGAGGAATCGTCAGCATTGTCCCCTATGATTTTTTCGGCGACTTCTATTATCTCACAAACAAGGTGATATTGCTTTTCTAGATTTCGGAGTTGTTCACGCAAGAAATGAACATCGTATGGCTTGATGTTCGCCAGGGTATTATCAATCTCGGAAAGCCGTTCGCGGAGCAAATGAACATCGTTCTGCAATCGCTGTGCCTGATTCTGCGATAGATTCAGCAAAAGTTTGAAGTCGCGATGTAGCACGAATTGCTCGCTTGGTCGTTCAAACCAGCCTAATCGCTCTCCGCAGTTCGGACAATCGCCGGGCCAAAAGTACCCATGGAATGAAGGCCACGGCCACCACCAGCCGAAGAGGGGCAAGAGGTCGTAAGCCACCATGAAACCGCACTTTCGACAACGCAGTCCCACTAGTTCTCCTGCCCGAAGTATCGCTTGCTCAAAGCGGTTTTCGTCGAAGCCACGGAGCAATTGATGGTACCTCTCACGCCACCTTCGCCATTCCTTCGCATTTGGGCCTCTCTCCGCGCGTTGCCATTCGTGAGCTAGTTGCGCAAGGAGATCTCGCTCGTGTTCAAAGCCAAGCTCTCCCAGTGCATTCTCTAGCGCATGCAGCATCATACGGTTCAGCCGAATTTGCTGCTCATAATAGACCGGAGCTCGTTCATGCACGATTCCGAGCACTTCGGCGAGCGTATCTTCGCCGATCGTCAAGCCGAGTCTGTGAAGAAACCAACCTACCTCGAGTTCCCATCTTCTCATGCCCTCCAATGAAATGTTGCCTGTTTCCAACTTGGAATTGAATTCATCCGCCAGAGCGGAAAGCCAATGCAGCGGTTCGGTTTCGCCACGTTGTGTCAGCGCGATCTTCAACCCGTCGAGGAGGGCCCGAAGGGCATGCACGCGCTCGTTGATTTCTCGCTTTTCGTCATAATCTAGCCAGGGCTCCAATTCTCCAAGGCGGGCTCCGAATTCGCGAGTTCGGGCCATTGAGTAGCTCAGGCTCGTGCGTGTGCCTTCAAGGGACGCGTGCAGCTGCGACGCCCGCGCATCAAGATACCGTTGCTCGACATCCGCCTGTTCTCTATCGAGGACTCTGAGGTTCGTTTCAAACGTATCGCCAATGCGTGCCGTGCTGCGCAGGATCATTTGCGCGAGAGTCCGTGCGCGATCTTTTGCATCGACGACGGTCACGGTGATTTTTGCCCTCCCTTCACGGATGGGAGTTACCGCAAAGTTGTAGATGACGCCGTCGCCGTCTGGGCGGATAGCGAGCTTCGTCTCCGGAATAGGAATTTGGAAGTCGTTCGATGTTGCCCGGACGAGGACATCCATCGGCCTCAATTCCCCTGACGTTTCGTCCTTGGGGAAGTTGGCATCGAAGGTCGGCGACGTCCGGACCTCCTCCGGGGTTACTTCGTAATCGCGCGGCTGAGATTGCAGGATTTCGCGAAGCCCCGGCCGGCCCGGAGCACGTAGGAGGATTACTAAGTCCGTGTGTCGGGCGACACGCGTCTCTTCGGGCAGCGCAGCGTCGAGCACGCGCGTGGGAGACGTAACCGCTTCCACTTTCTCGGCCACAGCCAATTTCACGGCGGGGTGACGATAGAGAACGGGCACCACCCAGCAGCCGAGGCTTTTCTTGAACTGCTGATACACGTTTTGCCGCGCCTGCGTAAGTGCGTCCTCCAGCAGACACGGCGTTTGGGTCCACTGGCCGTATAGGGATTGCATGAAGCAGTTCGCCACGTCCTGATCAACCTTTTGCCGCAACGCCAGCACCGCGGGTACGCCGAATGCGACAAGCTTTTCCGCAAGGCCGGAATGGGACGGAGTCGAAGGATCCACGTCGCCGCCGTAACAGGATTGCAGCACGACCAGCATCGTTGACCGGCTTGTGAACACAAGAGCGAGTTCGCTTGCGTCCACCAATTGCTCTTTCCCCGTCTCGGGATCAACGAGAGCGATTTTTCCCTCCTCACCTTTCTCCAAAAGGCCGTGACCGATGATGTGGACTACATCATACTGTCGGCTTGCAACTCTTGCCTTCAGCGTGGCGTAGTTTGCTTCCCTCGGATTGCCAAAGCCCAGAAACTCGAGTTTGATCCGAGATTTGTTATCCTTGCCCAAGATGGCCGCTGTAAGGACCTGCTTGGCTATTGCCCCATCGATGGGCTCAAGGCGATCTGGTGCTGCTAGGACGACGAGAATACTGAGGGGAAGTTCCAACGAGCGCAAATACACTTCCCGTTGCGGACGTGGAATGCGAATGACTGGGGTTTTCGGGTCCAAGACGAGGAACCTGACATCTGGCTTCAATGCTTGACAGATCGCCTCCCATACGGATTTCAACGGAACTGTGGCCAGCATCTCCACGCACACGCGTATTCCTTCGGCTTCCTGCCTTCGGGCGAGAAACGCCTCAAATTTCTCACGCACTTCGCCGGAAAAGACTGCGTCAAAAAGTTTTTTGCCGTAGCTATCGATGGACGATCTTTCAAACTGGTCAAACTTCTTGAATTTCTTGAGCGTTGCGACCTTTATCGGCGCCGCCAGGCTAATTGCCGTGGGACGCGTGACCAAGTCAACGTGAAGCGATTTACCGACCACCGAAAAATGCAGCTCAAAATCCAGGTATTCTTTGATCATCAGAGTGTTCCCCCGGAGCCGTCCTCACGGCGCGTCATAGTAGGCATTCGCCAAGAACTTGAGATGGTCAGTTGATGCCTTGGTGCGTATGGCAAGTTGGCCAGGGGGCGCGATCGCGAAAATGTGGCCGATGACTGACTCCGAAATTTCATCGGTCGACGCCGCGTTCGTGCCATTTATCTGTTCCATGGCCAGGAACGCTGCGCCGGCGACATGGCGAAGCGTGCCCTGCGACGGCAATGGCGAGCCGTCTAATAGTAATTTGGATAGCCCCCGTTGTGCTGCAAAGTCGGTCGCGCTGACGGTTACAAGGCTTCGAATCGAGTGCTTCTTGCCCGACTCGTCTTTCAGGCAGTTCAGCCGGGAGTCGAGGATTGAGGCGATCACGTGATCAAAGTCCGCGAGAAAGTGGGCTAGTCCGGTCGGCGGTGGATCGTAGAGCGATTTCCATTCGCGAATCAGCCGATTGACATAGACCTCGGCCGCTTTGCCGTAGCGCAAGGATTTCACCAAATGCCCATTCAACAAAATGCGCACGAATGAAGGCGGGTGCGGCTCATCGGCATTCCACTCAACGACGCGAACTTTCGAGCAGGTCAAGAAGTTCGCAAGGAAACTCGCAAATGGAGGACCAGCGAGCAGTATTCCCAAAAAATCGGCGAAGATTTCCGAGGTCCAGGTCTGCCAAGCCTCCGTACGTTTGGCCGGAACCTTTCGCTGCTGCAATCGCTTGCCGAGGTTCTCCTTGAGCTCGGACGACACATCCCCAAGGTCCGCGTCGAGATCATGGGCGACCTCGTGATGCAGAGAGAGAAACTCCCAAGGAATGCGCTGGTGGTTCCACGGGATTCCCACGATCGGGATGGGGAGGCGGCGATGGTCGAGCCGATCAATCTTCGTCCCACGTTGCCAGGTGACCGGAGATGCGAATTCGTCTTGAAAAAAAGTGAGCGGGTAATCCCGAAGCCCAGGCTGACGCATTAACCCGAGATCTTCGGCACGATCTAGGACAGTCCGGTAACAATCATGAGCGACAAGGTCCATAGCCAATAGGTGGCGGCCAAAGAGTGGCACAAACCGCTGGTCAAGTTTGCTGCGGAAAAAGCCCCAGACCAGATGGGCGTCTACCGTATGTCGGTCTAGGGCCTCAGCTTGAACGAGCACGTCGTTCGGGGGTGTCTTATCATTCGCGAAAATTGATTCAAGGAATTGGACGTCTTGCTGCAGTCGCTTTCGCAACTGACTCATGAAAATGTCTAGTGCAGTGAGTTGCGATCGGTTCTTCTCAAGCGCGGCGCCTTTTGCCGTCTGGCTCATCCAATCATTCAATTCGAGTGGCAGAGTATCTGCCCGATGTATGAGAGATCGTACTCGCTGGGAAATGAGCGGCATGTTCTCAAACGCAGATTAGAGCATAACAAGGAGGGCGTGTATGGTTCGGACATAGTTGACGCATTCCCAGACCTTTCCGACTCCCGGATAATTGTTTACACTATTGAGAGTAGCGATGGTTTGGGCCTTCCAATGTAAGCCAGACGGCCCTCTGTCGCACGGCTTCGGTTGTCTGGCGGCGTCGCCCCCAGGGCGATGGAGGCAATCAGAACAATCCGGATCTGCTGCCTTCGCGCCGACAACTCCTAGGAGCGCGGCGTACGAAATGCCGTCAATGGATGAAGATTCTACGCGGGGTCCAAGACGGTTTGCAACTAATAAACCGGCGAAATCGCCACCACCAAGCTTCGCCGTGCATGGAATTGGACTCGCAATAGAGCCCAATTGCTGGTATTCAAAAATATTCATGAGTGGCGCTAGAATGTACGCTTCACTTTCTATTGGTCGACAGGCCATATGGCCACGTTAACGCGGCGGGCCTACACTGCATCTGATTCAGCCAACGCGGGCATTCGGCTCGGCAGCTGCCTGGGATAGAATGTTGTGTCATCAATATGTAACGCGAAAGGCATTCACGTGAGCGAGGCTGGAATTCTCAAACTTTCCGACGAGGTCTCCAAGGACTTCGGCCCAATCTTGCAGTCCCTCGGTCGCGTGCGACAGGCGCTGAATAAAGTGGCGGACGTGGTGATGGTTCGGCCCGGCTATCACCTTCCTGATCAGGGTGGGCCGGTGCCAGCTATCGTCGTTGCGGTGATTCCCGGCACAATTCCAGTCAGCATTTTCAAGCTGACGGAAGAGTACAAAGTTCCCTTTCGCGTCACCGATGCGACGGTAGAAGAGCAGCTTGCCGTCACGATACTGAAGGATCGCCCGATCGCATATAATTTGGCGACTGCTCCCGTGGAGTCGGCGCTCGAAACGTTGTTGACCGGGCGTGGTGTAATCGCATTCGTGGCGCCAAAGAAGGGGGCGTATCAACCGCTCAAGCTTCCCAATTTGCCTCTGGTCAACAAGAGGATGAAGTTGACCATCTGTGTTAGCCCGGAGGCCGGCTGGCGTGAGCTTGAGGTTTTTCTGGCTGGCACGAAGAAACGTCTCACTGTCGCCATGTACCAGTTCACGGCGCCGCACATCTTCAAAGCGATCAAGCGCGCGGTGACGCCGGCCGGACGCACGTTTGAGTTGGTATTGCATCCGGTCCCCGAGAAGCCGCCGCGCTCCGGAGTCAAGGCTCACGATCTCAACGAGAAAACTGGCGTTCTCAGGCCATTGTCGAAGGTGATGAAACGGCGTTTTACGATGTCGTGGGCCACGCTGAAAAGCAAAACGCATCCGAACGGGCTATGGGCCTCTGCTTACCACATCAAGGTCGCCGTGCGGGATGGCGCCTCGGTATGGCTCTCAAGCGGCAACTGGCAATCGTCGAACCAGCCAGAGGTATATCCGTTCAACAAAGGCAGCCGACGGCTGCCGGCAGGTTTCCAGCGGAAGTACAACCGCGATTACCACGCGATCATCGACAATGAAGAGCTGGCGAGCGTGTATGAAATGTATATCAAGCGCGACTATGAGTTGACTAAGGCGCAGACAGGCAAAGCCCAGCCCTTCGCCCTGCCGGACTTATTCGTTCGCCTTGAGGAACGCGAAACAGCGCTGGCGTTCTTGCATCCGATGAAATTATTCCCTCCATTACGGCTGGAGCGGCGGATCAAGGTGCAGCCGCTTTTGAGTCCCGACAACTATGCCGAATACGCACTGAAGCTCATAGAGTCAGCCAAAAAGAGCGTGTGGTTTCAAAATCAGTACATCAACTTCCGCGGTACCGGGGAAGACTTTGCGGCATTTAGGTTGCTGGTCGAAGCGCTAAAAAGACAGACTACCAAGGGGCTAGACGTGCGAATCATCTGTCGCGACATGATGAAAGAGGAGAGCATGGACGTCCTGATCGCTCTCGGCTTCCCGCGCGAAGTGATTCGCTTCCAGCCGGCCTGTCACAACAAGTGCATAATCGTGGATGGTCACACTGTGATGTTCGGTAGTCATAACTGGTCGAATGAAGGGGTATTTGCGAACCGGGACGCAAGCTTGATATTCTTCGACAAGAAGATCGCAGAGTATTTGTCCGCGGTCTACAATTACGATTGGGAGTATTTGGCCACCGCCATGCCTGTCGCAGCGAGGCCGCGCATCGCTAAACCACGGGAAAAGACACCACTCGGTTATCGGAGAGTGGCTTATTCGGAGGTATTCGAGGACTGACACGCTTGCGATGTCAAGATCTGGGATCGCGGCGCCGGGGCAGTTACCAGAATAATTGCTTCGGCTCGCACAATATTGAAAGGATCTGTCAGTGGAACTCGATTCCGCACGCGACCTGAAACGCCAGTGCTACGAGGCCATTGTTGCACCTTTTGCCGCACCGACGCAACGGGAGTTCCGTTCAGCTAGAAACGTCCGGTCGTTCTCGCTTGCGGCAGATTCTTTGGCCAAGATTCAGGAACCTTTGCCGTCGCTTGCTTTGGGAGTTGCTCGCAAAGGTCGGAAACAATATCATCTTGCGGTTCGCTGTCAGCGGCGCGAATTGATGGAGAGCCCTCAAGTTGCCCAGATTCGCAAACGCGCAAAAAAGGAGGTGGATGTCCGCTTTGTTGGCAGATTGCGCAAGTGGCTCGCACCTCGATGGAACCAGAAGAGGCTCCGTCCCATTCAAATCGGATTATCCTGCGGCCATTACAATGTTACCGCTGGCACCCTCGGTTGCTTCGTGCGTGCGCGTGGCGGCGAAAAGACTCTGATGATATTGTCCAACAACCACGTTCTCGCCGACGAAGACAAAGCTACTTTGGGAGATGCGATTTTGCAGCCGGGGAATTTCGATGGCGGCAAGAACGCGAGGGATCTTGTCGCACGGTTCTCCAAATCGATAAGACTGGTGCAATCGGCCGTCAATCTTGTTGATGCCGCCATCGGGGAGGTAGAAGACCGAATCAAGGTCAATTTGCATACAATTAAGGGGCTGAATACAGTCGCTGGTCTCGGCCCTAACTTCCTGGACGCAGGGACTGAAGTCGTCAAACTTGGCCGAACTACGGGCTTGACTCGTGGGCGGGTAACAGCATTCGAACTAGATAACGTCGTCGTGCGCTACGGCATCGGCGATCTCCGCTTCGACAATCAAATCGAAATTGAGGGTAAAGGACAAAAACCGTTTAGCGAAGGCGGCGATAGCGGCTCCCTTATTGTTGAGGCAAATGCCCGCCTGGCCGTAGGCCTCTTGTTCGCCGGCGGCGATGTTGGCGGAAGCAACGGCAAGGGCCTAACTTACGCAAATCCGATTCAATCTGTGCTTGACGAATTGAGCATCGATCTTGCGTAACAACGGAAATCGTGGGTTATAATACCAGCCTAGGCTGCTGGTCCATCTCGATCGGACTAAGGTAAGCCGGAAAGGTTGGTGGAGATCATGACCGCAATAAAAGTTGCGACACTTGAAGAGGCACGTGCGGCAAAGCAAAAGGCGGCGCAAGTCCTGAGCGGCTTGCCGTTGGCAGGCATCGGCATTACGCGAGTCGGCGAAGGCTTTGGGTTAAAGGTAAACTTGAGCAAGCGCGTTTGTGTGGAGCAAATGCCTACGCAAATGGATGGGGTGCCGATCATCGCGGAAGTGGTTGGAGAGATTCGGAAGCAGTGATTTCAATCCAGCAATTCGGTCGAGTTGCAATCTTAATCACATGCGAAGACTTCGGTTTTGAGTCGGCCTCTTACAATTCGAAAATCGGCCTCCACGGCGAGACTCGACCTCTTTGTCTGCCGTTCACGGTCATTGTTTTTCCTAATCATTTGAAAACCGGAAGCGAGGATCACCATAGAAGATGTAAGAGGCCCAATCGAAGGAGTTTACTACCGCGTCCCTAGAAGCTATTCGAGCTAGTCGGACTGCCCTCCCAAGCGGTTCATTTTTGACAAGAAGGTTCGAATAAAATGTTCTAGCAAAAGCCTTTGCTGCTTCATCCTCGATTAGTGAGCGGGTGCCTAGTAGGTAAACGCCGAGCTCCAAAAAAGTTTGGCCCAAACCGTAAAGATTGAATCGTTCCGCCTCATCTGCTGCAGCTACAGATTCACAAGCGTTTATGAAACAAAAGAGTGGCCTTAGATTCATGAACCGCCCATAGATTTGTGTCTTAGTCACAAGCTTATCTTGAAACGCGAGTCCACTGGCGGCGGGATCTTGCTTGTCAAAATAAGCATGACCGCAGAAATGAACGATTTTGTATTTTCGGTCGCCGTGTGATTCCTTAACAAATTCGTCCCAAGTTGCGTTGGAAAGGTGCTTGAAATTCTTCTTGAGTAGCGGTGACAATAGGCTCTCAATTTCCTTTGCTTCAGCATAAACCTGGGGAAGCTCCCGAAATTGAATTCCTGGATGCGGCGGTTTTGCACTCGTTTTTGGAACCGAGACGAGTAGTACAGATAGTTCCGTTATTTCCTCGAGCTTGGGGATCGGCGGATCGTAATGAGAGCTGACGACGTATCGCCCAACATTGTGTTTGAGACAAAAATACTCGTTACCGTCAAATATCAATTCAAAGGGGAATTCGTTTAGGCGCTCATCCACTCCAATTTCCAGAAAGAGGTCGCTCAGATCGTCCTTCACGAGCGATTCTTTCATCCTATCGGGAAGAATGTAATCATGGAGAGTACGCCCGAGCGAAGACAATATGCCAACTGTTTTCGTTCTGCTCTCGTGGAGAGCCGCGCCTGTTTTTTCACTAGGTTCTCCTCGGTGCGAGCGATGTATATTGTCACCCTCATTTAGTAGTCTCTTCAATTCGGCTAGTCTGTCGCACAGTTCCTGGTAACCATTGTTATCAAGTGGCAAATCTTGGACAGGGGGGCGGACAGCGCGCCGCCACTGCAAAGTATAATTGATTTTGTAAGGCGCCTGCGCACCGACAATTTCTATTTGAGCTCCGGGACCTGAGCTCCAGTCAAAAAAAAGGCGCCTTGGTCGGGGAAGATCCCTCGCCTCCGGCAACTTCGCCCTTGCCAAGTCTACGTCATCCCCCGAATCGGGCGTTGGTGGCTTCTTTTTCGCCATAGGATTAATCTCCCAGGTGCTTCACAAAGTTGGCGTGATTACGTTGTGTGGATCAGCTTGCCACGTGTCGTTTAAGAAACTCAATGTCAAGACTTCTCTGGTCGCCTTCGGAGTTTTGCACAATGACTTCTGAATAGCCCTCCTTGTCCTGTTCCACAAGAGCTCGCATGATGGTTAGAGCCTCTCGGATGGTTTCAGCATCTGAGACGAAGTCCCACCTTTGCTTAATTTCTTGAAGGATTTCGTAACTGTCATCGTTGAAATTAAGTGAAACTTTCATAGCATTCCCCTCGTCGATAACGGCTGGCAAAGCAGGGCGTATCTTCAATGAGCCGCGGAAAGTCAAGGCAGCTTTGCGGGGCTGGGTCGAGGTCGATCGATCGACTATCGAAATGCCCACAACTTCGGTTCCAGAAAGCTGGCAGAATCTGAACTTCTTGTTCCGCATTTGCCCAAATTGCCCTGCTTGCGGGCGGCCCTCAAAATGCCGAACGCTTCTGAAACAATTGCTGGCGACCAATCTGCTCCACGATGGACCAGATATACTCTTGGCTTGCGATCTTGACGAGGTGCAAAGAGAGCCAGACGCGAACCAATGATCCATCCTTCCGTACGTACTCTTTCTCAAATGGGCCAAAGTGACCATTCTGCTTGAGTGCGGCAATCTGTTCCGCATCTTCATCTTGATAAAATCTGGGTGTGAAATCCTTATAGTTCAAGCGAAGCGTTTCCTCTACTGTTCGCCCATGAATGTCAGCGTAAGCCTGATTAACGAGGATGAACTTCCCATCCATATCGGAAATGACGAAGCCTATGGGTGACTGTTCGAAAAAGGTGTAATAAAGCTGCGCTAGCTTGCCGAAATCAAGAGGCTCTCTCTTCGGCTTTGTTGAACCAGTCTTGATCGTGGGAATCGTAGAAATCTGTCGATCCCGATTTGCGTTGCGGCTGGCTAGGATCACGTCGAGCGGTGAGCGCGTACGGCGAAGTACAACTGAATGGAAGCCACATTTTTTTAATAGCGTTTCGTATTCAGGCAAGGTTCGTTCCTTCCCCTCGGCGATAGTGAGCATATTCAAATTCTGCATTTGTGCCCAGTCAGGTCCGGTCTTGTCTTCCCTCAGAATCTTCTCGGCGATCAAGAGTGCCCCGTTGGGCGGAAGCGCCTGGAACACTTTGTGAATCAATTCGACGACTTTGGTTTCAGGCCAATCATGGAGAGTGCGAGCCACAACATACAGGTCTGCTTTTGGAAGAGGCTCCTTAAAAAAATCACCACCGATCACGTCTATACGATTCGCCACCTTCGATTCGCACGCTGCAATGATTTCGCGCGTGAGCGGTAGTATCGACGGAAGGTCGAATACCTTCGCCTCTAACTTTGGATTGAGTCTACATGCCGCGATCGCCAAATGTCCTGTCCCGCCACCGAGATCAACCATTGTTTTGAACCCGGCCAAGTCAAATGCTGAAACAACATGGGGAGAAGTGATTTCTCCGTAACCATGCATGCCCATTAAGAATTCTCTTTGTTGGTCGGGTGTCTTGAATATGTTGTCCCAGTATTCGCCGTCCCAACCGAAAGTTTGCTTCCATCTATTGGTGCCCTCACGAATTGCGTCTTCCAGGTGGTCCCACAACTTCCAGAAGAACTTATTCGAAAAATTGATATAACCAGTTATTCGGAAGGGACTGTCACTGCAAAGATAGGTCGCGGCAACTGGCGTCGTTTCGTAGTTTCCATTGCGATATTTGAGCAATTGCAAGCCAACACAGGCATCAAGCAGCCGCTCCAGCGCGTCGCGGTTAGCCTTCAAGGTCTTTGCAAGCGAAGCGACCGACTTGGGGCCTGATTTCAGAACGTCAAAGACACCGAGCGAAACTGCAGCGAACATCGTCTTCGATCGGCGGAAAGCCAAAATAAGATCGAGGACCACGTCCGGATCGGGCTTGCTAACGTCTTGAACCACGGTTAATGCCTTTCGTTATTAGCTCAAGGGATTTTCTATTCAAACCTCTGTTACCTTAGTAGCAGCGCGTTGGCGGTTCTATTGGTCTACCCTATGGTTGTCGATTCAATAGGAAACTGCTTGTACCACTCTATTGTCTCAATCAGTCCTTCATCGATCGAGTAAATTGGGGACCAACCAAGTTCTTTGCTCGCCTTTTCCCATTGAAGCTGTTGGTGAAGGATCTCCCGATGTTTAGCCGGCACTACCAACGGGACTACGTCCTCTCGGTGCATGAGCCGTTGAATGCGGCCAACCAAGTCGGGAATGCCGGTACAGACTCCACTCCCAAAGTTATATGCCTGTCCCCAGACCTCCGAACGATCCATCGCAGCGAATAGGGCAATGTATGCTCGGACCTGATCTTTAACGTACATGAAGTCCCTCTTGTAGACCCCGTTTGGCGGCATGCGGACATTGGGGCGGTTGCCTTGCAAAAGGCATCGAATCGTCTGCGGCACCAAACGGCTCCAATTCAAGTCCCCTCCGCCATAGATGTTTGCGAACCGAGCGACCGTTACGGGTAGACCATAGCTTTGATGATAGCTGCGGGCAATCAAATCGCCACACGCCTTGGAGGCGTCATATGGGTTCATGCCTTGAACCGGCATGTCTTCCCGATATGGCAGGTGAGGATTATCGCCATAGACCTTATCACTCGAAGCAACGATGACTTTCTGGACGAGTTTCGTATTCATGCGGCATGCTTCAAGAACGTGACAGGTCCCGCGAATGTTTACGTCAAGCGATTCGCGCGGATTCTCAAATACCTTGTGTTCGACGGACACTGCGGCCAGGTGAAACACTGAGTCGATGTTGAAATCTGCGATCGTCCGGGCAATCAGGTCAAAATCGAGGATCGATCCTTCTACGCATTTGACCCGTCTAATCAAGCCATTTCGAATGAAATTTCCGTCAGGGTCTGCATCCGAGAGTATCGTGGAAACTTGAGCCCCTTCATCAAGCAAATGTTCGGCAAGCCAAGCCCCAGTAAATCCCGAAGCACCAGTCAGGAGAAATTTATTTTTGATCATGGATGCTGCATGGGCCGGAAAAGTAAGCGAATTGGGCCATTAGACGCCAAAACTCGCTTCACTTGTGTCTCGGACAGCCACGTATTTGAGCAGGCCATCCACTAAAAAGCAAGGAAAAATGGACATTTCTCGCTCCGCGCGACAGCCAACAGCTACCGTTGCCGCAAGGAGTTACGGCGAACGCTTCACTGTTTGGCTTACATTGTCTGGCGATGCACGACTTGTGTCGAGCTGCACCTACTCTGAAGTACGCGGAAGACGCACAATGCCAAAGGGTCTATGCTCTGCGCGCCGAAGCAGCCGTTCTAAGTCTCCAATCCCGTCCGGCGTGGATCGAAGAGGGCCGTGACCGGTGGCGAACGCCTTGATTCTCCAGCCGCGCTGTTTGAAGACATCTACCAGGCGACGAATTGATGCAACGTTTTGCTGGAAATCTTCGGTGAGTCCCTTCCATCCGAGTTGGAATTGCGGCCAAGTAACCACGGCGTCTCCTGCGAACAGCGTCTCCATCTCAGGCCAATAGAAGGAGGTGCTGCCAGGAGTGTGGCCGGGCGTTTTGATCGTAAGGACAGGGCCGATTTGCTGGTTGTCTTGGTCGATTGGATAATCAATAAAGGTCGGTGGGAATGAAAGCGCGTCAAGGCGGATGCCCAACCGCCATAACACATTCGACAAATTCAACAGGTATTGTTGCGGCAACACGCGCAATGGCAGTTGCGGGATCCAAGTGGTTGTGTTCGACGGTCGCCGGCCTTCGATGACATCGCGCTCGGCAAGCGGTGCCCAAACATGGGCACCGCTTGCGCGTTTGAGAGATGATGCACCTTTTACATGGGTCAAATGAGCGTGTGTCAATATGATCCGCTTGATATCGGTAACCGGCCGGCCAATTTTGCATAAATGTTCGAGAATCGCTTTCGCATAGATATTGCCGAGCGCGTCGATGACCGTGAGTGTCTCGCCGTCGTCCAGCAGGTAGCAATGTACACGGCCAAATCGCTCACCAATCGGATAGATTTCTGCCATGTGAGTCAGCTCTTCCAAGGATTAAAAGCGTTCTTGACTTTCGCAAGAGTAGGGGCGAGTTCAGGCACATTCTGACTTAGTATGTCCACCATCGTGGTGTTCTCGATCCATCGGATGCCTTCTGCCGTGTAGATCTCTGCGCGGTAGTCATCCGTGAAGAATCGGTCACTCTTGAGTCTTCGTGACGCCATAAGGATGAAGACGTAAAAAGCAGTCTCACTAAAGCCCATACCGGATATGAGTGGCTCGGCAAACAGCCCGACCAAAAGATCGACGCCGTCGATATTGCCCTTATACAAATCCTTAAGCCTCGCAAGGTACTTGTCGTAATTCGCCAACGCAATAGCGTCGCCCGACCTTGGCCGCTTTCCTAGCAAGTCCTCGAAACTCTTGACTCGCGGCAATCCAAGGAACTCTCGAAACTCGTTATAGCGAGGCACACCGCGCTCGCGATCGCGAAGAATGTCGATTGCGGCCATGTCCACGCGCTCACCGTCCGGTCGGGTAAAATCCCGCAGGGTATCGGGATAATTCCCGAGCGCCAACATTCCGGGATGCTCGACACCGAAGCTATAGACCGCATTAACGAAGCCGACTTTGTCTAGCAGGGGACGAACGTGCTGTTCCGTCGCATTTAGCAACGTGCTTTCGTGCAACGGCTTTCCGGTGCTGTGATCTGAGAACTGAAGAAAATCCGGTAGCAGGGGGTGCATGCGGTAAACAGCGACAAAATCCTCGGTCAAGGAATATGGTGCCCCGTGGTGGTTCTTGTACGAACCCGGAATGCCGCGCAATATGTCCCAGCGCGTGAAATGACGAAAAAACCGAGAGCCTCGCTTGCCGAACGCGCCCCACCAATTGCCCCTTAGCGCATAAGCCGTGACCGGATTTGGAATAATCGCCGGGGTCCACTCCACGGTGTGGATCTTTGCCATCAGCCCGGCGACGATCAGGCGAGCTTGATCAAAAAGGCGGTCGTCATTCCATTTCTCTCTCCGCGCTCTCTTGGTTTGCTTCAGCATGTCGCAAATCCGGTTATGCTCGCGCACAAAAACTGTGTGCAAGATCGATAGACCAAGCCACCAGTTTTCGCTAAATCCGGTCAAATCGATTTGGCCGTGGACCTTGCGTTCCAGCGGCAGCAGCCCGTCCTCGGCAACGCGTAATTTGCCGTCGACTCCGGCGCGAAGAAGGCGTCCTCGCTCTGCCGTGTCGCCGTAAATCTGAGATCCATCCCACCACGCGGATGTGGTGCTGCGAAATACGGGCGGGCCGCGGTCAGCGAGTCGCGTGGTATCCGGCTGCGTACGCCGCACTCGCATGGTCGTCGCGCTCCAATTGCTGCCGGGTGGGACTGGGAACTCGATCGGACTCTCGACGGCATTGTCTCCGTGCGAGAACCAGTCATGAATCATGAATTGAAGCCAGCCCGCCGCCAAAAGGTTGAGAAAAGGCACTGGCTGGAAACTGCCATTGCGGGCTAAAAGCTGCTCGCTGATCGCGCGCGGGTTTGGTTCGAGGAAAACTGTTGGCGGTTCAAGCTTCGCGCGCTCCAAGGGCATGTTTCGGCCAAATCGGTGACCATCCATGCCCATCTTGGGATTTTCCAAGTCATTGAAGCTGCCATCGATCGAACGAGCGCGGCGCTGGCGCTCTGACGACTCGGGCGTTGGTAATGGCGGCAAGTCAGGTTTCGGCAAAGGATTAGTATCAATTAGGTTCCAAGCGCGGAGGCGTACGCGCGTGGCTAACAAACTTAGGATTCCCAGCCATTTGACCCGCTTGTGCCAAGGCGTTCCACGATCAAGCCGACGAGCGACGGCCATTAGTATACGATCGCCTAAACTGAATTTGGTCACGGTATCCTCGAGCTAAAAACCTTCTCTTGCATCTGGTTCACCGGCCGGAGTCAAGCTATATGAAAAGTCGGACAGAGTTCCGGCCCGACATTTAGCGGCCCCCTTCGCCGAACCATTTAGAAAGTGCCGATACTCGGCTAAGAATCCAAGGCCGTAATCGATCTTTTGCGGCAGCAGCGTCAGGATCTCGATAGAACGCCTCTGCGATCAAATGCGATTCGCGACGCGGGAGGGACCAGCTTAGCGCAGCATCCGTATCGCACTCGAAGGCGATGGTCGTGAAAAAATCAGGTATGTCTTTGGTGTTGAATCGCTCGTTCAGCAAATCGATCAGCTCGTCATTTCTGTAATAGGCGGCGCGCGTTCGCGCGTTGAGAATTGCTTCAGCGGGAGTCGAAAGCCATTCAAGGCTGGCTCGAATGGCGTCTTTGTCGCGGCGCGGGCGTGGCGGTTGATTTGGCTCAACACTCGCCGGATCCGGATTGTTTTTGTCCTGTTCCTTGTCTTGAAAGTGCCATCGCGCGTAACCATTACGATAGGCTCGGATTTCTATCAACGCGACTCCAGACGTGAATTCGCGAATGGCCGACTCATGACGTGCCAGCCACATTGCAACAAAGTCGACGCCGAAATTGTCGTAATACCCGGCATCAACCACTCGACGACATGGGACAGTCGGCAGACTGACTCCGGGGCCGATAAAGGGAAATGATGCATTCATTCGACAGGCGGTACCGACCTCAAACTTTGCTGGCGCTTGCGCGAATAGTCGGAATAATTCCACTGCCGAAATCGATAGCTGCGGCCGAGTCGGAGCTTCGGGTATCGGGCAAATCGCCGCAAACGGTTTGAATCCGAGAACCTCTCCCGAAGTCCATGTGACGTTCAGCAGGTCCAAGTTGCTTATGAAAAGTCGGCGGGCATCCTCGACTAGCATTGGTGTAAAGACCAACGATGGACAAAGCCCCGCACGTTCTGACTCCTTGATCTCTTGGAATGTCTTCTCAAAGGGTGACCTATTATTCTCCCGCCGTGTGTTTTCTTTCCAAAGAACCTCGATCTTTCGCCCGCGGTCAACGTCAACCGGACCAGTTCGCCAAAGGCTCGGTAGGTCATCCAGCAGCATCGTTTGCAAGGTGCCCCGCAGACTATCCTTAGCGAGCTCTCCAGACAAGCCGCCAAGCCAAGTTTCCTTGTCGACGGCGCGCTTGCCGGCAGGCACTCCGTCGAAATCTGCGACGTAAAGTCCGGCGGCCACCATCCCGCCGCTGGCTCCGCTGAAGAGCCGGATGTGTCCTCGGAATGGTGCGGTGGCCAATTCCCGCTCAAGTCCTTCGAGCACAACGGCCGTCCAAACCGCGGCGCGAATGCCACCGCCGCTGCAAGCAACAAGGATCAAGCGCGGCTTGGTCAATTTGTCCTGATGGGTTGCTTTCCATCGCTTCGCCATTTCCTTGAGCGGCTCTTCGCTTGAAATCAGTTCGGGTTTACCCGTTTCCCCTTTTTTTAGTTTGGACTGTGATTCCAATAACGCGCAATACTGATCGACAGGTTTTGGTCCATCCGGAGTATCAACTACTTTGTTTTCCAAGGACTGCGGATGCCCATATTCTTCTTCGAGGTTTGGAAAAGTGAATCGGTACGGATATGCTCCACTATTTACATAGAGAGCGCTTCCCAGAAGCAGCGATATTGCGACGTATTGCGACCCCGGTGCCCAGAATGCGAACGCACCATAGATGGAATTGGCCAAGCCAAGGAACAAACATAGTAATAGCGTCGGCGGCAAGAGATGCCCTGCAGAGCGCAAGCCATACACCAGACCCACTGACAGCAAAAAAAGGATCGCAGTCAGCAGTGCGATCGCATGGAGCGGGTCGCCGGAAACGGCGGTTGGCAGCAATCGCTTCTGAACTTTCTCTAGGAAACCAGATGCCTGTGCGACGCACACGGCAGCAACTGATACCACAACTCCCAAAGTCATTCCGACAAACAATGGCCAAATGCATATGGACCCGTCATATGCCTCGGACGAAAATAGCTTACCGCCTTCAAGAACAAGCAAACTTGGCAGCCATAATGCCAGTAAGTACTGTGCCAGGCGAATTAGCCCTGGATCTTTGATCGAATTTGCGGCATGCGGTTTGAAACCGGCTAAGCCCGGATCCAGCAGGTAGCGAACCAGCAGAATCTCCCCGAATAATACTGCACATCCGAATCCATTGAGGATCTGCTCCTGCGTACTTTCGCTCCAAAAAATGTCCTCGGCCCCAAGCGAGTAGCCGAGCCTTCCCCATGCGACAAGAAAAAAAAGACTCAACTGAACCGGCATGAGCGGATAACAGAATAGCCACGAAAGCGCTCCCTCCATCGCCTTGAGCGAACGCCGCACTGCCTTGAGGGCACTCATGTTCTTGTCCCTACCAATAACGATTTGTCATGAGTCAGCCAAGCCATTGGTCCCGGAACCCGTTAGTCAAATCCCAATCCAGTTGAGCATTTCAGTTGCTGCCGCAAACTGGCAATCGCATCATCCAATGGTAATGTTTGCGGACACATGGCGAGCTGCTCAAGACGACGGGTGTTAGACTATCGCATTGGCTCCAAGAAGTCTCACGCTTCTGTAACCGGAGGTCGAGATCTCGGATGCTAAACTGTCACAGAGTTATTTTTACTTCGGTGGCTCTGTTTCTTCGGGTCCGAAAAGGTCTCGATTGCGTTTATTTCGCGCTTCAATTTCGTCGTGACGCGTTTTGTCTCGCCCCACATGCATAACATGGGCTTGCTGCAATGTGCGAAGCGCGCTCGGTTCAACGGCAACGAAATTTGCCGGTGGGCCACCAAGTACACTGATCTGCGTCACGGGATGAATTTCCCAACAGGTCGCACGCCAGTTCTTCGGATTCCCCGGCGACGTGTTCTCAGCAGCATCGGTATGCTCGATGTCGAATAACAGCCACCCCGTGATTTCGACCCATTTGCCTTTGATTCCACCGTTTCCGTGCGACTGGAGCGTTAATGTACGCCAGTCCGCGCGCGCATCTCCCTCCTTTTCCCGCATTTGCTTTCGAAATCGGGGGGTAACTTCCACAATAACCCGTTGATTCGGCGGCGCTCCCGGCGCAAGCGCCAGCTCGATATGCGTGTCGCGGTCGATCGGATCGGTAGCCTTGCAATTGCATGTCTCGTTCCCGCCGACCTTGACGTCAACGACGAATCCAACGAGGCGAGCGGCCTTCGCAGAGTCGAATCGCTTTTCGTCCTCCCCGGGCGCCAGCAATGTTGCCAGCGACACATCGCTGTCAATGTCGTCTACGGTAGGCGATTCAAAGCGATTCTTCAGCCGGTTTAGCACTCTGACCTCGGGTTTCACCGCCGATCCCTCACGGGAGCAGGTCTTGCCGTTGGACATGGTGTAGATGTCATCCGCATCAGGTTGCCCACCCACGGCCACTACGGCGATTAGTACAGAAATGCCGATTATCCGCATGACAATCCTCCGTAACGATTTAGGACTCGATACTTGACAAGGCGTTTGCAAAGCTTGTGCAGTCAATGAAAACTAACGACCGCATTTCGCTGGGGTCTGAAGACGTATCGCGGTCGGCGATTCATTGCTTCACCTTGAATCTGGCTCCTCGCGGAATTTGCAGGACCGCTCGGCGTCCGTTTAGCATGGCTTGCTGCCAAATCAGCACACACGAGGGCTCTTGGAACGCTAACTCATGGGCCAAGGCGCCCCTGCAGTCGGATGTCGGGCTATTCTTTCGTCGGCAAACGCTCAAGCTTCAAGCTCGGAGACGTATGGCCGAAACGGATTTCTTTCTCCCGTGTCGGATTTAAGTTGAGCTCATCCAGGCCGTCAGGCATATAGCTCCACGATGGAACCTGACTCGCCTTGGTCGGCTTGACGAGAACGACCGACGCCCCGATCCAAACCTTTTGGAACTTTTCTTCATCCACAACTTCGGTTCCCACACCTAGCCATGAAATTCCAGCGAGCTGCACTTTGGTGACCGGCGTCGGCCCAAAGTAATAGGCGTTCCCCTCTCTCACTTTTTTTGGATCCATGGTCTTCTTGGCGTCTTCCAGCAGCGATGCCTGGTATTCGCGCACATAGGCGGCGAGTTCGGGATGGCGAATCCCCTGTGCCGCGAGCAATCCACCGACGAAGGGGCCGGCGTTCGGATCAGACTTGATTTGGGTCAGGAGTCGCAATACGGCGCGTTGACCGGTGGGAGAGTCGTCGCCATTTTTCGCAAATTCTTCCGTGACCTCTAGCGAGGTGGTCAGCAAGATATTCGTCCGGAAGTTTCGAAGTGCTCCGAGATCGTTGCTGTCGACATCGAAATCCGTCGGGCTAGAGTCTCTTGATCTCAGGAGGCGCACTTTATCGGGAGGCATTTTTTGCGGCGGCGGGACCAAAAGGACGACTAAATCGGGATTGACGATTTGTTCGCGAAGAATTTGCTTCACCGAGATTGGCGTGAATCCCTTAACGCCATTTACTGCCATTCGAAGTGCCAACAGCGAGTCACCGATATACATGACGTCCGAATCTGGCTGCGCAAAGACTGTCCGCGGTGCAGCAAGCAGTATTGAAATAGCGATGAAGGTTCGGCAAGCGCGCACCATCACTTCACCTCCAGCTTGACTTTGATAAGCCGCGTTCCATATCGTTCGAATACAACCGGTTGGTCTTTCAAGTAATTGGACAAATGAATGCTCGCGGTCCTCTTACTTGAGTTTTCCGGAAAATGAATCCGAATCCCCTGCAAGACCCGAGAGCCTGGCTTTTGAACCAATTGAAACTCGTGAGAATCGCTGCCGTCCGTATACGTCAAGCCAACCACCGAAAGGTCTGGGATTTGACCGATTTCCGCCCCATCCTCGGTGCGCAAGTCGTAAACCTGCCAATCAGCGGGTGTTGGAAGTATGGACCGAATGAACACTACCAACGCCACAAAGAGAGCTGATGGTCCGACGAGCTCCAACGACAATTCTGCAAATGGTATTTTCGTCAGGCGGTAATGCCACGGATAAAGAATGAATAGGAACAGCCCTCCCACAAACGCGAAAAAGATGGCGAGAATAGTACGCGCGAACGCACCATCGAACCGCTCCGGCGCCAACACTGACCATAGCAGAAGGCTGACGGCGAGGACAAATCCCGCGACACCAAAGACGATGACCAGCCATCGAGGGAATAGTTTGATTACCGATTTCGCGGGGTCTGATGCTGCCGAACCGTTAGTTGGCGGCTGCCGGTTGGCCGTTGGTAATGTAGGTGGCTGACCGGAATCCGGGGCTTGAGGATTCATTGGTTTGTATTCCTCAATGGTTTCAAAGTAATCCCGAGGCAGCGCGGTGGTAACCGAAAGCAGAAAACGATTCGGTCTCAAGAGCGTAGTCTAAGCGTCAGCACGGAACCAGGACTGCCTTGTCAAATGAAGAATCAGTGCCCACCGTTATCGAAAGCCCGGCCGAACCGGTATGAAGCGCCCGGTGACAGCTAGGTACTACTCGAACGATCGTCAAACGAACCAGCATTGCAATGCCAAACCCCACTCATCTTCACTGCGCGCCCGACTTCGAAATTTGGGCTGGACGATTCCAAGCACGGACATCTGCTACTTATTGCTTTCAAAGACGTCGGTAACGATGAAGTTGTCGTCGATTCCCCCTCGGGCCGCCTTGGGTTGCTGAGCTCCTGCCTTGGGCAGCCGGTACATCGCCTCAAGTGTGCGAAGGATATTAACGTGTGTAATTCCCTTGCCCTCCTGGTATTTCCCATGCTTGACCCACGCCCCTGCGAAAACCGTACATATCCTATTCTGACGGTCTTTTTGTATGCGAATATCCTTCGTAGAATTTGACACCGCTTGCGCGAACGGGTCCGTAAGACCGATCTCGCCAGATTGGTCATCGTTCTCATCGAAGGTAACGATTAGCAAACTGTTGTGTGCCTTGGCCCACTGGTAATAGCCGCCGAGTTTCTCCTTCAGCCAAGCATCGCCCTGTCCGACACTTTGCTTGATGGCTGCCTCACCCTGGAGGCCCTTGTCGGAATCATGCATGTCGTTTTTCAAGTTGGGGATTACGATTGCGACCGACGGCAGCGATGCGAACCCGGCCTCATCGGTAGGGAAGTCCTTGAATCGCAGGTTGGAGGAAGTCTTGACCGAATTCCCGTTGGGCACATTGTCGAAGCTAATCCACGGGACGTGTTTGCGGGCGTATGCCCGGGCTCCTGGCGTCCCGGCCGGGGATGCGACCAGTACCTGGGACCCAATCTCGGGCAGATCTTCAGAATATCCTTTGAACGACAGGCCCTTGTGGAGTAGGGCAGCCGCGAGGTTCGGGGCGTTCTTGATCATTACGTCCGGCACTCCGTCGCGGAACCCAACCCCGTGATTACTGCCCGAAAACAGCCAGAAGTAGTTACCCTGGCTGTGATGTTCCTCTCCGAACATCTGGGTCAAGACGGCCCCCTCCTTGCAGAGCGTCTGATTGATAAACGGTGCATACTCCTTGCCGATGACCTGGTCGTAATCCTTGTTCTCCTCAATCACAATCACAACATGTTGGTAGATGGGCAGCCCCCCAGGCCATGCGACGACGCTGGACGGCTCGTCTGCTGACAAAGAATGGCGCGGGCATCGGGCGACCAACCCGCAAACGATTGGCACAAGCAAGATGAAGAAAACGATTCTTTTCATTGCACTCACCCGCTCTTCGTCGTCGGGAAACACCAGACCATATCTCCTCCAGCCATTCTGCATTCATCAAATTCAGCGTTTCCATGCTTAAGGCGTCGAACGCCCTTCAAATTCCTGGAGCACACGAAAGGGATCTTTAACGGCCCAGTTCTTTCCTGATCGTATTGGCCGCCCAAAACGAAAGCGCGGCAAGCGTCAGCGTTGGGTTGGCCGTGCCGCTCGTCGGGAAAACACCACTACCGACCAGAAAGAGATTCTTGTGGTCCCAGCTGCGCTGTTCTTTATCGACCACTGAAGTCTCCAGCGAGGTTCCCATTCGGTAAGTCCCCATAATGTGTCCCGCGCCTAGGAATTCGAAATCGTCAGACCCAAAGCGGAAGGCGCCAGCAAAGCCTCTCGGAGCGCTCTTTTGCGTAATACCGAGTCGATTAAAGACTTTGTCGGTGAATTCTCGTGCGGCTACAAATCCGCGCATGGTGTAGTCCGAAAGCGAATAGGTGATTTTCGGGCGGGGAAGACCCAAGTTATCCACTTCCTCGGATAAGGTTACAGAGTTGTTCACGTCTGCCGTCTGCTCGACCAAAAAACCGAAACGGAATTGCCGCGTGAATCTCTTGTTAAGCTCTTCCATCAACTCCCGGCCATGGAACTTGTGTCGATCACCGTTAGTGTGACTGTCGTCGGTGCCGTCAATCAAGTCGAGCGCAGTCGTTTGAGGATCGCCCACGGCCAGATTCCACCCCTCGTTTCCGAGCTCGACGCGGAACGCAGCCCGGTTCTTACGAAACGCACCATCCCGCAAGCTCTCGATGCCTGAGGTAGCCAGCGGCCCGCGATAGGGGTAAGTCGGTTTCGGGGTCAGGCCCCAGCGCAGGTAGAACGGATGGTCCATCAAGTACTTACCGATAGTCTTGTTCGGAAGACCGGAATGCATCATCAGCTTCGGTGTCTCGATCCCATTGCCCGCAAGCACGTAAATCTGAGCTTTGACTATGTCCTCGCCGCTCCGCGATTTGATCGTGGGATCACTGTACCGAATCACCTGGATACCGGTGATCTGTTTCCGCTGAGTGTCGAGCATCACCCTGGACGCGACCGCCTGAAATAGCGCATGTACGCATCCAGTGCTGAATGCTTTGTGCAAAGTCAACGTTGCATCGTATTTGGCTTGGATCGGACAGATCGGGATGCAGCTGGTGTTGCCCGCGCACGCGCGACGCGTTGCCGTCGGACGCGATTGGCGCCCAGCCGGCGTCGGCGAGACGCGGACATCACATCCCTCAAAGCTTTCCTTGGCATTGGCTAGGCCTTCTCGAAAAAATTTGTCGGTGAGCGTCTCTGGCAGAGCCGGATTAGGATACTCGTAACCAGGTTCAAACGAGATTCCCAGGTATTTCTGGTCGGCGACACTTGCGGCCACGCCGACTTCTTCCTCGGCCATGCGATAATAAGATTTCGACTGTCCAGTCTGGGGTTGAGCGAGATCGTCGTACGAGATGGGCCAATCGTCGCCGACACCGTAATTGAATCGCAGCTTGAAATCGTTGGGTAGCAACCGCAGGCTAGTCCCAAGCCAATGCCACATCGTGCCGCCGGCGCGGCGTTCATAAGTGCTGCCGAACGGCAGCGGCGACTGGCTCTGATCCAAGTAGGTTTTCTTGACGTCTTGCCAAATGCACTTAGTCAAGTGCTCGGCGCGGGCATTGGGCGCGTTGGGGTTGACTGCGTATGGCGACTCCGGAAGCTTGGCCAAGGCGGTGTAGAATCGTTCGACTTCGGTTTCGCGACTCGGTGCGATCGCCGGCCCCGATTCGATCAGCAACACTTTGATGCCGCATTGGCCAAGTTGATAGGCGACGATGGAGCCTGCGATGCCTGCGCCGACAATCGCGACGTCAGCAAAGTAGTCAGCCATGTTTCGCCTCCGTCGACGGCACAAGTGCCAAAAATGCGTTCAAGGGTAGCGGTTCCTCTGACCAATGGCCATAGGGCAACATGCTATACCCCATCGGATGACCTTGCATGGTTTTCCAGACGAGGCTCTCTTTGTAGGCCTGCGATGAGACGATTTTCGTCGGCGTTTGTGGCGTGCGGGGATGGTAAAATGCCCCCAAAATCCACAGTTTCAAAATGCTCCTAGCCAGTGGTGCAAAACGATCGTTGGCGAGTATCTTTCCGATCGTGTTCTCGTCGGCAGGCTCGGCAGGCTTGTTTGCGTCGTCCTTTGAGTTCGGCTTCACTTCTTCGAGCATTGCGTCGACGTCGGCTCTAAGACGTTCATCGAGACTTTCCTGAAGCGTATCCCAGTACTGCTGCGCAAGGCCGATCGGGTCCACATTCGGCGACAATTGCATCATGCTCAGACCGGTCAAACCAGCGGAAAGAGCCTTGAATTTCTTGAGTTTGAGTTTCTCGTCAGGCATCGCGAAATTCTCCCTGCTGGGCTAAGCGACCGCAAACAGATTCAGCCGACTACTTCGCGCGAAGAAGCAGAAACGTGAAATCCGAAAATCGACCGTTGGTCGCAGTCGCATTGGCATGACATTCAATGCAGCTTGATGAGACGTTGACGGTTCTTTTGGGCACATATGACTCGAGCGTCGAGTTGCCGAGGAATTGCGGGGCAGGCAACCCGATGAGGTCGCCTGGAATTGCGGTCTGGGGATCACAATTCTGGGGATTGGCGACCTTGGAGGGCCACTGGGTGCTGATCAATTGGTAGTTGGCCCAAACCGACTTACCCAGCAGTTTTTGAAAAGGACCGTTTTGGTCCTGCGCGTCTTTCCCGACATCGATAATGCGCTTTATCTGAGATCGGCGTTCGGGCGGCTCCGTCACTGTTGGATCCCAAGGGGGAGAAGGAGGCGAATTTTGCGATAATAGCCCCTCGTACTGGAACTTTGAGTAAAAGTTGTAACTCGGTCGGTCGGCCTCCTTACCCAACGTCGGGCAGTTATCGACATGCTCGAAGGTCGACCAAACCCACTGCGGGCGAGTGAACGTTTTGTGCACGATGTGAAAGCCGACCAGGCCGAGCGTCACTAACTCGCAATGTTCCTCGATCTTCGGAACCTTGCTCTCTGTGGTATGGACAAGGCAATCAGCGGTATGGAATTTCCCGGCCGCCTTCTCATCAGGCGCCAGAACCTTCCACGATGCCTTGATCATGATCGAGCCCTGAATCCTCGGATTTGCCCCTAGTTTGCTCCCGCACGTAAAGATGACGTGTCCGCCGCGAGCCTCCTGGCCAGCTTTTGAATAGAGCTTTTTGTTGACGATATCGTTGAACATGTCCTCGTTAACGAGGATCTCGAAACGAGCGTACTTGCCGTTTTGGTCGATCAGAGGACCCGTATCGAATGGCTCGACCGACGCCTCCAGGACAGTGAGGGGCTTTCCAGTTTTCCTAAGCGCAGCCTGCTTCTCGTCGAACATTTTCTTGAAAGCCGGGGAAAAACTGGACGGGGGACGGCGATCGGCTCCCCATTTGTCAGGTGGGGTTCCGTTCTCCAAGAAAATCTCGTAGTCCTCTTTCCAAAGCTCCCAAACGGTCAGATTGTCTGGTTCCTCGCCGATCCTCTTGCCAGTCGGGATTCTGTCAAGGCCCGTGGGCCAGTTGAGTGCGACAAAGGTCTCCCAGGAAAAACGGTCAAACCTAGGCTGAAGCGACTCAAACGTGAACTGGTTTCCGTCCTCGTCCTTCGGCAAATTGGAGGTGTCGACATCGACAGGCAAATCCTTGGAAAGAACCGCGGGACTCATGTTGTCAACGCTGCCACCGGTGCTCGGCGTCTCTGTTGCCGCATCCGCCGTTGCAATGCTCCAAATTGCCAATCCGATGACGACAACCGCAATCCCAGCGAGTGCGAATTTCATCAGATCCCTCCTGCCAAGCGATGAATCAAAGAGAACATAGGCGGAACGTGACTGCGCTCGGTGCCGCACCTAAAGCTTGTGGGGCGTGCCTCGGCGCCCATCTCGGGTCGCATAGGCGAAGAACCGCTGTATATGGTCGACGACTTCTTGATTGGAGAGAACGCGCGAGTCGTCCTTGCCGTCAGGCGTCTTGGGCTTGAAGCCTGGGAACTTGACCTGCAGCCCCACTACCCGACGTTGCCCCTCCTTGAAGACCTCCAAGGCTCGGTCCGTGCAAAGGAATGAAGTGATAGACGCGGAAGTGTCCTTTTTCCCATCCCGGTCAATGTGGAACGGTTTCGACGTGACTTCTTTGCTGAACTCAGAGTAACCTTTCTCAAGCTCTCCAAAGCACTCAAGACTGAAGGCATCCGCGGGAACCGGGAGCGGTGCCGCGAACGATGCTCCCCCTTGGGCGCTGAGGTTCCTGAGGATATTGCCGATGCTACTCTGGCCAGGATCCCTTTGCAAATACACCACTTCTTTGACCGAACCGAGCGCCATAATGCCCGAGCACTGAGAACACGACTCCAATGAAGTGTATACCGTGACTTGATCCAGAATGGTGCTATAGGGACGCGGCTTCTGGTCGGTCGGCGGCTTTCGGACGGCCCAACCGTCGTAAAGCTGCGTAAGGCTGAATATCCTGCGTATGAGCCTGGACTCTGCGTGTTCGACGGAACTGTTCAGCAAATTATTGTGGTTGAAATCGAAATCGATTACCTCGCCCTGGCCGTCGACGGCGAGGCAAGCAATGTTATGGCCGAGGTAGTCACCGCCCAGGTACTGGCCGTCCGGTCGCTTCTGCTTCGCGCGCCAGGGATAGTCGCCGTCCAGGCCATTCTTGTTGCCGTTCCAGTAATGCGCAACGAGCGCCATAAGCAACACACTGTAGAGTGTGTGCCGTTCCTTCTCACCATCTGAGAGCGCAGGAACAGGAAGAAGGACTAGGTCTTTCACCTCACTCGACCACAAGTCATGCAACCTCCCAGTCTGCGGCTTGGGAGGGTACGTCGCAGTCCCATCAGAACTATGCCGTTTCTGGTCCTCGCCGGCGTTACAGGCAAAGCTGGTCTCTGTTGCTCCGGCAACGGTTCCGAGCACGGCTGTGTTGATGAACTGCCTTCGGGACTGCATGGCGTTGCCTCGTTTAATAAACGAATTGGCCTATTTCAGTGCGTCGGCCAGGGTCGTTGCCAATCGTGTGCCGGCCTTGGCAATCTGGACTCGCGCAACATGGCCCGCGTTTTTTGTGTAATTTTCCGGCACAACCTCGATGTCAGCCGCCTCGGCATCTTCGTCGCCCAATGGTAGTTTTCCGTTGAGATAGGCGGTTTGTTTTGCGACCTCGAAACTTTCCTTAGCCCAGGATTCGAACGTCTTGTTTTCGTTTACATTCGTTTTGACGGCTTCTTGATCTGCCTCGGCCAATTCCTGAGTTTGTTTGACCACATTGCCGATCGCTGATACGGACGTACTCTTGCCGAGCAAACCATCCCACATAGGGTGAAGTTGCGTCTTATTCGCGCCATCGTGAAGAATCACATAAGCGAGATTGCCGCCTCTGTCGCCATCGGGGAACGCATTGCTGAAGTACGCTGTTGTGTGTAGGGGCTGATGGATGTCGCCCACGAGGTGCAGGATCCAACAAAGATAAACTGCTTGATCCTCCTGGTTGCCTGACTTCACTTTCTTGACGGCGAATCCTAGTTGGCGAACGATGTTTTCCTCATCAGCAGGGGGTTGATGAGTGTTCGGATCAATCGCTGAACCTGGCGCTACGAAAGGGTAGTTGATGAAATGCCAAGTCGCATGATGATACTCGGCTTTATGATGGGAACGCACCCAGTCCGGCCAAGTAGCCGCGCGCAAGAACACCCACTCTTCCTCGGAAAAGCCAGCGGGTTTGTCAGTACTGAGGAACTCGTCGTAGTGCGGGTGCTTCTTGAGAATTCTGATTACCGCTGCACGTTGCCCCTCTTCTAAGTTGAGCCAGGCCAAACGGGCAGTTATCATGTGCCCGGTATTATTCCAACAATAACCTTGCGACGGAGCTGCGAGAAAAACGACGAGCCACAGAACCCTTTTCATAATAAACTCTCCTGCAAAGAGAATGTTTTTAGGACCTGGGTATAAGGCCGTTGCTGCGCGCCTTTGCGGTCTTCCGAGCAACGTAACTTCATGGCTTACCGTTTCAGCGCCGTGGGTGCGAATGCTCCTCATAAGGTCATTTGGCTCGTCGAGCTTACGATGGCCCTGGAGTTTCTTGTACTTTGGCCGGATGCCGGACATCAAACCAATAGACAATTTGAAAGTTGCGAACATCGATCGTCAACCTGCGCTCGGACTGCGCTTAGACTGCGCATGGCAAGTGATTCAGCGCTGACCTTCAGACTCGGCGGTTGCTATATGCCGCAGATCTTCCCAACCTACATGCGTTCCGCCGCCGTTGACATGGAATTTCAACAATTGCGTAATCTGTCCGCCGTTGAGGCGCTGGGTAGCATTGAGGAGTCGTTTGCGTTGATCGGTTTCACAACGCCAGATAAAGGGATTTGCGATACATCGTTTCCACTGCTGCTTCTCGAAGGCCGCCAAGACGGCAGTTTGCATCTCCGCTGATCCCTTGATATCCTTGATCAATTGCCCGGCAAACCACAACTCGCGCGCGCCGTCCCAATGAGGCGTTTCCGTGTTTCGGTCGTGAACGGCAGTCCCTTCAGTCGAATAGCTGCAAGCCAATGCGATTCCGGAATCGGTCAGGATGAAACGAGTATTTTCGGTGAAGAATACGGATTGTTTCGATTTTTTTCGACCGGATGGACCTTTGGTGATGAGACAGTGAACGTGACCAGCCCCGACCAACCAATGTAGTGCCGGGCCTGAGCTGCCTCCATGCAGTAGGCACAACAATTCGAGTGCAAACTCCTCGACTGGCTCGCGAGCTTTTCTTGCCAGCTCGTGAGCTTCCAAGAGCAATCGCAACGCCGATTGGATTGTCGGCGAGGCCGGGATCGGATCGGCGGAATTGATCGATTTACCACGTTTCATAGCTTGTTGATCCTACTTGGGGGATATTGCGGAGGGCAACCGGGATGGAGCCAAGCAAGTGGTCCCTCATTTCCGCATGCATCGCGACACAACACAATAAGCGGACTAAGTGCGCAATTTGTCCGTAACTTCTAAATCGAAATCGGCGCGAGTTACTGGACATGGATTTGGCAAGAAAAGCTGACTATTTCAACTCTGAGCTCACGGGTCAAATTACAGTCCTGATCGAAAAGCCGGCTGCATCGTGTACGAGTAGGCATCTCGGAGAAGCAGAGTAATTCTCCCACGGGTGACTCGTAAATTGCCTGTTTGTCTTGCCCGTCTGATCGAACAGTGCCCACTGGCGAACCGCGCGAGACCTATTTCCACGGTGGGTGCTTGAAGTTTGGCCCGCGGGCGGATTTGCGTCCTGCCGCGAACGCTGCTTGGGCTGAAGTCGAAAAACAATTTCCGGCAAGCAGGCGGCTGGCCTTCATCGACGTGTGGCCGGCATTTCGAGATGTGCCGGGATGGGTGGCCTGATTTGACTGCAACCGCATGGCTTGCATTGCGGCGCTGTCCTGGCGTGCAAGCCAACGGCGACGCGCCCCAGCGTCATCACTGCAGCGGGGATCAAGGAAGTTTGCGTGGCAAGGAGGCGATTGCGGCCTGGAGCTTCCGGATGCGTGCGGCCCGGTCCGGATGACGGCCTTGGCGATCGGCGTGCAGTAGGCCCACCAGACTTGATCGGAAAAAGTCGAAGTGGCAGCGGCCGATGCCGATGCGCGCGATGAGATTCGAGCCTGGATTGAGGACAACCTCACACAGGTTATCGCGCGGCGGCTTGCGGTTGCAACACCCGTAGCGGCCCCCGCCCGCTGGCCGCCGCCCGTTGATGGTAGAGCCTGGACTGTTGAGGTACTCCCGCTCGAGCCAAGCGTTGTTTTAAGAGGCGTTACCCCTCGTTGGTATTCGAGGAAACGTGACGAAAGGCATCGGGAAAACCCTCCGAACGTTGATTGAGATATCTCAATCTTTACCTGCTTTTCCCGAGTATCAAGGGGGCGCAGCGGCCGGTGGGAAGTCGCCAGAACGGGTCGCATCGAGACGGGATGGGGCGGCGCCCGTTTAAATCCCGCCCCTGCGCATTAGGCTGAACGGAGCATCGTTTCGCGAGCGCCTTTCAGCATCAAAAAAACTTCGAATCTTTTGAAAAGACTCTTCCGCGACTCTCCGTCGTCACGTGGGTTGGTACGTGCGCCGAAGTCCGACGTGCCGAAAGAAATGGTCGATCTTTGAGACTTTTTCATCGCATCACGCTTTTTTATTGTTCTATCTGGCTATGTTTTCGGCTGCGAAATCACTCCCGAGGGGCAATAGGCTGGAGCGGTCCGGCTGAATCGGCTCGTTCTGAAGCCTCATCTGAGCCGTCCGCCCCCGCGAGGCCAGCCAAGTCCCATAGCCTCTTGTTGAGTTCCCGTCCATCGACAAGTTCCAGCCTGAACGGAATATGCGGTTTGATGAAGGGATCAGACGGAATCATCGGAGCGAACGTCGAGGTCGTTGTGAGAATCCCTTTCGTGGCATTTTGATCTGAAAGCAGCACGCCAAGTAGTGCCCGCACATCATCTGCAGGAACAGGACGATCAGGGCTGTAGCGCTTCACCGAATCAATGAATCTGACGCAGCCGATTCCCCGCTTGATGGCGCAATCACGTCCCTGCCGCGGTCTGCGCTCCGCGGTGTGAGCGTGACTTCATCGAAGCCTGCTCTCTTGTACGCGCCAGCGATGATCTCTTCCCACCTCCGAGGATCAATCTTGAACGCGAGGGATGGATCGTCATGAAGCATTTTGACGATTTCCATCCACGGCACGGCCACGGCGGCAACGAGTGTGCCCTCAGCGGTCCGGTCGCCGGGAATAATGATCGTCTGCGTCAGTAATCCCGCCGCCGGCGAGACTGGAACCGCCTCCACCAGATTCGCGACGAGGGCCAGGTTTGGGATCGTGTAATATCGCCGGTGGCCGCCTCGCGATGTATCGACTTCCTTTAGGAGCCCTTGCCTTGAAAGTGTGCGCAGTTTGGCCTGATGAAACGTGCCGCTAAAGAGAGTTTCGTACGGCCCTATGATCCAGGTGTGGCAGATAACCCGCTTCTCGATGGGAGCATGTCCCCGGCTCCAGCATTCATAGCAGGCTTGCAGCACTCGAAGAAGGTCGCGATCAAGCTTCGGCAGCATCGCACAACTCGCCGATAAAGCGGGAAATCATTAGTGCCTATTGTACTCTTGCGCGAACGATTTATTCCGAAAACACCCTCGGCGGCAATCCACGATTCAGTGACCGTGCCGACGCTCAATATCCGACTGCGGCGCCGCAAGGATGGGCTGCCATGTCGAAAACGCGGCGCTGTTTGCCTTGGACACGATCACCACTTGCCAGGATCATGCCTCGATCTTCAGGACCAGCATGTTCCGTGCGCGATGCAAATGATTGATGATCTCGCGAATGGATTCATGCCCGACAGCACGCGCCATTGCCAGGCAATCATCGACATGGTTCTCCAGGATCTGAAGCGCATCGTTGCCCGCTTGCGGCTCTTTCATGGCGGCGGTGATTTCCGCAACCTTTTGCCTGCGGCCAACCCTGCCCTTCTTACCCTTCTTCAGGTGGTTCTTGGCGTTGAACATCGCCTGCTTGACTCGTTTGTCGGCCTCGATCTTGGGATGGTCCTTGCTGAACTGAGCCATCACATCGTCATTCGACCGTGTGCGAAGCCATTCGGGGTGATCGCTGAAATACTGCTTGAAGATGCCAAGCAGGCTCGGGCCTTTCCTCTTTGCCATGCGGGTCTCCACTCGGGTTATCGAAGGGACTGCACGCTTGCCTTTCTATTTGGCGAGTGCGACGAGGCAATCTGCTGCAGTCGGCAAATCCGGTTCTTAAATGGCCGCCTAGATTTGAACGTAAGCGTCCGCTCGCGGGGCGTGTCGAACGCCCAGGGCCGAGCTGCCGGAACGCCCTGGGTAGCTTGAGGCGTTGGTCAACCTTTGCCCATGGGGTCTGCGTCAGCGCTAGCCAATACTGTACGGCGTGACTCCGGTGCCTCTGGCTGTTAGATTCATTCGGGCTGCCACGGGTGGGTGCTGCCTTCGCGATGTAACCGGACCCGGTGTCGCTGATCGGCAGTGCTCCCTCGCCGCTGCCCGGCCTTCATAAAAGGATTGGTGCCGAAATCACCTGGATGCTTGGCTGACTGGTAGCCTTGGCGTTAGGCGGTGGCGGCAGAAAACCCAAACCAAAAGTGTCCGCTGTTCGTCTAATTCTGGGCATTCACGCTCAATCACTTTGGAGGAAGCACGATGAAAAGGCGAATCGCTTTCCTTGCCGTAACGTCCCTTGCCGCAATCGCGTTGTGCAAGGTGGGTCCCGCGTATGCGCTCTATACCGTCAGTTTCAAGGGAGAGTGGCCCGAAAGCTGGCCCAAGGAACTGGAGCCGCTGCGAAAGCACTCAAGCACATTAGTGGGTCCAGTTGTGGAATATCGGCACTACGCCATTCCGTTCACCAAACGGGAAGAGTTTGAGTCCGCATGGCCGCATCTCTTGAAGGTGAACAGCAAAGGTGCCGCCCTCCGTCTAGTGTGTGCTCCGAACTTCTTTCTTGGCGAGCATGCCAAAGCGGGTGTTGTCGTACACTCTCCTCCCCTCGGTCAGGAAGGCACAACCTACCTTGAGCTGGTTGTTGATGGCGACATCGTTGATTTGAACCGCATTCCCCTACCAGCAGATACTCCGATTGTCGACGAGCGGTTCAAAGACGGGAAGAACAAATAGGTCTTGGAACAGGCCAAAGGGATCGCATTCGCTACACCCCGGTCCCATACCCGCGATCAACCACCCGCGCCGTGGCCCGGGACAAAGCGCGTTTGTGTGACGCTTTTAATCCGCTGCTAACAAGCCCGACCCATCACCGTATCCATCTGAGCAACTCACCTGCTCGAATTCAAGTTCTCGCCGTGCCCAAAAACTTTTTGCGCGAGGGTCCGACATGGCCATCGCACTTGGGAGGTAAGCGTCAGGTTGCAGGAGGTATCGATGCGGCTGTGTATGTCAAAAAATCACCGGGAACCGGTCACGGGCGCGCACCGGCCTGTGCCCAGGCATCGGGCAGCAGGTCGCTGAAATCAACAGCGCGTAGGCGTGCGACCGAGACGGTGAGGATGTGTTGGACGTAGGCCCAAGGGTTGACGCCGCGGCGCTTAGCCGACGCGGGCACGCTAAGCAGCACGGCAGCGCTTCTCAATCCGCCGTCAACCGGCAATTTGCAGCCAATTGCGGCGGCCCAGCGCCAACTGGCGGATGGCCTGCTCGGCAGGAGAGTTGTCAATCGTTAGTCGGCCATCCTCAACATAGCGAACCAACGCCGTCCACTGATTCGAGGCATATACCAATGCTTCGCCGATCTTGCTCTTGGGCAAGGCACGGGGGACCTCTTTGGCCAGCCAATCCGCGAACGCTTGCAAAAGCGGTCGAGCATGCTCGTGACGGCAGGCGGCGAGTTCAGCACCGGATAGTTGCTTGTTCTTAGCCGCTTGCTCGACGGCGTACAGGAGTCGAACGCGAGCAATGGCTTCGTGCGCTCGTGCTGGATCGCTCTCTTTGGCCTCAAAGAAGTTGCGACAGACATGCCATCCAGCAACCGACGTGTCTGGCGCCAGCGGCGTAGAGGGGGTTGTACCCGGCATGCCGGCAAATGTACGTCGGCCGTTCGATGGCTTGAATGAAGAGACTGGCCGGACGGTAGTCGAGCCGTTCGGACACATCGGCGCCATTGCGCACCCAGCGCATGGCATCGAGCGAGTGATGGAGCAGGCACGAAGGGTCCGCCGTGGTATGACTGGGCTGTTCAACCGGTTGGTTCGGTGGACGAGCGGCGGCTGGCAATTGTGGTTGTTGGTTCGGCGGCATCGAGAACGACCAGAGGAGCGGGCGGATTTTTTCTGTCGCGGACCGGCGGACACACCGTGGACGGAGTTGGTGCGGGTGGCAGGCCAGCTGTGGCGAGTGGAAGCACTGCAACACCTGGCGGGGTTGAAATGAAGAACAGGTCGCTAAACAAACATGGATCGGTTGCTGGACACAGAGGTCATGGCGGACTTGATCAGCAACGAAATCAAGGAATTAACTGTTTGCGTCCGCCCTACGCGCAAGGCCACCTAGGACAAAAGCTTGGGGGCACTGTGGCTGATGCTGATTGTCAATTATGGAAGCATCCCCGCCCGCGATTTCCGCTAACCCTGTCGATCGTGTCAGATGACCGATCCGCGGCGCCCACACTCCCTTCGGTCACACGCAGTTTCACTAGTTTGCGCGGCCCCCACTCAAGGTCACTTAAACAGACGTCCTATCTGGTCGACGCGGCCTGATTGTTGAATTATATCTATCGCTTAACCATCCATGTTTTCACGCATTTGTCTCCGCCCGACGAGATCAAATACTTCCCATCCGATGACCAGAGAAGCTTCTGTATTCGATCATCATGAGCCTGCACCGATGCACGCTCCTCAATTGTTTGCGCGTCCCAGACTTTTATTAACCCGTCCTCGTAACTGCACGCGATCAATCCGTTTCCGGGGCCAAACGTCACGCATTCGGGCTTGCTTTTAGCCCACTGAAGACTCCGTTTTAGCCGATACTGCGGAAGTTCCCAAATCTGAACACGATGGGATGTCCCAAACATTGCCAGTGTCTTACCATCTTCAGACAGCGCGATGCCCCCAATGCCTTCATCGTTGAGCTGATGCCGCACCACACTATGCTGGCCGTCAATTTGCAACTCTGAGACAATACCATCCAATCTGCCGGTCACAAGCGACTTAGTTGATTTGCAATAGGCAATTGACCAAATTGCGGTACCCTCCTCTATCTGTTTGATTATCTTGCCATCGTTAATGTTGACAAGAATCACTTCTCCCTGAAGATGTAGGCCTCGCGACCTGACCAGCACGGCAATTAGGTCTGCTGAAATGTTGAGAATTCCAACTGGGCAACGATTCTCGGGCATTGCGATTCGCGATGTGATCTTCTTCTCATTTTTGCCCCAAAAGGCGATTTCTGACGACGCACCACCTCTCACAAGGCCGCCGAAGGCGATCGTCGCACCGGTCTCGGTCTCATGCATGCACGTAACGACCAAGAGCCCATGAGCAACCGTTCGCAGAACTTTTCTTAATTCTAAGTCGTAGACTTTGATTTCTGTAATAGATGCAACTGCTGACCCCTCCGCAGCTACCGAACAAATGGCGCATGACGGATTCTCGGTCGTGATTTTCCCAGAAAGAGTCAATGACTGAGCTCTCGACACGCCAACGTCGACCAAAATGTTCGCGCAGAGCAAGAAAAAAAGGTGTTTTTTCTTCATTGCAATCTCGCTTGACTTTTCATTATTACACCACCAACACCGACGTAATCACCGTATGGTCCGTGACCATGCCCACGATACGGCGGTGGCGTACCACCGCCTGCTGGGTTACATCCATATGGCCCGGCGGATTGGTGAACATGGCTGAGAATGTGCTCAGGGCCGTCCTGCCATTGACCTTCCGGAATTTCACTGATACTGACCGTAACCCAGCCATCCTTATTTTTGAGATCTTGGATGCTCTGTTGAGCCGTCTTGATCCTATCGTTAAGGCTCGCCAAAAGCCCTTGATCCAGGGTAATCCGCTGTCGCTGAATAGCTATGAGCTCGTCCAAATAAGCGTTATAACCGATACTACCGAAAACCGGCAACAAGCCGATCCATCCCCAGCCGGTTCCTACCACGGTGCTTGTGCTTTGGGCGAGGACGATTTGAGCTATTATACCATTCGCCTTATTAATATCGTTTTGTAGTGCCGCCGCCTCGCCGTTCATGGCTGCTATGTACTTCTCGAGTTCGGCGATACGTTGTGCATATATCTGGGACCCGGCCTCATACACCTGGTTAATATCAACCGCCGCCGTTGCCGTCTGTTGCATACTCACGATGTCGAAATCAATTGAACAAGCATCCTGGTGT
>Ga0206945_1006_pt1 | contig 64742 bp, 63 predicted proteins | sample Alteio_BWOrgHeat_5_FD_152982 | JGI IMG/M metagenome (GOLD analysis project Ga0206945, IMG submission 152982) | Enriched cells from forest soil in Barre Woods Harvard Forest LTER site, Petersham, Massachusetts, United States -... | ecosystem: Environmental > Terrestrial > Soil > Temperate forest > O... | reverse complement strand
CACACATATCGGCCTCATCGCCGGCATTTTTATTCTTACCTTCATTTCGTGGCGCGACGACAAAAGAGGCGCCAACCCATTCATGCGTCTCAGCCTGCATATTCTAGCAGCCTGCCTTGGCAGTCTGGCCTTCGACACCCATCAGACGCTTTTCAACGGCGCCGTTCCTTTTTGGCTCGACCGCACATTGATGATTCTCGGCTGGGGATGGTTCATCAATCTATATAATTTCATGGACGGCATCGACGGCATCACCTGCACGGAAACGATCGCCATTGCCACAGGAGTCTGCCTGCTCATGACCGTCGCAAATATCAGTGATCCATTCGTGGATGTATTGACGCTGATCTTGACCGGCGCCTGCCTCGGCTTTCTGGCGCTTAACTGGCATCCGGCAAAAATTTTTATGGGTGATGTCGGCAGCATTCCGCTCGGCTATCTGACAGGCTATCTCCTTCTGACGCTCGCCGTGCATGGGTACCTTGTTCCAACGCTGATCTTGCCGCTTTATTATCTTGCCGATAGCGGTATCACGATCACCAAACGAGCCCTGCGCGGCGAAAAAATCTGGCAAGCGCATCGGCAGCATTTTTATCAGCGGGCCGCCCTCGGCCTCAGAAGGCATGACACAGTGGTTCTTTATATCGCTTTAGCTAATATTGCCCTTATTGGAACCGCCGTTTGGGCAATAAGTCGTCCTTTGCAAGGCGCCCTCTGCGCCGCGGTGATTGTTGCCATTTTACTACTAAAAATGCATAAATCGGCGCAATGAGAGTTTTTCGCCCCTCACGCCGTACCCTCGCTTTCATCCATGACACGGCGATGGCTGCTGTTGCGTTCTTGCTGGCGCTTTATCTACGCCTGGGCACCGACTGGTCGGTTTTCTCCACTGGAGAAATTGTCAGCTCGGTATTGTTGTTCACGGTAACCTGCGGCGTGGTGTTCTGGATCTGCGGATTGTACCGCAGCATTTGGGTTTTCGCTTCGGTGCGCGATCTCACGGAAATCTTGAAGGCCGTGACGATTGCCGTCGCCACCTTCGTCATGCTCGCTTTCGTCGTCACAAGGCTTTCCGGCGTACCGCGAACGGTACCGTTTATCGCCTGGTTCATTCTTTTGGCCGGGCTTGGTGGTTCACGTATGACATTTCGCCTGTTGCGCGAACGCCGCCTGAGTGCATTGTGGGAACGTTCCGGCGGCGGACGCGTGAATGTGCTGCTGATTGGCGCCGGGGACGAAGCCGACCTTTTCATGCGCGCCATAAGCTCCAACCCGCAGTCACCTTTCCATGTTGTTGGTATTCTCGGCGAGAATGACAAGCGCGTTGGACGTTCGATTCATGGCGTCGATGTTCTCGGCACGATCAACGAGCTGCCCACGCTGGTTGAAAAACTGAAAACCCGCGGCAAAACACCAAGCCGCCTCGTCCTGACGCGCGCTATCACCCGTTTTAATGGCGCGCTTGTGGCACAGCTCCTTGATCAGGCAACGTCACTCGGTCTCAATCTGTCACGACTTCCATCCCTCACAGAGTTACACCATGACGTTGCCGCCGCCCTTACAGTGCGCGATCAGCCGATTGTGCTGGAAGACCTTCTAGGACGGCCCGAGACCAAGCTTAACCGTGACGAAATTCACGCCCTCGCCAAAGGACAACGGGTTCTCGTTACTGGCGCAGGCGGCACCATCGGTGCCGAACTCACGCGCCAGATCACCGCGCTGGAACCGCAGGAACTCATCCTCCTGGAATTCAGCGAATACAATCTCTATCGCATTGAAATGGAAATTCGTGAGAATTTCCCACATCAGCGCATGCGAGCCATTATGGCCGATGTCCGTGATAGTGTGCGGCTCGAGCAAATTTTCCGCGACGAAAAACCGCAGCTTGTATTCCATGCCGCCGCGATCAAGCATGTGCCGATCGCCGAAGAAAACATCCGTGAGACTATCCTGACCAATGTTCACGGTACACGGCTTGTAGCTGATTGCGCGGCGCGCGCCGGCGTTAAAGCCATGGTGTTGATCTCGACCGATAAAGCTGTGCATCCATCGAGCGTTATGGGTGCGACCAAGCGCCTCGCGGAGATGTATTGCCAAGCGCTCGATCTCGCCTCACAGCATACGCGTTTTATCACTGTGCGTTTTGGCAATGTGCTCGGTTCGACCGGTTCGGTTGTGCCGCGTTTTCAGGAACAATTGGCCAAAGGCGGCCCCCTAACTGTTACCCACCCCGACATCACGCGCTATTTTATGACGGTGCATGAAGCCGTCGAACTGGTGTTGCAAGCTTCAGCTCTCGGCGCGCAGCCAGGCGATCAACGCGGCAAGGTTTTGGTGCTCGATATGGGTGAGCCGGTAAAGATCGCCGATCTCGCGCGTCAGATGATACGTCTTGCCGGTTACAGACCGGATGAAGATATCCGTATCACCTACACAGGCCTGCGCCCCGGCGAAAAGCTGCATGAAGAGCTTTTCACCACCAGCGAGGAACTTATCCCCTCAGCTGCCGATGGCGTGAAACTGGCGAAATCACCGACTGTTGAACTGCTTCAATTGCAGCCGATGTTGAACGATCTTGCTGTCCGGGTTCAAAAAGGCATGGATGAATCCGAAGCCGCGGCCCATCTGGGACGGCTGGTGCCAGAATTTCAACACGAAGACAATCTGCCCAAAGCGGCGACGGCCTGACCGCTTTTTCTTGCCAAAAACCGAAAATTCCTTGATAAATGAAAATTGTATTTTCCTTTATCTCAGGTGCGTTATGAATGTCTTCTCCGCCACAACCTCTGCTCTGCTCGACATTATCGAGATTGTCCTGAACTTCTATATCTGGGTCATTATCGTCGGCGCCACAATGAGCTGGCTTGTTGCTTTTAATATCGTCAACACCAATAACCGTTTCGTGCATATGGTCGGTGATTTCCTGTTCCGCCTGACCGAGCCCTTGTTAAAACCACTGCGCCGCGTATTGCCCAATATGGGCGGACTTGATCTGTCACCGCTGGTTTTGATTCTAATCATTATGTTCATACAATCTTTTGTACATCATTTGGGGGTTGGATGACGGCGCGCCTGATCGACGGCGCCAAAACCGCTCAAAGGATTCGGCAGGAGATAGCGGAACAGATTCGGGCAAACAAGCTTTCGCCCGGCCTCGCGGTCGTGCTGGTCGGTGAAAACCCCGCCAGCCAGGTCTATGTCCGCAACAAAGGTAAAGCCGCCGAAGAAACCGGCATGCATTCCCTGAACCATCGCCTACCGGAAACGACAACACAGGCTCAGCTTCTCGGCGTTATCGACGAGCTGAACCATGACACATCCGTTCACGGCATCCTCGTGCAATTGCCCTTACCGCCGCAGATCGACGCGCAGGCAATCATTGCCGCGATCGACCCCGCCAAGGATGTCGACGGCTTTCATCCCGTCAATGCTGGAAAGCTTAGCCTTGGCCTGCCTTGCTTCGTCCCTTGCACTCCACAAGGCTGCATGATCCTGCTCCGTGAGACCTTGAGCGATCTCGCCGGAAAGAAAGCACTCGTTCTCGGCCGTTCCAATATCGTCGGTAAGCCGATGGCACAATTGCTGCTACAGGCCGATTGCACCGTGACCGTCGCTCATTCCAAAACCCGTGACCTGCCCGCAGAATGTCGCGCCGCCGATATCCTCGTCGCCGCTATCGGTCGACCCCATTTCGTCAAAGGTGACTGGGTCAAGCCGGGCGCTGTTGTCATCGATGTCGGCATTAACCGCATCCCAAATCCGGCTGATCCCGCCAAAACCGAGCTCGTTGGCGACGTTGATTTCGCCGAAGCCGCGCCACATGCCAGGGCCATGACCCCGGTTCCAGGTGGCGTTGGGCCAATGACCATCGCGTGTTTATTAGGAAATACGCTCAAAGCGGCCAAAAAAAGCCTTTAATGCAACCACTTACCATTTTCCTCTTGCATCCCCTCCCCATTTATCCGACAGTATCCCCATCGCGCCGTCGGTTTAGCCCCTCGATGAGGATTGCCAGACAGGCCGCGAGAAATCGGTCCCGGTGGACCGTAAAGCGAAGATATAACAACGAATTTGCCGATTCTGGCGCCTGAGGGTTCATTCCCACCTTCTTGGCGACTGTCGGCGGGAGAAATCAAATGACCAAGCGTATGCTTGTGGATGCGACGCATCCGGAAGAGACCCGTGTCGCTATTGTCGACGGAAACTGGCTCAGCGACTTCGACTTTGAGCGCGCCAGCAAGAAACAGCTCAAAGGTAATATTTATCTCGCCAAAGTGATCCGCATCGAGCCGTCCTTACAGGCGGCTTTCGTTGAATATGGTGGTAACCGCCACGGCTTCCTGCCTTTTTCAGAAATCCACCCTGATTATTTCCGTATCCCGATGGCTGACCGGCCACATGAAGAAGACCCGGCCGAGGAAGAAGACCAAGGCGGCGAAGAGGATGGCGAAAACGGCGAAGGCGGATCTTTCGGTAACGCCGAATTACCGCAGGAAATGATTGAGGAATACGCCGCCGAGGAATCCGAGGAATTGCATCTGGGCGGTGAAACACCTGTCATCCACGAAACGACGCCGGAATTAATGCCGGACCTGGAAGAACCGTCGTCGGATCAATCGGCAATCGCCGAACATACGCAGACGCCCATGACCGAATTCGTGCATGATCCGGCGCATGATGTCGGCTTGATCACCGATTTTGGCAATGCTGCCGTCGTCCCGGCCTTTCCCGTTGAACACACGCCGGTCGAAACCGTCGGCGGCGAAGCCGCCGAAGAACCCCGTTATCGCCGTCAATCGCGGCCACGTTACAAAATCCAGGAAGTCGTCAAACGCCGTCAAGTGATGCTGATCCAGGTCGTGAAAGAAGAACGCGGCAACAAAGGCGCTGCACTGACCACTTTCTTATCATTGGCCGGCCGCTATTGTGTGCTGATGCCGAACACCGAATATGGCGGCGGCGTATCCCGCAAGATCACCAGTCATCAGGACCGCCGGCGCATGAAAGAGATGCTTGAACATCTTGAAGTGCCCGAAGGCATGGCCGTCATCCTGCGTACCGCAGGGATGGAGCAGGAACCCGCAGAAATCCAGCGTGATCTCGAATATCTCCTGCGTCTCTGGAACAATATCCGCGAGCAAACGCTGCAATCCACAGCACCGGCGCTGATTTACGAAGAGGCTAACCTGATCAAGCGCTCCATGCGCGATCTGTACAGCCAGGAAGTCAGCGAAATTCTGGTCGCCGGCAGCAAAGGTTATCAGCTAGCGGTTGATTTCATGCGCGCGATCATGCCGGATCAGCTCGACAAGGTAAAACTCTACGAAGAGCCGATCCCCCTCTTCTTCCGCTACAATGTGGAGAAACAGATTGACCAGCTTTATAACCCGACGGTGCAATTGCGCTCGGGCGGCTACATTGTTATCAACCCAACCGAAGCTTTAGTATCGATCGACGTCAATTCCGGTCGTGCCACACGCGAACGCCATATCGAAAGCACCGCACTCAAGACCAATCTCGAAGCCGCCGATGAAGTCGCGCGGCAATTACGATTGCGCGATCTTGCCGGCCTCATCGTCATCGATTTCATCGACATGGAAGACGGACGCAATAACGCTGCCGTCGAACGCCGCATGAAAGAAGCCATGCGTGTCGATCGTGCGCGCTTGCAGATTGGCCGCATTTCACCTTTCGGTTTGATGGAATTGTCACGGCAACGCCTGCGCCCCAGCCTGACGGAAATCAATTTCGAAAAATGCCCGCATTGCGTCGGCCTCGGCCTCGTTCGATCGATCGATTCTGCCGCTATATCCATCCTCCGCATGATCGAGGAAGAAGGCATTAAACAGGGCGGCACCGAATTCGTTCTGCACGTGCCGTCGAAAGTCGCCCTTTATATCCTGAACCAGAAACGAGCAGCCCTCAGCGAGATCGAGGCCCGTTACAATCTGCAGGTTCTGTTGCATAGTGATGAAAACCTTGTGCCACCGGATTACAAGCTCGAACGTGGCCGTGGCGGTGAAAAGAGCGGGCGCGGCCCGGCCGTCAATTCCGATCGTATTCTAGCCGAAACGGAAACGGCGGCACACGAACCGGCACAGGAAGAATGGACAGGAAATCCGGCCCCGGAGCACGTACCTCCCGCTGAGGCTGGCGAAGAAATCAGCGGCCACGATCATCCACAGACACGACGCCGGGGACGTTTCGGCTTAGGACGCGGCGGACGTAATAATCGTCCACAGCAGGACCGCCCCACCAATCAGGACCGGCGCCAATATCCTGTCGATGAAGCAAGTGGCAATATCATGGAGACCACACCGGATATCGACGACAATATTGGCAATGTCGAAGGCGCTTCGGGTTATGTCCCCTCGCCGGAAAGTTCAGATCAGGACCAGCAGCGCCGCGGCGGACGCCGTCGCGGGCGCCGCGGTGGACGCGGCCGTCGTCCTGGCGGCGGCGATCAGCGCGGCTTTGGTGACCAGCAGCGTCCGGGGCAGAGTGGCCCTAACGAAAGGCGCCCTCACAACGATGGTCACCGCGATGGACGCGACCGACGCAATCAGCGGGGTGGCAGCCGGAATTTCGATAATCTGCCACCGGGAGTTGCCAGCCCCTCTATGGCTGCGGCCGTTATTCCGGCCAGCATCCATGATATCGATACAACCCCACGTGAGCCATCGGCCGCGCCAGCACCGCGCACAGATTACAAACCGCCACAGAATTCCGGCTACGATGCACCACGTCAGGAAAGGTCTTCTGCGCCCCCACCCTACGAAGTCATTGATGACGTCGGCGACAAGCCTAAGGGTGGCTGGTGGCGAAAGCTCACGGGGCAATAGAATCTGTCTTAGGGCCAAGATCCAAGTGAGTTAAAGAAAAATCGAGAAGAGGAAATTATGCTTCCAGTTTTTCACTAGCTCTTGCCTTTCTTTCGGCAATTGCTCGCATAATTCTTTCGGGATTTGATATTCTGTTCAGATTGAGGGCTAAAGCATCTTGGAAAATGGTGATTAATATTTCGCCAAAGGCCGGATCACGAACCAGGGGTTCTTTTGCCTCAGGATCAACGGGTAATTTAAGCGCACGTTTGACACCCCTCTCTATTCTTCGTCTAAAATTTCTTTTGCCTCTACCATCAAGTGGTATTCTTGTCGTTTTCAAATATCGTTCGGCTTCTGCGCCTAGTGCACAAATAGCCGCTGTAGCCTTCTCGCCCCCTTGACGGCGTGGACAGGCTTCAAGACAAGCAATTCGGAACATGGCCCCTTCGTAATATCCGGGATGGCTATTAGGTGTATCTATGGGCATATGTGTTCTTCTTAATTACATTTTCTAAGTATCTCGAATAGAAATTACCCCACCAATCACTGAAAGTAAAAAAGTAAAAAGGATGGTCAATTTCTCATTTTGAACTGAAATCTAACATTGACGCCGCATTAACCATTCTGCTCTTTAAGCTCAAGCTCTATAAATGCTCGTCCTGCCATCCTGATATAGGCTGGCTGTCACAGATTATCGGTAGAAGCATCATTTGCAATGAAGATAATTCCAGGGATAAATATTCCCAATCACTCCATTACCCTACCGCCTTCTTGCCATCCTTCAGCCGCGCGATTGTGGCGGTCGTGCTGTGGCCGTCGACGAGTTTCGCCAGCACCACCTGCCCCCCCCAGCTTTGCACCAGATCGCCGCCGACAACCTGATCGAGGCTGTAATCCGCACCCTTAACGAGCACCGCTGGACGTATCGCCTTGATGAGGTTGACCGGTGTATCCTCGCCGAAAATGACCACCTCGTCGACATCCGCGAGCGAGGCGAGCACTGTAGCGCGTGAGGTTTCATTTTGCACCGGACGACTTTCACCCTTCAGGCGCCTGACGGACTCGTCGCTGTTTAACCCAACGACAAGCTTATCGCAGGCCGCCTTGGCCTGCCGCAGCAGGGAAATATGCCCGGGATGTAAGAGATCAAAGCAGCCATTGGTAAAGCCGATCTTGAACCCCTGCTTGCGCCAGCGCTCGGCCATTTCTGTCGCCTGGACGATACCGACGATCTTCTCCTCGCTCTGCCGCGCCTGATCATGCATAAGTTCACGAAGAAGTTCCTCACGCGTCACGGCCGCCGTGCCAATCTTGCCAACGACAATAGCCCCCGCGATATTGGCAAGCGCCGCGCTGTCAGCCACTGGCAGACCACCAGCCAGGCCGAGCGCCAAAGTCGCCACCACGGTATCACCTGCCCCGGAAACATCGAAAACTTCCCGCGCCAAGGCACGGAAATGACACGCCGGTTGGTCTTTCATCACGAGACAGACGCCGTCAGCACCCAGCTTGGCCAAAACCCCTTCTAACTGGTAAGTCTTGATGAGCTGTAGGGCTGCGCGTTCGGCATCCTCGACATTCTTGATCGCACTGCCTGTCGCTTCAGCCAATTCTCGCCGGTTGGGCGTTAGCAACGACGCACCGAGGTAACGCACGAAATCACGTCCTTTGGGGTCGATCAAAATTCGCCGATTTTTTTCCTTCGCCAGCTTGATGATTTCTGCCACCACGCGCGGCGTCAGAACGCCTTTGGCGTAATCGGAAAGAATGACCACATTGCAGCCGTCTAGCGCCCCCCGTACGCGCAGCATGATCTGCTGCTCCATATCCTCAGAAATCGGTTGGCTGACTTCGAAGTCGGCACGCAACAGCTGCTGCCCATCGGCAACGTAACGCGTCTTCAACGTCGTCGGGCGTGAATTATCGGTCAAAAGATAGGGCGTCACCTGTGACAGCCCGGCAAACTGACTGGCGAGGTCATAACCCGTCTGGTCCTGTCCCACGACACCGATCAGATCCACCTGCCCACCGAGCGAAACGATATTACGCACCACATTCCCGGCACCGCCAAGGGTTATCGCCTCACGCTGCATACGCAATACAGGGATAGGAGCTTCCGGCGAAATACGTTCGACCTGCCCATAGATATAGCGATCCAACATCACATCGCCGATGCACAGAACGCGATGGCCAGCGAGTTTGTTGACCAGAGGAATGAAATGGGAATCCATTGGGATGGCTTCAGACATAAGGGTCCTCGGTCGCAAGATATTTTTGAACGTAAATTTTGACGCCGTCTTCCAGGGCGGTAAAGGGCGTCGTGTATCCGGCAGCGTGCAATTTACCCATATCGGCCTCGGTAAAATATTGATATTTGCCGCGCAATTCCTCAGGCATGTCACGGTAGATGATCTTAGGCTCCTTTCCCACCGCCTGATAGACCGCTTTCGCCAGATCGTCGAAACGCCGCGCTTTACCGGTGCCGAGATTGAATAACCCGTTAATCTTAGGATTTTCCAGTAGCCACAACAGCACTTTTACACAATCGCCGACCCAGATGAAATCACGCAGCGGGCCGTCATCCCGATATTTCGGGTCATACGATTTAAAGAGCGAAAAAGCCTCGTCACGGACGGCAAAAGGATAGATCTGATGTATCACAGAACGCTGGCTATCCTTATGGTATTCATTCGGTCCATAGACATTAAAAAATTTTAATCCCGTACATTGTGTGGGACCATCATCGTTGCGTGTTTTGCGCCGCGCCACCCAGCGATCAAACAAATGCTTGCTCCAGCCATAAGGATTCAATGGATGAAGTTTTGCAAGAACCTCAATGTTATCATCATCCTTAAAGCCATTCCGGCCATCACCATAGGTCGCGGCAGATGAAGCATAAATAAACTGGGCATTAAAATCTCGGCACCACTGCCAGAGCATGCAGCTAAAACGAAAATTGTTTTCAATAATTAAATCAGCGTCTGTTTCGGTCGTCGTCGAAATCGCCCCCAGATGAAAAATAGCCTCGATGTCGCCTTCATGCCGATGCAAAAATTCGGCCAAACCCTCGGGCGGTATAATATCTTCTAGGCCACGCCGAGCAATATTGCGCCACTTCTCGGCATGACCCAAATGGTCGCATACGGCGAGACGTTCGCCGCGCCCATCAAGCGCCGCGAGAAGATTTGATCCGATAAAACCGGCGCCGCCGGTGACAAGAATCATCTGTTTTGCCCCTGAATTGTTTTTCCACTAGAGCCCTTCAGCCCGTTTTTGACAAGGACGAAAACAGGCCTTTTTTCTTGCTTAAATCGTGCTCCGTTCGTATCGTCATGTGACCATTTTCAACAGGACAAAGCCATGCTTCAGGATTATATCAAGAAAATCCTCACCGCCCCGGTTTATGATGTCGCCATCCAATCACCCCTCGATGAGGCCCGCATTCTCTCCAGATCCCTCGGCCGCCGGGTTTGGCTCAAACGCGAAGATCTGCAGCCAATTTTTTCCTTCAAACTGCGCGGCGCCTATAACAAAATGGTCCATCTGGACGAAAAGGCTCGCCGCCGTGGCGTGGTCACGGCCTCAGCCGGCAATCATGCCCAGGGCGTAGCGCTGGCATCAAAGAAATTAAAAATCCCAGCGACAGTCTGCATGCCAACGGTAACACCGGAGATCAAGATCAAGGCCGTGCAGAATTTCGGCGCTGACGTTGTTCTGCACGGCGATATGCTGGCTGACACGTATATCTATGCACAAGAACTTGCCCAAAAAAAAGGCCTGACCCTCGTCCATCCCTTCGATGACCCCGACGTTATCGCCGGGCAAGGCACGATCGGCATGGAAATTCTGCGTCAGCATTCCAAACCTATCGAGGCGATTTTTGTTCCAATCGGCGGCGGCGGCTTGATCGCCGGTATCGCTTCTTATGTAAAGTTTGCGCGCCCAGAAGTTAAAATCATCGGCGTCGAGCCGGATGATGCCGATTGTATGTACCAGGCCTTCAAGGCTGGGCATCCCGTGCCGCTGGAACATGTCGGCACCTTCGCCGATGGCGTCGCTGTCAAGCAGGCCGGCAAGGAAACCTTCCGCGTCGCGCACCAGTTTGTCGACCATATCCTGCACGTCAATAACGATGAAATCTGCGCCGCCATCAAAGATATTTTCATGGATACGCGTTCAGTGGTTGAGCCCTCGGGCGCGCTCGGCGTCGCCGCCATCAAAAAATACCTCGAGAAGCGCGGAAACCGAAAGGAAAGCGGCGACCTGATCGCGCTGGTATCCGGTGCTAACATCAATTTCGACCGTATGCGTTACATCGCCGAGCGCACCACCACCGGTGAAAAGCGCGAAATGCTTCTGGCCGTCACCTTGCCGGAAAAGCCTGGTGGCTTGCTTGAATTTTGTTCGCTGCTCGGCAAACGCAGCATCACCGAACTTAATTACCGCTATTTTAATGCCAGCGAAGCGCATGTCTTCGTCGGAATCCAGACGCCGAATTACGAGGAGGAAGCCAAGCCATTCCTCAAGAAATTAAAAGACCACGGTCTTCCGGCGATCGATCTGACCAAAAATGAACTCGCCAAGGAGCATGTGCGTTACATGGTCGGCGGCCGTCCACCGAAACTGGCTAACGAAATGCTTTACCGTTTTGAGTTTCCTGAGCGCCCGGGTGCCGTGCTAAAATTCCTGAGCGCGATGAAACATAGCTGGAATGTCAGCCTATTCCATTACCGCAATCACGGCGCCGCCTGGGGTCATGTGTTGATGGGGTTGCAGGTACCGAAGGCCGACCGTAAAAAATTCGAAAAATTTATCGCCGCAACGGGCATTGAAGCTTTCGACGAGACACAAAATCCGGCGTATAGGGTGTTTTTGAAGAATTGAACATAATCAAACTTTTTTACCCAAAGCCTCATCGAGGCTTATGCCTTGTTTTTTGAGCATCGCGATTAAAATGCTGTTCTGATACTCGAGATGATAGAGAATGGTTTCAATTTCCTTCTCGGCTTTCAAATTGACTTCTAGATCATATTCAGCCCGCGCTTCAGCATGCTGTCCTTGAATGTTCTGGCCCAGCATAATAAGCGGCATCAGAAGAATTTGGATAAGATTGGAAATAAACAGCCAAAAAACGAAACCCATCGGCGGATCGAATTGCAAATCTTTTGGCGCAAGCAAATTCCAGCCAAGCCACAAAACCGTCCAGATAAAAATGAGCAGAAAAAAACCCATCGTGCCGATATGCTCCGTAATCCAAACGGCTATTTTGTCGAGCAGGCCTATTTTTTCGATAACCTCCTTATATGTGTTGCGCGGCGGTTTATAACTCTTCTTGAACGTATCGAGGGTGATTGGTGCATCGGCATTGGACTCTTCCATGTCTATCTCCTCCTCCACGTCGTCCCGCCAGCGCCATCCTCGAGAATGACCCCTTGCGCCGCTAGCGCATCACGGATGCTGTCGGCTTCGGCAAAATTTTTGACTTTGCGGGCGGCAAGCCGCGCGACGATTTGTGCATCGATTTCGGTATCCGACGGGCCGGATTGCCCGGCAGGCTGCCACTTGAACCAAACATCTGGGTCGTGTTGAAAGAGGCCTAGGGCCATCCCGGCTGATAGAATATGCGTTTTCGTTAAGTGTTGCGCCTCTGGCAAAAGAGATCGATTTAAGGCATTAACGAGTTCGTCAATTAAGGATATAGCCAGCGGCGTATTGAGATCGTCTAATAATGCATTCTCTGATCCCGGAAGTGCATCGAAAACAATAGATTCTCCTCTCTTAAGGCCCCGCAATGCTCCATACCAATAATCCAACTTCGCTTTCGCCTTCTCCACCGCCTCCAACGAAAAATCCAGCGGCTGGCGGTAATGGGCGGATAACAAAGCCAACCGTATCGCCTCGCCAGGAAATTTGGTCAGTAATTCGCGCACGGTGAAGAAGTTTCCAAGCGATTTGGACATCTTGTCCTTGTTGATCTCAAGAAACCCATTATGCATCCAGTAGTTCGCCAGAGGCGCGCCATCATGAGCACAGCGGCTCTGGGCGATTTCGTTTTCGTGATGCGGGAAAATTAGGTCAAGGCCGCCGCCGTGAATATCGAAGGTCGTCCCAAGATGTTCCTTGGCCATCGCCGAGCACTCAATGTGCCAGCCTGGACGCCCCCTGCCCCATGGACTGTCCCAACCTGGTTGATCCGGCGCGCTTGGCTTCCACAACACGAAATCGGCCGGATCTTTTTTATATGGCGCGACATCCACCCGCGCACCGGCGATTAACTCATCGCGTGAGCGACGCGAGAGCTGGCCGTAATCTTTCATCGACGGCACATTGAAAAGCACATGGCCATCCGCTGCATAGGCATGCCCATTGTCGATCAGCTGCTGGGTCATCGCGATCATCTGGGGGATATGCTGGGTCGCGCGCGGCTCGATATCCGGTGGCAAAGCGTTCAGCGCTGCCATATCATCATGATAGGCCTGTGTTGTGCGCTTAGTGATGCTGTCGATGGGTTCACCGTTCTCTTGGGCCCGGGCCATGATTTTGTCGTCGACATCGGTGATATTGCGAACATATGTAACTTTTGGGTAATGCCGTTTCAACAAGCGATACAACGTATCGAACACCACCACCGGCCGGGCATTGCCGAGATGCGCGAAATCGTAAACCGTCGGCCCACACACATACATGCGTATGTGATGAGGGGCGAGCGGCTCGAACTTTTCTTTCCGCCGCGACAAGGTGTTGTGGATGTGAAGAATAGCCATGAGTTGCTAGTTGTCGTTCGCTAACAACTAGTACCTAGCAACGTGCAGCTAATCAAGCCGTCTTGGCTGCTACCGGCGCACCAGCTCCAGCTCCGCCGCCACGTGCATCGGCGCCGACGGGATCACGCAGCACGTAGCCACGGCCCCACACGGTTTCAATGCAGTTCTCGCCCCCGGAGGCCTGCGCCAGCTTCTTGCGCAGTTTACACACAAAGACGTCGATGATCTTGAGTTCCGGCTCATCCATGCCACCATAAAGATGGTTCAGGAACATTTCCTTGGTCAGGGTCGTTCCTTTGCGCAGGCTGAGAAGTTCGAGAATGGCGTATTCCTTGCCGGTCAGGTGGAGCGGTGAGCCATCGACCTCAACTGTACGGGTGTCGAGATTGACGATCAGCTTGCCGGTACGGATGACGCTGTCGGAATGACCTTTACTGCGACGGATGATGGCGTGGATACGGGCCACCAGCTCACGACGATCGAAAGGTTTTGTAAGATAATCATCCGCGCCGAAGCCAAGGCCTTTGATCTTGTTGTCAAGCTCGGAAAGACCGGAAAGGATGAGAATGGGGGTGGAGACCCGTGCCGCGCGCAACCGACGTAGAACTTCGTAACCGTCGATGTCAGGTAACATCAGATCGAGGATAATTATATCATAATCGTAGATCTTGCCGATTTCGAGGCCGTCTTCACCAAGATCGGTGGTGTCAACAATGAATCCTTCTGCCTGCAGCATTAATTCAATGCTTTTGGCAACCGAGGTATCGTCCTCAACGAGCAGCACACGCATGGTCAGACCTCATCCGCTTGCAAAATTATGGCAAAAACGTGTCGGATACTTAACAACCACTAATTCCCTCACGGCTTTAGTAATACCGTGTTAATCTAATCTTACCTTAAAAATTTAATAAATGGTAAACTTCGTTAACAGGGCCGAAATGCTGTTGAATTGCGCGTTTTTCGATTCCAAAAGCGCGTAAGAGCTTAAAACACAGCATTTTCTTGACATGACCCCCCCGAAACATCTAATTTTCGCCGACTTTTGAACCAAGGATGCAGACATGAAAATTGCCAACTCGCTCAAGTCCCTTAAGAAACGCGATGCCAATTGCCGCATCGTCCGCCGCAAGGGCCGGGTTTATGTGATTAACAAAAAGAACCCGCGCTACAAGGCACGGCAGGGTTAAATCTTTTTCAGCGCTTCGCTGACCTGCTCAATTACCTCCGCCCAATCCCCACTTTTTGACTGACGGAACAACCGCATCGTCGGATACCATGGGCTATCGCTGCGCCCGGTCAACCAGCGCCAATCAGGTGCATAAGGCAAGAGTGTCCAGACCGTCTTACCCAGGCCGCCGGCAAGATGCGCGGTCGCTGAATCGCAGGTGATAATGAGGTCCATTTGTTGAACAAATCGTGCGGCATCAGCAAAATCTTCGATACGTGGCACGAGATCGATTACCGGAAGTTTCGGTAGGAATTCGGTATCACCGGCTTTGAGGTCGCGATTTAAGCTGTAGAACTGGATGCCCGGCTGTTTGAACAATTTTGCAAAAATCGAAAGCGGTACCGAACGCCGCATATCGTTGGAATGCAGCGGGCTTCCGCCCCAGACGACACCAACCTTAAGTTCCTCTCCCCTTGAGGAGAGGGGAATACGACCGCTCTCCCTGAGCGTTGTTCGCTCATTCAGTTCCGGCAAAGGGAGATAGGGAACATCATTCGGGATCGTCTCCATGATCGTGCCAAAACGATATGGCAGATCAAAGACTGACGTGTAACAATCATATCTCGGTAAAACCTCACCGTGCAGAACGATGCCGTCGATGACCGGCCAGTTCAGGAACAGATTTTTTAGCACCGGATGCACGGAGAAAATGATCCGTGCCCCCTGTTTCTTGAGCAACGGCAGGTAACGCGCCAACATCAGCGTATCACCATAGCCCTGCTCATCGCAGACAACCATGGTCTTATCAGCGAGGCTTTCGCCTTTCCACAAAGGTTTATGGTAATTCGGACGCTTCAGACCACCGACATCCTTAAAGCGTGAACGATAACGGGCAAAACCCTGCTTGTACTTCCCGCGCAGCAGTTCCATCAGCGCCAGATGCCAATGTCGGTTCCCGTATTCCTCTTCGGCGACTTCGCGTGTGTCTTCGTCGGCAATAACCTGCCCAGCAACTTCCAATGTTTTATGGAATGTCGCTTCGGCTTCTTCCAGACGGTTCAGCGATTGATAGGTTTGACCAAGATTATCCCAAATATCGGCCCGTTCGGGCTTAAGGGCCAGTGCACGCTTATAGGCCTCTATGGCTTCCTCATTGCGATCCAGTCGATTTAACGCCACGCCATAGCCGAACCAAGCATAATGGCTGTCTGGCATAAGAGCGATACAGTGCTCGCCAGCCTCAAGCGCCAGTTTATATTCTTTCACGCTCTCGGCGATGTTGCATAATGTCCGCCAGCCTTCTCCGTAGTCCGGTGCAATGGCAACAGTCCTTTTGGCTTGTTCAAGCGCTTCTTCAAGTTTTTTCTCATGCACAAGTGTGAGCGCAAGATTGTTATAGGCTTCGGCATATTGAGGGTTAAGTTTAATCGCCTGCCGATAGGCGTCGATGGCGCCCATCCAGTCATCCGCTGCGCGCAAGGCATTGCCGAGGTTATAATAAGCCTGCACCATCCCCGGCTGCAACGCGATGGCCTGATGAAAAGCGGCAATCGCTGCCGGCAGCTTTTTTGCATTCATCAATACGCTGCCCTGATGAAAGCGGAACAGCGCCGATTGCGGGTCAAGCGCCACGGCCTTGTCGACCAGCTTGATGGCTTCCGCATGATCTCCTTTGATGCCGCAAACGATACCAAGAAGCGCGAGCGCATCCGCCTGCTCGGGCGCAGACGCTAAAATCGCACGATAAAGCCGCTCGGCCTCAGGCAGATTATTTGCCTGATGCGCCGCGACGGCCTGGTGGAGGAGATTGGACATACGGATTTTCTGATGAAGTCTTGAATCAAGGTGATATTATATAGCCGCCACGAAAAACCATAGCGCCAACTTCTGAAGGTTTAATCATGCAATTTCTTGTGATCGGCAAAGACGGCAATGATGCGCAAGCCCTCCAGCGCAGAATGGCCGTACGGGAAGCGCATTTGCGGCTCGGCGATGAAATGGAACGGTCCGGGGCACGCTGGTATGGATCTGTTATCCTTGATGATGAAGGGAAGATGATCGGATCCATGGCCGTCATGGATTTCCCTTCCGAAAAAGAGTTGCAAGAATGGTTGACAAAAGAGCCCTATATCACGGGCAATGTTTGGAAAACCGTTGAAATCATGAAGTGTAACGTGAAGACTCCATGGAAATTCAACCGACCGCAGGAATTTTTTGAAGAACGGCAGGCAAAGCCAACGAAATTCTGATCATGTCTTGACCAGTTCTGCCCTCACCCGCTCCACCACATCCTCCCACACATCCCGTTGGCTTTGCCGGAAAAGACGCATGGTGGGATACCAAGGGCTTTTCTCTCCTTCGGCTCCCCAGCGCCAATCGGCAACAAAGGGCAGCAACGTCCAAACCGATTTGCCCATACCTCCAGCCAGATGCGCCACAGATGTATCGCAGGTAATGATCAGATCAAGCTGCTTGATAAGCCGCGCCGTAACAGCAAAATCGGTCAACAGAGGACCAAAATCGGTCACAGGGAGCTGTCGCAGCAATTCAGCATCACCCTGTCTCTTGTCGCGCGTCAGGCTGAAAAACAACACTTCAGCCCCCTTAAAGATCTGCGAAAAAACATCCAGCGGAATGCTCCGGTTCCTGCCACGGATATTGTCCGGCTGACCGGCCCAGACGATACCGACCTTCAGACCGTCTTTGGGTAAGAGTCTTTCCTCATCCGGCGCGGGCGCAGACGCAGGCAGATAAGGCATCCTCGTCGGAATCGTTTCCAGTGTTGTCTCAAATCGATGAGGTAGGTCAAAAAGGGCAATGTGATAATCGTAACTACCCTCTATCGATACGCCGTAGGGAATAATTTCATCCGCGCCATCCCAATTTTTAAACAAGGGCGCCAGCGGCGCGTGAACCTGAAACAGCACGCGCACACCCCTGTTTTTCAGCAAGGGGAGATAACGGGCCAGCATCAGCGCGTCACCGAAACCCTGTTCAACCGTTACCAAAAGGGTTTTGCCGCGCAGATCCTCGCCACGCCATAGGGGCTTCGGACTCTCAAAACGATGCCAATTAGTGCCGCCGCAGAAACGGGCACGGAAATGCGCGAAGCCTTCGCGGTAACGACCGGTTGTTAGCTCCAGCAATGCCAGGTGCCAATGCAAATAACTGTATTGGTTTTCATCAGCCGCACGCATGGACTCATCGGGGATTGTTTCACCTGCCGCTTCGATGGCCTTGCGAATGGCGGCTTCAGCTTCGGCGAATTGCCCAAGCGCCTTATGTGCAACACATAAATTCACCCAAGCCTTGACCAGCGAGGGATCAATTTCAACGGCGCGGCGGCAGGCGGCGATCGCTTCTTCATTGCGTTCCAACCGGCTGAGGGCAAGACCATAGCGAAACCAGGCCCGGGCATTGTCCGGCATCAGCCGCACGGCCTGCTCACCCGCAAAACGGTTCAATTCCTGCTGGTCAATCGCGTCGGCGAATTCGCAGAGCATGAACCAGCCTTGTCCGAAATCAGGTTTGGTTTGCAGCGCCAGCGATATCTCACGCACAGCGTCCGCCGGACGCTGCAGCTGGCCGTAAACCATGCCGAGATTGTAGCGTGCATCGGCACGATCCGGTTCACTGCCAAGAACCGCGAGGTAAAGCGCCTCAGCTTCAACCAAGTTACCGGTCTGGTGAGCAGTGATAGCTTGTTGGAAGAGTACGGTCACGAAAACCGATCAGTGCACAAGTGCTTTTAACCAGGGAGGGATCAGCTTCTTTATCTTAGCCATATCCCATCCAGGACGAGCAGGCTTTTCTTCGATCCCAAAACCATTGCTCCATATAATTCTCTGTAAAGCCCCTAATCCCAATGCTGTAAGGGTTATATCTTCGGCATAAAGCCCTCGGGTACGTTCTCCAGCGCTTACAATATCGTGTCTACGATTTCTTTTATGATTGGTATCTATATAACCACCTTCGTAGAGAATGGCCGTTAAAAAACGAATTTCAGCGAGTTCAATAGGCTTGTCGAAAATAGAGCTCATCCAGGTGCCGATGAGGACTTGACCTTGAAGCCCAGCAGCACGTGTATGGGTCCTCGCATGTACAGCAAACAGAAAGATCACCTCATGTAAATCATGGAGCGGAGAAAGATCACAATGAAAAGCGTCTCCTGCCGCAGGACGAGCTACAGTTTGAGGTGAAGCTCCAGGCACAGCGATCGATCTGAAACCAGATCCCGCACCAAACACCGATTACCTCGAATAATACTCGATGACGAGGTTCGGTTCCATCTGCACAGGGTATGGAACATCGCCCATCGCCGGCGCACGGACGAAGGTGCCCTTCATGTCCTTGTGATCGACGGAAATGTAATCCGGGACGTCGCGCTCGGCGAGTTCGGCCGCCCCCATAACGACAGCCATCTGCTTGGCTTTCGGGCGCAATTCGACGACATCGCCATCCTTCACCTGATAGGACGCGATATTCACGCGCTTATTGTTCACCAGTACATGGCCGTGATTGACAAGCTGACGCGCGGCGAAAACCGTCGCCGCAAATTTCATGCGATAGATGACGGCATCCAGGCGGCGCTCGAGCAGCTGAATCAGAATTTCGCCGTTATTGCCTTTGCGGCGCATGGCTTCCTGGTAATAGCGGCGGAACTGGCGTTCACCCACATTGCCGTAATAACCACGCAGCTTTTGCTTCGCCAGCAATTGCACACCGAAATCGGACGGCTTAGTACGACGCTGGCCGTGCTGGCCGGGGCGATATTCACGTTTGTTGATCGGACTCTTGGGGCGCCCCCAGAGATTGACACCCAAATGGCGGTCAAGTTTGTACTTGGACTCAAGACGCTTCGTCATTGGCTTTTCTTCCTTTTTCAGTTGTCCCGATAGTTTCCTACCTCGCGCAGGAACGGGTATGACCAAAGGCCAACCACATTCTCGGGAATGGCGGGATTTATAGCGTTCAAGGTCGGAATGTCAAGAAAAGCCTGAAATAAGGCCTTATTTTTGGCTGCTCGCCACTTCAAAGCCCTGGGCTTCGGCTTCTTTCAGGCTCCCGGCAGGCTGGATTTCTTCCTGCAACGCAAAGCGTGGCCATTCCCCACGCGCCAGCTGCGCCATGGAAGTCCGCGACTCAGCCAAACGGGCACGGTAGTTCCAGTAATGCATCAGGACCTGCTGAACATATTCACGGGTTTCATGCAAAGGCATGCTTTCGATGAACAGGAGGGGATCTTTCATTTTGCCCTCGTCCGTCCAGTGCAGCAATTTCCCCGGGCCGCCATTATATGCAGCCAGCAGAAACAGAAGATTATCCTTGATCATCGGTTCACCGGCCAGCAAGCGAACATATTTCTGCCCCAGCGCCATATTGAAGGAGGGATCGAGAATGCGCCCAGAGCATGCTTTTGTTACCTTCTCATCGCTGATCAGGCGTGCGGTCGTCGGCATCAGTTGCATGAGGCCGCAAGCCCCTTTGCCACTCACGGCCATCGGGTTGAAATGCGATTCGTGGCGCATCAGGGCAAAAATCAGGGCGCGATCGACCTGAAAACCGTCGGTCGGTTTCCAGGGTGGAAGGGGGTAAAGCGCCGCGTCATAACGTTTACCTTCATTAGCGATCCCGCCCAGCTGAAGGGTCAATGAAGGCATCTGGTTGGCTTCGGTCACAGCCAACATAGCTTCCTGCAGATCACCCTGGCCTTGCGGGTTAAGGTGACGCAATTCCTTTTCGGCTAAAGCCTTCTGATCAATCTGAAGCAAGGCCAGCGCGCGCCAGCCAGCCGAGGTTTTTGTCAGGATGCCGAAACTCTGCTCGCTCATCGACGGCATTTGCCAGGATTGGGGCGCCTCACGTCCAAGCAAAGCATTCGCCAGAACACCATAGAAACCACGAGTCTGTTTTGCGGCACGCTCCAGCATCACGCGAGATTCCGAACTGCGATTGGACGCTTTAAGCGCACGGGCGGCCCAGAAAGCGGCCGCAGCCTGATCCGAAGACGAAAGCCCGGCATGTACAGCCAGTTTTGTAAAGTCATCGCAAGCGGCATGGATATCGCCAGCCTTCCATGCGCTCAAGCCGGCAATCCAGAGCCCCAGCGGGTTGAGAGCAGTAGCGGATTCCATCGCCACCTTGCGCGAATATTCAGTTACGCCAGCGTAATAAAAGCCGGCGGCGATACGTCCCTGATCTTCGCCCAATTCTTCGGACGGGATCGAGCGATGCTTCCATTCGGCGAACAGCAGATCTTCGGCCCCAATCGGGTTACCGTGACGCAGAGCATTATTGATTTTGTCTTCGAGGCGATGCCCCTGCTCGGAAAGTTTTGGGCCGTTCTGAAGCTTAAAACCATAAGAAATCTGGTAGTTGTCGCTGCCGCTCCACACATCGGCGAAATCCGGGCGGTCCAGTTTTGTACCCTTGGCCAATGGCATGCGGCGAAGTCTTTTATAAAAATCGGAAGCCTCAGGCAGATCGGCGTATGCGGCCAGCCATTCCCTAAGCTCACCCGAAGCTGGAAGACGGCGCTCATATCGATCGGCCAAAACATGCCCTATCAGGCCACGATCTTTTAAACCAGCGATGAGGTCGTCCGCCTTCTTCCAGTCGCCATTCGCCTGCGCCGCAAAAATACCGCGATAGAGCTCTTCATCATTTTGGGAAAGAACCTGCAGATTTTCAGGAGCACTATCTTTTTTGTTCATAGCGGCATAGGCATGCGGACGCGCGGACGGCGCCATCACATGAGAAGTATTCGCTGCTTCGAGATGAGTATTCATCCCGACGACCAAGCAAATAAAGGCCGTCACCACCAATCGGGGTAGTCGCAACGAGGGAATAGTTAATATTTTGCTACGCATCATTTGATGCCGTACTAGGCGCTGGTTTTGGTTTCAGCAAGCAAAAAGGCTATATATTAAGGATGAATATTATTTATTCTTTGTTTTTCAGCGCGTTAGTTTGTTTTATTCTTGTTATCAACAACAAAACATCATTCCAGGCTTGACGTTTTGCACTCGGCTGACGCAGCAGGTAGGCGGGATGATACATTGGCAAACAAGGGATAGATTCGGTCAATCCACTGCCGAGAGGCGGCATATAGTCCATCCAACGCCCCCGTAAACGGGTTATGCCTTCCTTTGTGCGCAATATGCTCTTGGCGGCGACACCCCCCAGAAGCACAAGAAATTGCGGTTTAACAAGGGCTATATGGCGTTCAGCAAACGGCAGGCAGGCGGCGATTTCGGTATCGGTCGGTGAGCGATTTCCGGGTGGCCGCCAGAACAAGATATTGCTGATATAGGCGTTGGTCGTGCGGTCGAGCCCAGCAAAGCCGAGCATCCGGTCGAGCAACTGGCCACTGACGCCAACGAAAGGCAGGCCTTGCCGGTCTTCATCTTCACCTGGTGCCTCACCAATAAACATAACGGGAGCGGAAGGGTTGCCATCGGCAAAAACCAGATTCATGGCCGTATGCCGCAACGCGCATCCTTCGAATCGCATGAGTTCTTCACGGAGAGCCGCGAGCGACTGCGCCATAACCGGGTTTGACGCAGGAACAAGGTTTAAGGCTCGTGCTTCAGGGAGCAAAGACGTTTGTGGCAGAGAACGAGGGGCAGAAATCGACCCCGTGATAGGCGCCGGGCTTTTTTCCCGAAACCCGACGTCCTGAACCTTTGGCCCGTTTTCCCAAGCTGAAAGCCCAGGCACTTCGCCAATCACCTCATCGGCACCAGCAGCGTATTGCCATTCCAGGTCGGCCAGAGCTTCTTGTGGGTTCGTCATGAACCCCGGTTTAGCGGCTTTTAGTAATGCCTGACAAGCCCCACCAACCGCCCCTGCACCTCAACATGATCGGGAGGGTATAATTTGGTTTGGTAATTTTTATTAGCTGGAACAAGGGCAACCTGATTACCGCGTTTTTCGAGGTATTTCAGCGTGGCTTCATGCCCCTCAACCAATGCAACAACGATAGCGCCATTCTCAGCCGTGTCGCATTTGCGGATAATCACTCGATCGCCATCCATGATACCGGCATCGATCATGGAATCACCAGAAATTTCCAACGCATAATGCTCGTTTGGCGCGCTACGACCGCGGCCTGAGGCCAGCAATCCGGCGGGAACATCGACATGGGTATCCGGGTCACGCAAGGCTTCGATCGGCGTGCCGGCAGCGATGCGTCCATAGAGCGGCAGACTGATGCTTTGCGCTACGGCAATCGCAGCCATGTCAGGTATATTGGCTGGCACCTTTGTTTTACGTGCCGAAGATTTCGTCGCTTTCGCGTCACCACCATCCGGCATGCGTATAATTTCCAATGCCCGCGCCCGATGTGGCAGACGCTTGATGAAGCCGCGTTCTTCCAATCCGGTGATAAGACGGTGAATGCCAGATTTTGACTTAAGGCCGAGCGCATCCTTCATTTCATCGAAGGATGGCGGTACACCCTCGGCGGCCAGCCGGTCACGAATCAAAACAAGCAGTTCCTTTTGTTTGCGTGTAAGCATAGGGCCTCCGGATAGGAATCGTGAGAACAAAACGAGCTCTTATGTTCTACTCTTGTTCTCACCGGAAGTCAACGTTGATGCTTCACATGCGTTACACCCGCGTGGGCGGCCAACCCTTTTGTAAAAAGGAAAATGGATCCCCGTTTTCACGGGGATACGGTTTTCGTAGGCTGGCTCTCTGCGCGCGAACGAAAATCCTTACTTCGCCGCCAAAATCATGATGATCTGACGTCCCTCAAAACCAGGCTCAGATTCAACCTTGCCAAATTCGTCGAGCTCGACACGCACGCGCTGCAAGACTTTATAAGCGATTTCTTGGTGCGCCATCTCACGGCCACGGAAGCGCAAGGTTATCTTGACCTTGTCGCCCTCCTGTAAAAAGGACTTGGCCGCTTTCATCTTAATTCCGAAATCATGATCGTCGATATTCGGACGCAGCTTGATTTCCTTGATTTCGATGACTTTCTGCTTCTTGCGGGCCTCGGCGGCCTTCTTTTGCATTTCGTATTTATATTTGCCGTAATCCAGAACCTTGCATACGGGCGGATCGGCATTGGGAGAAATTTCAACAAGATCGAGCCCAGATTCCTCGGCTATAACCATTGCTTCACGCACGGTCATAACCCCACGCATTTCTCCTTCGGCATCGATGACACGAATCTGACGGGCAGTAATTCCGGCGTTCACGCGCGGGCCGTCGTCTTTTTCACGCCGGGGTTCCTGACGATCCCGGCTTAAGGGTGGACGTGCGATGAGTATCTCCTATTCAAGTTAACCGCGAGCCTAAGGCCCGCAAAGGCGGCTAACATTAAGGAAAACAGAGCTGACGTCAACTGGCGGCTTTTTAGCACTGTCTACGGAGATTTATAGGTCCCATACAGAGAGCGGATCATATCTTGCCATAAAGATCTCATGTTTTTGCGTTTCTATGCATGATTTCTTCTGCGAGCAATCTCACCCAAACATTCCGCTTTTCCTGGTCTGAAATCCTGCCCTGCCCACCACTCCTCGAGAGCACGGAGGATATTGCCGACCTCTGGCCCCGCCGGAACACCTAACTTTAAAATATCCTGCCCCTGGAGGGGAAAGATCGGTCTTTCCCACACCGCGACCTCGGCCAGCGCGGGTTCAAGATCGACGCCCGGCTCATCCGCTGCCAGAAGAAGCGCGGCATCACGCGCCGGCTCCTCTCCATATTCGTAAAGCGCACGGCGAAATGGCACAGGATCAAGGCGGCCATGTAACCGATCCGGCAACCCCGCCAGTTCCTGCACCTTTTCAGCTTCGCGATTGGAAAGTTTGAGGCGCTGCGTAAGCGTCGTTACACTTGTTACGTCTTTCGGCAGTAACGCTGCCAGACGCACCAGCGATGATGTGGCAATGTCATATTTCTGTTCTGCAATCAGCAGGGCTTCAAGACGGTTCAGATGATCAGCCTCAGCGAGAAATGGCTCCAGAACCCCCTGCTCTTTCATCAGCTTCCATGACGGCAGCGGATTTTCCGCCGCGAGCAGTTTAGAAATTTCACGCCAGATACGCTCAACCGAAAGTCCTGGAATAAGTCCGGCCAATTCATGACATGCGGCCAATCCATCACCATCCGGATCACCGCGCCCAAACCAGGCATGAAAACGAAAAAACCGCAGGATGCGCAGAACATCTTCCTTGATCCGCGCCTGCGCCTTACCGATGAAACGCACATGACCTTCGGCCAAATCGGCGCGGCCATCAAAATAATCGTAAATTTTTCCGTCGGCATCGACATAAAGCGCGTTGAAGGTGAAATCGCGCCGTGCGGCGTCTTCCTGCCAGTCATCTGTATAGACAACCTTGGCATGACGGCCATCGGTCTCCACATCACGCCGCAGGGCCGTGATTTCATAGCCTTTGTGTTCAACAACGGCCGTTATGGTTCCGTGATCGATACCCGTCGGGACAACTTTAAGCCCGGCCTTTGTCAAGATTTCGGCGGTTTTTGCGGGCGACAGGTTACAAGCGAAATCGACATCACCGACCGCGCGGCCAAGCAAGGCATCGCGCACACAGCCGCCGACAAAACGCGCCTCACCGCCACCCGTCTTGATTGCGTTCATCAGGCGGCGTAAGCCTTCATTGCGCATCCACGGATGCTGCGCGGGATCGAGAGTTGTGGTTAAAGCGGGCATGACAAAACATAACATATCGGCAGCAAGTGTAAAAAAACTCTCTGCCCTGCTTTTAACCTGCGCGGGGCTGATTCTGATCGCTCCTGTCCTATGGCCAGAAATGGATCTGACGGTTTCCGGCTGGTTTTACAGACCGGGCGAAGGTTTTCCGTTAGCCCGGCAGCCGATCCTCGTCGCGCTGCATTGGCTGGCCACGATTGGCGTCCGTTTTTATGTCGTGTTTCTCCTTATCGCCTTGGGGCTTAGTCATTTCAAGCGTGAGCCCTTTCTCGGCATCAAAAGGAGGGGTTGGCTTTTTGTACTGCTGGGACTTTTGCTCGCACCGGGCCTCATCGCCAATGTCACTTTCAAAGATCATTGGGGCCGCGCGCGCCCCCATGAAGTCACGGAATTCGGGGGAAGTCACCCCTTTTCGCCGGCGCTTGTGCCACAGGAAAACGCCCGATCGAACGGTTCCTTTGTCGCCGGAGATCCATCGTTTGGATTTTATCTGTCGAGTTTTGGTTATGTCGTAGCGCCAAACCGTTCGCGGCGCTTTTTCTGGGGCGGAATGGGCAGTGGCGTATTGCTGGGGCTGACCCGCATTGCCATGGGCGCCCATTTCCTCAGCGATGTTCTGTTCGCGGCGCTCTTTATGCTCGCGGCGACAGCTGGCCTTCATATGGTCATGTTCGGAAGCAAAAAGACGAAACACTATTGGCGAATCTGGCTAAGCGGCCGTTAGAGCTTATTTGTTTTTCTTTTCGCTCTTACCGGTCGTGGTCAGTTTGATACCGGCCTTCGGTGCTTCGGCTGCAGAAGCGGCAGCGTCTTCCTTCTTGCCGCTGATGCCCGCAAAACGTTTGTTGAATTTCGCCAGCTGGCTGCCGCGATCAACCATGCGATGCATACCCGTCCACGCCGGATGCACTTTGGGATCAATGTCGAGATGCAATTTTGCACCCGGCTTGCCATAAGTGCTACGGGTAACGAATTCCGTCCCATCGGTCATGATGACGGTAATTTCGTGATAATCAGGGTGTATGTTCTCTCTCATGTTACGGTTCTTTCTGATAAAAAATCCGGCCTGTTTGTAGGGAAAGAGCCCATGAAATGCAAGCTTCCTCTTCTTCGAGCAGCATCCAATGAACACAAGCTCTTGATTTTTAAGGTTTAGCAGGTGGCAATTTATTCAAGGCCCTATTGAGGGCCAGAACATTCACCGTCGCATCACCCAGAACGCCCAAAGGCGGTAGAACCGTCAATTGCGTCACAAGCTCCTGGACCTGAACCAGATTCAGGTGACGCATCTCGGCCACGCGAGGAGCTTGATACAGGGCGGCGGCGGGGGATATATGGGGATCGAGGCCACTGCCAGACGCCGTCACCAGATCAACCGGGACCGGCATGATATTGCCTTCCGTTTTCAGAGCAGCAACACGATCGCCCACAGCCTTGATCAGCTCGACACTGGTCGGACCGAGATTGCTGCCGGAAGAATTAGACGCATCATAGCCGGCGCCGGCCGCCGAAGGGCGTGGATGGAAATAAATATCCTGCGTAAAATCCTGGCCAATCAGTTCCGATCCGATGATTTTACCATCCTCTTCGATTAGACTGCCATTGGCTTGATGCGGAAACAAAGTCTGCCCGATGGCCAACGTTACCATCGGATAGATCAAACCTGTTAACAACAACAGAAAGACGAAGATAACGATACTGGATCGAAGCATCTGAAACATTTTATGCCCCCAAGAAATGGCTGACGATCATGTCGATCAGCTTGATACCGATGAAGGGAACGATAACACCGCCAAGACCATAAACCAGAAGGTTGCGGCGCAGGATGACATGCGCCGGCGCCGGTTGATATTTCACGCCGCGTAAAGCCAAAGGAACCAACGCGATAAGGATCAAGGCATTAAAGATGATCGCCGAAAGAATGGCGCTTTTCGGACTCCCCAAATTCATGATGTTCAACGCCTGCATCGACGGGAAGATGCCAATGAACAAGGCCGGTATAATCGCGAAATATTTGGCGACGTCATTGGCGATAGAAAACGTCGTCAACGCACCACGGCTCATAAGCAGCTGTTTGCCGATCATCACGATTTCGATGAGTTTGGTCGGATCGCTGTCGAGATCGATCATATTGCCAGCTTCGCGCGCGGCCATGGTGCCGGTATTCATTGCCACGCCGACATCCGCCTGCGCCAGCGCCGGTGCATCATTCGAGCCATCGCCACACATGGCTATCAGGCGGCCCTGCATCTGCTCCTTACGTATCAGTTCCAGTTTCTTTTCTGGCGTCGCCTCGGCCAGAAAATCATCAACGCCAGATTCAGCGGCGATTGCAGCCGCCGTCAGCGGATTATCGCCTGTGATCATCACGGTACGGATGCCCATACGCCGCAATTGCCCGAAGCGCTCATAGATACCAGGCTTAATGATGTCTTTCAGATGAATAACGCCAAGCAACCGCTTATCTTTGGCCACCAGCAAAGGCGTGCCGCCGGTTTTGGCGACGCGCTCGACGGCATGAGTAACATCGATATGACCGCTGCTGCCACAGAGAAAGAGGATGGCATCCGGCGCGCCTTTGCGGATCGAGATACCGACAAAATCTACGCCGCTCATCCGGGTGTAGGCGCTGAACGGCGCGAATTCCATCTGCGGTTTGAGACGCTCTGCCGCTTTCCATCCGAATTTTTCTTCAGCGAGACGAATGATCGATTTGCCCTCCGGCGTGTCGTCCATCAACGATGACAACATCGCCGCTTCAGCCAGTTGTTCTTCGGTCACACCGGGCGCGGGTATAAATTCGCTCGCCATACGGTTGCCGAGTGTGATTGTGCCGGTCTTGTCGAGCAGTAAAACGTCGATATCCCCTGCCGCCTCGACTGCCCTACCTGATTTGGCGATGACGTTAAACATCACGAGGCGATCCATGCCGGCAATACCAATGGCGGACAACAACCCACCGATGGTTGTCGGGATCAGCGTGATGAAAAGGGCGATGAGATAAATCACCGGCACCATTTTACCGGAATAGGCAGCGAAGCCCTGCAAGGTCACGCAAACAATCAGAAAAATTAATGTCAGCCCAATCAGCAGAATATTAAGCGCGATCTCGTTCGGTGTCTTCTGGCGCTTGGCGCCTTCGACCAGCCCGATCATGCGATCCAGAAAACTTTCGCCCGGGTTGGCGCGGATCTCAACGACAACACTGTCAGAAATAATGCGCGTGCCTCCTGTGACCGCCGATCTGTCGCCACCAGATTCCCGAATAACCGGCGCGGATTCACCGGTAATGGAGGATTCATCGACGGTCGCGATGCCTTTGATAACATCGCCATCGCCGGGAATGATATCGCCCAGTTCAGCAAGCACCAGATCGCCGCGCCGTAATTCCGTCGCAGGTAAGAGCGTGTAATTGGTTGTGTTCACGTTGGCGATTTTCTTCGCCATCGTGTCAGTTTTGGTTTTGCGAAGACTATCGGCCTGTGCCTTACCGCGCCCCTCTGCCACAGCTTCGGCGAAATTGCCGAACAGCACCGTGAACCACAGCCACAACGCAATCTGCAGGCTCACAGCGTAGGGGCGTTGCATCGCCGCATCGCGGAACGCCAGCAGCGACGACACGACACTGGTGATGCCAACAGTGAACATTACCGGATTGAAAATCAGCGTATCGGGATTCAATTTCCGAAAAGCATTGACGATCGCCTCACGCAAAAGTACCGGATCGAAGAGCGGTGGGCGTTGAGGGTGTTTTTTGGACATCCTATGACCCCGGGTGAACGAAAAGTGACAAATGCTCGGCAATCGGGCCAAGCGCTAGGGTCGGGAAATACGTTAGGCCGCCGAACATGACAATGACACCGGTCAGGAGCACAACGAACATCAAGCTATGCGTCGGGAAAGTGCCACTGGAGACCGGGATAATTTTTTTCTTCACCAGCGAACCAGCAATGGCCAGCACGGGCAAGATGACACCAAAACGTCCAACAAACATGACAATGCCGAGCATAATATTCTGAAACACCGTATTGGCGTTCAGCCCGGCGAAAGAGCTGCCGTTATTGGCGGCCGCCGAGGCATAGGCATAGATCATCTGCGTCAAACCGTGCGGACCGTTTGCTGTAAGCGATTTCAACCCGGCCGGCGCCAGCAACGCGATCACACCGAAACCAAGAACACAAACCGGGTAAAGCAGCATGGCGATGACGGCGAGCTTAACTTCGTGAGCCTCAATCTTCTTGCCGAGATACTCCGGCGTGCGCCCCACCATAAGCCCGGCAATGAAAACCGTGATCAGGATATAAACCAGCATGCCGTAGAGCCCGCAGCCGACGCCGCCATAAATCACTTCACCAACAAGCATGTTGAACAATGGCACAAGGCCCCCGAGCGGCGTGAAGCTGTCATGCATCGCAATGACAGAACCGTTCGATGTCGCGCTGGTTGCCGTTGCCCACAGAGCAGAATTGAAAATACCGAAACGCACCTCCTTGCCTTCCATATTCCCACCAGAATTCAGATCAGACATAGTCTGGTCGATGCCGAATTTGGCGAAAGCCGGGTTACCGCCCGCTTCGGCGTAATAACAGATCGCAAATAAAACAAGGAACAGGATTGTCATACTGGCGAGAATGGCCCAAGCCTGCCGCCTATCGTTGATCATGCGCCCGAAGGTCAGCACAAAGGCAATCGGCAGCAAGACGATGCTGACCAGCTGAATAAAATTGCTGAATGCTGTGGGGTTTTCGTATGGGTGTGCGGCGTTAGCGTTGTAAAAACCGCCACCGTTTGAGCCGAGCATCTTAACCGCAATCTGGCTCGCGACCGGGCCAGTGGCGATGCTCTGCTTGGCGCCTTCGAGCGTTGTCGCTTGAACTGACGTCGACAGCGTATCGGGCACGCCTTGCCAGATAAGAAACACGGCGAAGATCAGCGCTAACGGCAAAAGGATGTAAAGCGTCGCGCGCGTAAGATCGACATAAAAATTGCCAAGCAGCGGTGTTTCTTTGCGGATAAAAGCGCGTATCACCGCGACAGCGACAGCGAAGCCCGTCGCCGCCGACAAAAAGTTCTGCGTCGTGAGACCAACCATCTGACTGAATGGGCTGAGCGTTGTTTCGCCGCTATAGGATTGCCAATTGGTGTTCGTAATAAAACTAATCGCGATATTAAACGCTAGATCAAGCGACACGCCCGGCAAATGCTGTGGGTTTAACGGCAACTTGTCCTGAAAAAGCAGGATAAGAAAAAGCACCACCACACCCAGAAAATTAAACAGCAACACCGCAGTGGCATAGCCAAGCCAATCCTGCTGCACATCGACACGAATGCCGGCAAGGCGATAGATCAACCGCTCAATGGGCCGGATAATCCTGCCCGTCAACACATGATCACCGTTGAAGACGCGCGCCATATAATGGCCGAGCGGGATCATAAGCGCAGCCACGACCGCGACGTAAAAGAAAAGTTGAAAGAACGCGCTGGCAGTCATGGAGAGCTAGAATTTTTCGGGATGGATGAGGGCGTAGACCAGATAAAGCAAAAGCCAGATGGCCATCGCACCGCCGATGCAGAGATCGTAGAACATGGGAAAGCCCTGACACAGGTACCGAAGACACGGAGAGTGTGGCCGAACCCAAGCTTCGGGGCAAGAAAATCCGGTTCCGGTTTCGGTTCTCAAAAAAAATGCCAGATGGCCTGTAAGCCGGGTTCTGTCCTCACAGTTTCCCGTGATGGATGACCATTCATCTGGGACGCCCGTTACCGGACGCCTCGCGCGACCAACCCGGACCGCCAGCGGAGAAAGCTGCGCGTGTGTATATCGGTGAAGATACAACCACGCTATGCGGTCCCTATTCGGTCTTGCTCCCGGTGGGGTTTGCCCTGCCATTCCCGTTGCCGGAAACGCGGTGCGCTCTTACCGCACCTTTTCACCCTTACTTTGCCGTTGCCGGTAAAGCGGTTCATTCTCTGTGGCACTGTCCCTGAGATTGCTCTCGCCGGACGTTATCCGGCACCTTCTTCCCCTGGAGCCCGGACTTTCCTCCCCGCGTTTAAGCAAGGCAGTCATCCGGCCATCTGGCTTTTTTCTTATAACACATTGGAAATACAGTGGGCTAACGGATTTCCATTCATCCAGTCACTTAAAAACAACAGTTTTATTAATAAACGTGGTTAATACCGATTATTACGGCAAAATTATTCTGCTTTTTTACCTGAAAGATGCTAAAAGCTGGCGTTGATTTTAAACGTTTTTGCCGAAAACGACTTCGGTCGCATCGCATGAGAACTTAGGAGAAAGTCATGAAGAAGATTACTGTTTATGCCCTGTTTTTAACAACCCTCTTGGCCATTGCGCCAGTCACGCAAGCTTGGGCCGATCCAACACCCGGCTGGTATGCCGGCCTTGGCGCTATCCTCAATGATACGATGAATGCGAATGCGCATTTCAACGGTAATCAAAACGTCTTGAACTACGATCTCGGCTGGGGCGTCGAAGGCAGCGGCGGTTATTCATTCCAGAACGGCATGCGTCTTGAGGGCGAAGTTGCCCATATCCGTGCCGGCGTCAAATCAATTCAGGGCGGTACCGGTGGCAGCGGCACGCTCGCTGACACCGATTTCTTTGCCAATGCTTTTTACGACTTCCGCACTGGAACAATGTGGACGCCCTATATCGGTGGCGGCGCCGGTATGGCCGTCAGCGATGGCAACAGCATGGGTACGCTCGCCAATGGCAGCTCGATGAATGACGAGCAGATCGTTTTCGCTTATCAAGCTATCGTTGGCGCCAGCGCACAGCTTACACCCCGTTGGGCAGTAACGGCCGATTACCGCTATATCGCCACCAGCAACCCGCGTTTTTCTACCACCCCAACGGGCGGCAATGCCACGATCGACAATCAGTCCCACAATATCGTTGTCAGCGTGCGCTACAGCTTTAAACCACCTGAACCTACCGTCATACCCGAAGAAGTCAGTGCCCCCGTGGTTCCGACGATTGCTGCGAGCCAACCGGTTGTCGCACCGGTTCCACAAAGCTATATGGTGTTTTTCGATTTCGATAAATCGACCCTCACCCCCGAAGCCCAGCGCATTATCGCATCGGCCGCTCAGGAATTTAAGCGCGGCGGTTACGTGAAGATCGTTGTAACGGGTCATACCGACTCGGTAGGCACAGTATCTTACAACCAGAAGCTCTCCGAACGCCGCGCAGCAGCTGTGAGGGCTGAATTTGCGAAGCTTGGTGTTTCCACAACCGAAATTGCGGCGCAAGGCGTCGGCAAGAGCGGACAACTTGTCCCGACCGCGGATCAGGTGCGTGAAGCCCAGAACCGCCGTGCCGAGATTGTCTTCAACAAGCAATAAAACTAGCCTTATCTGAATTGCCCGTCACTCGTTTATGCGCGTGACGGGTTTTTTCTTGCCATCCTGTAAAAGAGGTGCATACAAACGCCTGCCGGGCATAAACCGGATCTGGAGACAATAATCGTGAGCCAAACATTTCCGAATATTCGCATGCGGCGCCTGCGTAAAACGCCACAATTGCGCGATATGCTGACCGAAACGCATTTGACCGCCAATGACCTGATCTACCCGATCTTTGTCGAGGAAGACATTGATGCACCGATCCCTATTTCATTGATGCCGGGCATTTCACGTATCCCAGAAAAAAAGCTAGGCGCGGAAATCAAGGCCATCCAGGCCGACGGCGTGAAAGCCGTAATTCTGTTCGGCGTGTCACACAACAAGGATGCCACGGGCAGCGACTCCTTGAAAGCGGAAGGTCTGCTCGCACGCATGATTAAACGCGCCAAAGATGCCGCACCAGAAATGATTGTCATCTCCGATACCTGCTTCTGCGAATATACCGATCATGGCCATTGCGGTGTGGTCGAACATAGTAGTGATCATAATGTCCATAAAGATCATAAAGCCTATTATGTCCATAATGATCAGACAATCTCAAACCTTGCAAAACAGGCCGTCCATGCGGCAAATGCAGGTGTCGACATTGTCGCCCCCTCGGCCATGATGGATGGCCAAGTCAAAGCGATACGCCAGGGACTGGACGAGGCTGGATATACGGATATGCCGGTCATGGCCTACTCCGCAAAATTTGCCTCGAGTTTTTATGGCCCCTTCCGCGCCGCGGCAGGATGCGATCTCAAAGGTGATCGTAAAGCTTATCAGATGAATCCAATGAACCCCCGCGAGGCTTTACGCGAGTCTATGCTTGATGAGGCGGAAGGTGCCGATATTTTGATGGTCAAGCCGGGCCTCGCCTACCTCGATATTCTTTCCCAGCTCCGCCAACAGACTTTGCTGCCGATTGCCATGTATCAGGTGGGCGGCGAATACGCGATGATCAAATTTGCTGCACAAGCCGGCGCGCTGGATGAGAAACGCGTGGTCCGGGAAACCCTCGGTGCCATGAAACGCGCCGGTGCTGACCTTATCCTCAGCTATTTCGCAAGGGACGTTGTGCGCGAAGGATTTTAGGCCATTTCGTTCCCCATCGAGTGATTGCGCTGACCGATAAAACCGGCATGGGTAATCCATTTTTTGACGCCGAACGGCCGGCCGTGGCACGAACGGCAGGTGCCAAAGAGCGGTTTTCTATGGTCTCCTATGGCTTCAGTCGTCAGATTTACCCTTATTCTTCAATTGATTAACTATATTTTAGATAAAAAAACCGAAGCTAGGATGCTTGGCTTGACTGTCTTTTCCATTCCATGAACAGATCTCTATCCACAACTGGTTTCATGCCCCATCGCCTCTTGCGCGATGTTGGCCTGATTGTTTTCATCGTCATCACCGGCGTGGTGGCCTCTCTGGTTCTCTTTTACCTAACGCGCGTCGATCTTCAGGATTTTTTCCTTCATCGTTCGGGGGAAAATGCCCATGTCATGCTTCTCCTCGGCACGATCATGCCATATATCGGCCTGTTTCTGGGGTTATTTCTAACCTGGACCATCGTTTTTTATCTTTTCACGGTCAAGAAGCGCAATGAACAAGTGACGCAGCTTGCTCTTTCGCTCAGCCAAGCGATTGAAGAATTGAATCAACGTATTGCCGACGAAGCGCGCATGGCTCGGGCGCTGCAAGTCAGCGAACAAAGATACCGCGATCTTTTCGAAAATACAGGCATAGGCATTTGCCAAATTGCCCCCTCTGGCGAATGGCTGAAAGCCAATCGCGCAATCGCACAGATCCTCGGTTACGACAATCCGCAGGAATTGCTTACCGACCAACCCGATTTTCACGGCAAGCTTTTTATCACTGATGAGGATCGGCATAAATGGTTTGAGGGATTGCGCAAGGGGCGCCAGCGCGATTATCAGACGGAACTTTGCACCCGCGATAGACGCCACATATGGGTTAGCATGAGCGGCTATGCGACGCAGGAAAACGGTCGGGATTTTTTTGAATGCACACTCTACGACTTCACGGAAAGACGGCGTAGTGAACTGGCCTTGATGAACGCCAAGGAACAGGCTGATTTCGCCAATCGCAGCAAATCCGAATTCCTGGCCAATATGAGTCATGAATTACGGACACCATTGAACGCCATTATTGGCTTCGCTGAGATTATCAAGGGGGAAATGTTCGGCCCGGCGGGGCAGCCGCAATATGTCGAATATGCCCGCGATATTTACGACAGCGGTGAGCTTCTGCTCTCGCTCATCAATGATATTCTCGATATGTCGAAGATCGAAGCGGGCAAACGCACCTTATCCGAAACAGTTCTGAATGTCGAAAAAGTTGTCGAATCTGCTGTGCGATTGGTTGCTGCGCGTGCCAAGACCGGAAAGCTGCATTTGCATTTCAATGTCGCGAAAGATCTCCCTCCCCTGCGCGGCGAGGAAAAAGCGCTAAAACAAATTTTGACGAACCTCCTCACCAATGCCATCAAATTCACACCGGAGGGTGGCGATGTGACGTTAACGGCCGCACTTGATGGATCCCGCCGGATATTTATGTGTATCGAAGATACCGGCATTGGTATCGCTCCCGATGATATTGCCATCGCGCTGGCGCCTTTCGGCCAAATTGAAAGTGTCTTGAGCCGAAAAAATCAGGGCACGGGCCTTGGTCTGCCTATGGCCGTGGCTTTAACGAAGCTTCACGATGGTACACTTGATTTAAAAAGCAAGGTCGGCAACGGCACCGTCGCAACGGTGACCTTCCCTATTGAAAGGGTCGTGCATAGTCTGGTCGAAGCCTAGGGCCTGACACCGAGGATCCCCAATTTTATCAACCATCCTGCCGTTCGCCACAACCGGGCGCGATCAAGGAATGGAAAAACAAGAAAGAGGCGGCGGATCGGCGTTTCACCCTGTGCCAGAATATAGGCGATGAGCTTTGTCGTATCTTCCGCCGTCAACATAACGTCGAGCCCGAGAACATTGATCTCATGGCTCCATAGACAGCGCACAACCTCTGTTGAGGCCATGGCAACAAGTTTGTCATCTTCCCGTAGCGCGCGCGAGGGATAGGCGGCATACATCGTGAAAGGATCAGGCGATTGCGGCAAAAGGGACGGCCAGTCTGCATTTGTCTTCACACGCGCGCGGCGCCGATCTGCCAAATCTTTCCATAAGGCCTCATAGGCAGGAATGATGTGCTTCCAATCATAGGTCGCACGCACGCGGGCACGTGCTTTTTCGGCAATGGCCGTGCGTCGGTTTTTATTCTTAATCAATTGCGTCAAAGCCTCGGCGGCCTGCACCTGATCAACCGCGACGGAAAGCGCGGTTTTAGCAAGAAAACCACCATACATCTCCCGCTCATTCAAAAGCAGACGCGAAAGTGCTTCGCCTGATCCCGGCGGAGGCTGAAGCGTAGGCACCAGAAAGCCATCCACTTCATGCTCAACGCTGTCGCGGTAACCGTCCCAATCGCTGATGACGCGCGGCAACCCAGCCGCCATGGCTTCGATCGGCGTCAAGCCAAAGCTTTCCTGCATATTGTCGATGAGCGATAGAAAAATATCTCCTGCGGCCCACAAGCCATCCGGAAAATGCGGATCATCACTCGGAATGAAAACGACCTTAACTTTTTTACAAAAATCATGCGCCAGTTTGCGGAACTGGTCCTCGGCTTCCTTCGGCATGAAATAACCAACCATCAGCAGATGCACCGAAACACCGGTTGCCTCCGCCGCACGTTCAGCCGCCTGAAACATGGCCAATGGGTGTGCCTTGATCGCCGAACTCAACCGCCCAACCCAAAGCAGCGCAATATCATCATCCGCCAGGCCTAGTTTTTGCCGCTGCGCGGCGCGCTTATCAGCAGTGGTCTTTGCCTCGAGTGACTCGACATCGACGCCCAGAGGAATGACTGGTAATTGCACTGGACAATGAAAGCGTCTACCGAAACGCTGCCTAAGGTAATCGCCGTAGAGATTCCAAAAAGAATGAATAGCGGATTTTACGGCTTGCGACGGACAAACGATCGCATCCGTTTCCTCGGAAGGCGCGAGACAATATTGCTCGAGCAATTTTCCAGCCTCGGTACCAGCGATGGCGTGGGCGAGGCCGCAAAACCCGAAACCTTTCTCCAGCTGCTGGCGTTGCCAAAACAGATTATGAGAATCCGGGTTCGGCCGAAAAATCATCTCGAACTGTGCCAAGTTTTCTTCGACGTAGCGTCGGTCGAGCATTATTATCCGTTTAGGATCAATCCCGGTTTCGGCAGCAATCGCCAAAATCTCGTCTTGCTCCTTTTTCTCGCCGATCAGAAAGTGGAATTTTTCAGTCGCGCCATACCGGAACCAGGCCCTGAGCCAGTTATGGACCGCAACCTGCACGCCGAAAATCCGGCCTTCAGCGGCACTGGTATGAAGGGAGGTATAATGAATAGCGATCATCGGAAAGGTGTCGGTTGCGAGGGGCAAAAGCCTAGGGTATAGAACCATGTGCCTTAGGCAAGGGCCTGTAGCTCAGCTGGGAGAGCGCGTCGTTCGCAATGACGAGGTCGTCGGTTCGATCCCGATCAGGTCCACCAGTCTGTGCCGTCTCCAAGAGACAGGCGCGATGACGATAACCCCTTCGCTATCCTCATTTTCCTTCTCAACACAACCTATTGATAATCCTTATCCAAACGCGCTAGAAATAAGGGTTAAGTAAGAGGAGAACTTTCTATGAATAAGCCTAAACCAAAGGCCAAAAGCAGCACGGAAATCGATATTGCCGGCATCATGACTCTCATTCCGCATCGTTACCCGATGCTGCTGATTGATCATGTCATCGATGTCCATAAAGGTGAAAGCTGCACCGGCATCAAGAACGTCTCGATCAACGAGCCTTTCTTTCAAGGACATTTTCCTAACCTACCAATTATGCCCGGCGTCCTGATTATCGAAGCCATGGCGCAAACATCCGCCACACTTGTCGTAAATTCACTGGAAGATGTCAGTTCAGAAACCCATGTCGTTTATTTCATGACCATCGAAAATGCACGCTTCCGCAAGCCGGTCGTACCGGGTGATCAGATGCATATCAAAGTTAAAAAAGAGCGTCAGCGCGGCAATGTCTGGAAATTCCGCGGTGAAGCCTTCGTCGGCGATACGCTTTGCGCTGAAGCCGCGTTTACCGCGATGCTGGTTTCGAAGGAAGACAGCGGCCTCGCTAACGCGGCTGCGTAATTCATGAACAATAAAATCCATCCCACGGCGATTATCGACCCCGCCGCAAAGCTTGGCGCGAATATCGAGATCGGCCCCTATTGTGTGGTCGGGCCAAAAGTCCAGCTCGCCGACAATGTACGCCTGTTTTCCCATGTCGTTGTTGATGGCCGCACAAGCATCGGCGCATATACGGTGGTTTATCCCTTCGCCTCGCTTGGCAGCCCACCACAGGATCTGAAATATAAAGGCGAGGATTCGGCATTGGAAATCGGCTCGCATAACCAGATCCGTGAATATGTAACAATAAACCCCGGCACCGAAGGCGGCGGCATGCTGACGCGTGTCGGCAATCATTGCTTGTTCATGATCAGCGCGCATGTTGCCCATGACTGCCAGGTCGGCGATCATGTCATTCTCGCTAACAACGCCGCAATAGCAGGACATGTGTCCGTCGGTGACTACGCGATCATCGGCGGTTTGTCCGCCGTGCATCAATTCGTCCGCATTGGGGCGCATGCAATGATTGGCGGCGCGACCGGCGTCGAAAACGACGTTATTCCCTTTGGCATGGTCAAGGGCGACCGCGGCCATCTGGCGGGGCTTAACCTCATTGGTCTTGAAAGGCGGGGTTTTGGCCGTGAGGATGTGCGCGACCTGCGCAGCGCCTATCGTATGCTGTTCGCCCCGGAAGGCACGATGGCCGAACGGCTCGAGGAAGTGGCACGCCTTTATGAGGGACAGGAACATATCCTCAGCGTCGTCGAGTTTATCCGCACCCGCACCAGTCGCGCCCTTTGCCAGCCCCGAAATGACGAGGAAAAAGGAGCGGCATGAGCGCCGCGCCGAAACTGGGCATTATCGCCGGCGGCGGGGCAGTCCCGCGCCAATTGATCGAAGCCTGCCAGAAGCTCGGGCGCGATTATTTTGTCGTCTGCATCGAAGGCCAGGCTGATGCCGACCTCGCCCGCGACGTGCCGCATGCTTGGATACCCATCGGTGCCGCGACGCAGCTCAAAGCGCTGGCTGCCGAACATCAGATTGAGGAAGTCGTGTTGATTGGCAATACCCGCCGGCCGTCGCTTTTGGAATTGAAGCCGGATTGGCTAGCCCTCAAAATTGTCACAAAAATCGGCATGAATTTGCTGGGCGACGATGCCCTACTCCGCGCCGTCGGCAGAGCGATGGAAGAAGAAGGTGGCGTGCGCGTGGTTGGAGCACATGAAGTGTTCGCCGATCTGCTAACGCCCGAAGGGCAATTAGGAAAAAACGCGCCAGATGACGACGCGCAGAAAGACATCGCACGCGGCATCGAAATCGCCCGGACGCTTGGGAAACTTGATGTTGGTCAGGCCGTCGTTATACAGCAGGGCCTCATCCTTGGCGTTGAGGCGATCGAAGGCACCGATGCACTGATCGCCCGTAGCGCAACCTTGCGGCGCGAAGGGTCCGGCGGCGTTTTGGTCAAAACCGCCAAACCACAGCAGGATAATCGCTATGATCTTCCGACCATTGGCCCCGATACCCTAAGGATCTGCGTCCAAGCCGGTTTGCGCGGTATCGCGCTGGAAGCCGGACGTAGTCTTCTTGTGGAGCGAGAAAAAACCGTAAAGTTGGCGGATGAATCGGGGCTTTTCATTATTGGAATTAAAATTTGAGATGACCCGGCAAAACAATACGCTCGGTATCCTGCTTTCGTTTGGGGGTTATACGTCCTGGGTAGCAAGTGATATTGTCGTCAAGCTTGCGTCAAAGACATTGCCGATGACAGAGATTTTGGCATTCAATTTTTTTATAGGCAGTCTATTCATGCTCGCGTTCGCCGCGATGAAAGGTGGAATAAAGAAACAAATGCAAACGAAGCGCCCTGTGTTTCATTTCCTGCGTTCTTTTTTAACTCTAACTTCAACGTACGGAGCTGTCGGCGGCATCATTTATCTTTCGCTGGCCGATTTTTATACGATCATTTTTACCTCGCCGCTTATTCTGACCGCTCTCGGAAGTTTTTTCCTTAAAGAAAAAGCGACTCTCAAAATGTGGCTGGCGATCCTTTTCGGCTTTGCCGGCGTCCTGTTGGCGGTACGTTACACGGATTCCGGAAATGGCCACCTTCCATGGATCGGTGTCGCCGCCACAAGCCTGGCCTCCCTGACGCTTGCCTGGTCCATGCTGACGACACGCAATTCCGGGAGCGAAAGCAATCTTGCATTGGCTTTCTGGCCTGAAATTCTAGGATGTATCGTCAGCATTTCCATTCTGTTGTGGATGAACAATATGGTTTTCGATATACGACCCATGGCATTGGCGGGTTTAAGCGGCATTTTTGGCAGTATCGGCGTTCTCCTAACAAACACCTCGTTGCGCCTTGCACCCGTCGCCGTCGTTTCACCTTACCACTACACACAAATTATCGGCGGCGCGCTTGCCGGATATCTGATATGGAATAATGTCCCGGGCTGGTCGATCATCACCGGCGCGATTATGGTTACGCTTTCTGGTCTCTATATTTTACACGCCGAAGCGCGTAAGACCGGTAAAGCTTCCGCTGTTAACAAAGCTAATTTCCCCGCATGAACACACCAGATCCCCTCTTCTTCCTCATCGCCGGTGAAGCCTCAGGCGATCTGCTCGGCGCAAGGCTGATGCAGGCGCTGAAAAAGAAAACCAATGGCGCCGTGCGTTTTGCCGGCATCGGCGGCCCGCGCATGCAGGAAGAAGGTATCGACCTATTCTTCTCACAAACCGAGCTCGCCCATTTCGGTTTGTTCGAACTCCTGCGCCACATACCGCATATTCTGAAGCGCATTAAACAGACGGTGGCCAAAATACGGCATATGCGTCCAGCGGCACTCATCACCATCGATGCACCGGATTTCTGTTTCCGTGTGGCAAAACAATTGAAAGGTGAGGGTATACCGCTCATCCATTACGTCGCACCATCTGTATGGTTCTGGCGGCCGGGCCGCGCCAAAAAAATCGCTCGGTTTCTTGACCACCTTTTGGCCCTGCTGCCTTTCGAGCCTCCCTATTTTACGCGCGAAGGCCTGCCCTGCACATTCGTAGGTCATTCCATTATTGAAAGTGGCGCAGAAAAAGGCGATGCGCATAGATTCCGCACCAAATACAATATCACGCCTGACGCGACACTTCTGACCGTCCTGCCCGGCAGCCGGACGAGCGAAATCTCCCGTCTGATGCCCGTATTTAAGCAAACCGTAGCCATCTTACATAAACAGCATCCCAATCTGCGTGTTGTTATCCCGACCATTTCCAATTTCGCCGACAGGCTGCGTATACAAAGTCAGGACTGGGCAACGCCTGTCACGATCGTTCAGGGCGATGCCGACAAATACGATGCCCTTGCAGCTTCACGCGCGGCATTGGCATGCTCCGGCACGGTATCGGTGGAGCTGGCGATGGCCTCCCTGCCTTCACTGACCGCCTACAAAATCAATTGGCTCACGGCTATGCTTTACCGGCCTTTCGTCAAGATGACTTATGTCAATCTCGTCAATATTATGCATAACCACATGGTGGTTCCAGAAATGCTGCAAACCAATTGCACACCGAAAAAACTGGCGGCAACGATCGATGAATTGATGAGCGATGGTGCCGCCCGGCAAAAACAAATCCAGAAATTAAGCGAAGTCGCCTTATGGCTTGGCCAAGGGCAATTCGTACCTTCGAAACGCGCTGCTGAAGTCATTATGGATACGATAAACTTACGAAAAGAACTTCAGGCCGCATGACCACCGTTCTCCAAATCATCCCCTCCCTCAATTCCGGCGGTGCGGAACAGGCCTGTGTCGATGTTGCCGCAGGACTGAGGGCAGCCGGGCATCGGGCCATTGTCGTTTCCTCCGGCGGCTCCAAAGCCAGAGAGATCAGTGATGTCGGCGGCACGCATATAACGCGCGCCGTCAACAGCAAAAACCCCCTGACGATATTGGCCAACGCCCACTGGCTCCGACAATTTATTCGTGAACAGAAAATCGATATCGTTCATGCCCGCAGCCGCGCCCCAGCATGGAGCGCTTATCTAGCAACGCATGGAACCTCTTGCCGCTTTGTCACAACCTTTCACGCCGCCTATAAATTCACAAATCCAGCCAAGAAACATTACAATAGCGTCATGACAAAGGCGGATAAAATCATCGCCATCTCAGATTTTATTGCCACACATATACATAAAAATTACGGCGTCGCGGTGGAAAAAATCCGCACGATTCCGCGTGGTATCGATCTCGACACATTCGATATCGCCAAAGTGACCGGAGCACGACAGGAAAAATTGCGAAAGATATGGGGAATCGATAAAGGGCAGAAAGTTGTTTTTCTTCCAGCGCGATTAAGCCCGATCAAGGGCCAGAAAATTCTTATTGATGCAATGTCGCTCCTGCCGGTTTCGATGGAGGATGTCGTCATCGTCATTGCCGGTGACGCCCAGGGTCGAAACGATTACAAGCAAATGCTTCATCGAGCCATCGCCGAAGGCAAATTACAGGAACGCGTCAAAATCGTTCCGCCTTGTGAGGATATGCCCGCAGCTTACAGCCTTGCATCCCTGGTGATTGCGCCATCCTTGGTGCCTGAGGGTTTCGGTCGTGCGCCGGTCGAGGCGATGAGTATGGGCGTTCCTATTATCGCTACCGATCTCGGTGGTTATCGGGAAACCATACGTTCTAACGAAACCGGTTGGCTCGTGCCGCCGGCCGATCCACAGAAACTAGCCGAAACCATTCTGCAGGCCCTGCATCAAAAACCCGAAGAGCGCTTAAGAATGATCAAAACCGCTATGCATGAAACCCGCGCCCGCTATGACAAACGCAAGATGGTAGCGGATACGTTGGAAGTGTATAGGGAGACAGTCCTAACACCTAGGTGAGCACTTCAGCGATGGGGGCGCGCGGCGCGGCGTCGGTCGGTGTACGCAAAACAAAGAGATCTGCAAGAAGGATCCACGACCGGCTTTTAACCTCGCGCTGTGTGCGGAATGACAAGATCTTTATTGAAAAAACCCTCATAAGTCATTGAAAAAGGTTAATATTAAGAACGCGGGATGTGAAAGTAATTCCGGAGGAGTGATGAGAGATAGGTGTTTGTGGTATAAGATGATCATTATCAAGTTTACCATTGGATTGAGAATGAGCGCGTATGATATAAATCCTATAGGCATTTTTCTGAGCGGGTTTCGAGAACAGGCCCCATGCAATGGAGAAAGGTTACGTTTTTCCTACATGTGGGAAGCGCTTGATCAGCTAGCCGGCCGCAAACGGTCTTTGCTGGATTCGACGCGGGGTCACATTTCTGATTCTGACAGTTCATCTCCGTCGCCGGAACAAATCCGGGCTCTGCTATTTCTCGCAGAAAGATATAAAAGCCCTGATGCTGAAGATTGGGAACGCACCGTTGCTGGTGCTTTGGATGTAATTCAGGTTTCTCTAAAAAAATATCCCAAACTAAGCAATACAGAGTTAGCGGTCAGTCTTTTTTCCATTGCCGCCATCAATCCTAAAGGGGTTGTTGGCCGAGCCGCAAGGAAAGCGTTTCACTATGCCTATACCTTCGAAATCGCCGTAGCTCTTGAAAAAACCGTAGCTCCTGCAGATAAGGAGAGGGCTGCTATTCTCCATGATACGATGAAACATGTCCTCTGCCCGGGAGAATCCGCCGCTATAGTTGAGACGATCCATAGAGATTTGAGACAAAGCCAGGTTCTTCGTGCATGCACTCCTTAAAGCAGATCGAGTAACCCTTATCTTCCCACATTGATGCGCCTGTATGACTGCTCCCTGGAGCACTTTTTAATCGGTGCTATTTGTCACTATCCAAAAAATTGTTTAAATCAAAGATTTATTGTGAGAATCTATTGGTTATACACTCGCGTGGGCTTGCCGCATTATAGTGCAGATAACTCCCGAGCCCGGGCGCTGTGATCTGCTCGCGACTACACCCAACAATCGATCGGTCAATTTGCTTTCCAAGCCATCAGCGATTTCTTGACTTGCCCCAGCTCTTACATAATCCTTAGATACTCCATGAAGGAGATCCAATATATTCTCACCCAAAACCACATCGACACCCCTTGTATCGTAAGCAATGGTTGTGGCGCAGTCCTGTTTGGCCAACACTACACGATGCGCAATTTCGTCTTCAGGTATCTTGCCTCGGCGCAGGTCAGCTTCTATTTGCGCAAGCATGGGCTTCAAGCTACGTTCGAAACCCCTGCCTTCCGCGGCGCAACGAATTGTCCGTGCCGTCAATTGCTTGGCATGTTGCCTATAATATGAAGCCTTACGATGCATATTAAAATATCCCTCAATTTTTTACTTATTCATCAATGTTGGTAACATATCATGCTATTTATTCGAAAGAAATGGTTAAAATACTTTCACTGCTTTTTGATGATTTAAATCGGCAAAATTTTCGGCTTTGTTGCACATCTTAAGGGCTACTTAAAATCTGAGAGTACTCAGATCAAGTAGCGTATAATCACGAACGGGACTGAATTCAACTGGGGAGATTGGTGGAAGTTTGCTTTTCGTGGCGGCTCCTGGAAAGCTTAAATCCTGGATTGTAAATTCATTCAAAAAGACTTGCATCATGCCGCTCGACGCACCAGACTCGGAAGCCTATACGCGAGGCTATTTCCTGATAGAATTCGGCCTTATCGGACCAGAAGCGCCTGCCATGGAAACAGCTGATTTTATTACAGCTGCTCACGAGTGCACACCATAGATGAAATCCTAAAAATCCCTACGAAACAGCCATACATAAACCGGCAAAGATAAAACCTGCATGACCGCACAAAAGGCCACGCCTGCGCCAAGGCCATAATGATCCGAGACACCACCAATTGAAACAGCGGCGAGCGAGAACACGATACTCGTTACAGATGATGACAGTGAGCCCATTGTCGCGCGCTGCTCGTCTGTGAATTCAATTTGCATAAGATGATCGCTGGCGACTTCACCTGGGCCAAAGAAAAAAGACCCTATAACCAACGGAAAAGGTGACAAAATATTGTTGAGCCAAACGGCTGATATATTCCCAAAAAACCAGTAGATATCCCGGATAACAAAGATATAGACCGATTTGAAACGATCAATGGCCCAACCAGAGAAACGAAAACCAATGAAACCAATTGCGTGACTTATCGCACGATAAAGTCCGACCGCCCATGTTGGCCACAACATATTGACAAATGCGCCCTTGAATTTAAAGCCAGCCTCACCAGCGCCGTAATTAACAGCCCTCCCAAGCACAAGGAGCATGAGCCGGGGGTTGCGATAAAGATTGATGCAGGCCTGCTTGAGGATTGCCCAGCTTTTCTGCCTGTCGACTATATGAATGTTTGGTTCATGAAACATCAAACTTATGAAAATCGCCAACACTTGCGGTATCACGGCGACTATAAATACGAAACGCAATCCATAATGACTCAGAAATATCGCACTCAACGCCGACAGGCAGAGTGCGAGTTGATACATGCTTCCTGTTTTACCACGATAGTGGTGGAACTGATCCTCGATTCCCTCGATCTTCAAAGTCTCATAAAGCAGAGCATTGTTGTTACCACTAAACAGGCATTGCCCTAAACCGAAGAAAAACGCTCCAGCATAGAGTGCCATCAAATGATGCGCCAGGGCATAAAATCCTATACCCAAAGCCGCGCAGAAAGAGCCGATAGAAATCGTTACCCGCCGCCCCAACCTGTCAGAAAAAACCCCGGTCGGGATATCCATAAACGCTGCCGTCAAGGTCTCTAAGGCCAGTACCGACATCGCCAACACATATGAATGCGTAATAGGTTCAAAATAAATGACCAGATAAGGCCATTGTGGCCAGAAATCGGTCAAAAAATTATGGATGTAGAGCAGGCGAATATTGCGATGCATAAAAGTGCCAATAAGCCTGATTGCACAAGAGGAGCTATTTTTGTATCCTTTTCCTCGTTCCTTCGGCAAGGGATATAAGATTCTTCTTATGAATTCCAAATAATTTTAGGCACCTGTGACAAATACCGCTACCAATCCATCGGACCGTATCCTCGTCATTCGCCTCGGCGCGCTTGGCGATATGGTCCTCTGTTTCCAGTCGTTCTATGAAATCCGCTGTGCCCATCCGGGAGCCGAGATTGCGCTCCTGACGATGCCGGTTTTCATGAAATTTGCACAGCTCATGCCGTGGTTCGACAAGGTTATGATCGACGACCGCACCTCCGGATGGCGGGTGGACAAATGGCACAGCCTGGTCAAAGAAATTCGCCATTTTAATCCCGGTCTGGTTTACGATCTGCAGGGCAAATTCCGCCAGACCATGCTTTACACATCTCTCGGCGGTCCCTACGGACCGGAATGGTCTGGCGCAGCACCACTCTGTAAATACCCGAGAATTTGGCCACCGAAACCGGGAATGCATTTCACCGATTTCATGGCGGCACAATTACAGGCAGCCCATGTTCCTGGACAGGATCCGCCCGATCTTAGCTGGCTCAGCGCTCCACTAAATCATTTCTCTCTGCCAGAACGTTACGTTCTGTTGATACCAGGCTGTGCACCAGGCCGGGATTACAAACGCTGGCCGGCAAAACGTTATGCCGACCTCGCGCTGCGTTTGCGCGAAAAAGGTATCGACAGCATTGTGATAGGAACCAAACAGGATATCAGCGCCATCATAGGCATACGGCAGGCCGCCCCGCATGTGATCGACCTCTCGAACCGGACCAACCTTCCGGAAGTGGCTTCCCTGGCGCGACGCAGCATGGCTGTTATCGGCAACGATACAGGCCCAGTGCATCTGGCCGCCGCCATGGGCGCCCCGACGCTCGCTCTGATCTCAGACAGGGTCGATCCTGTATGGTCAGCACCCCGCGGGATAAAAACCAGATGGCTGCAAGGTAAACCGCTTGATGCCCTGGGAGCCGACGAAGTTTCTATTGCTTTGATGAAACTAGCTGCTAGCTAATACGCATGATAAAACGCGACCCTACCCTTGAGCAGATTGCCGAATTGATGGACGAGCTGGATGCCTATCGGCATCGCATCGTCGTTATTAAGATCGGCGGCAATTCGATCGCCGATGATGCGCATTTCCTCGCTAAAATAGCCAAGCAGGTGAAATTCCTTCGCCAGAACGGTGTACGTGTCGTTCTGGTCCATGGCGGTGGGCCGCAGATTGACGATGCCCTACGAGAAAAAGATATCGACATCATCAAGAGCCCAGACGGGCGGCGCATCACATCTCCGGCGGCGATGCGCGTCGTGCACAAAGTCATGAACGACATGAACCGTAAGGTTGGGCAGGCGTTGATCGACGAAGGCTGCGGCAAAGAAAAGATCTTAACTGCCGCCGCAGCTAAGGAATATTTCGTCGTCGCCCAACCGCTCGATCCAAAAAATGAACACAACCGCAGCGGCAAACCAAAATCTGTTCATACGCGAAATATCCTTCGGGCGCTCGAGGCTTCACGCATCGTGATTTTACACTCCGTCGGTATCGGCGAGGACAACAAGACCTTCTACAACGTCAACGGCGATGATTACGCCATGGCGGTTGCCATCGCCCTCAAGGCTAAGCGCCTGATCCTTGTCACCAATGTCATGGGTGTCTTCGATAAGAAGCGTGAACGCATCCCGGCCATCGACCGGGCCATGGCCGAACAGATGATCGCCGAAGGCTTTATTACCGGTGGCATGGTGCCAAAGGTCGAGAGCGCCTTATGGGTGGTAAAACAGGGCGTCAATGGCGTCGCCATCATCGATGGCCACCGCCCGTGGTCGATCCTCGCCGAAATGCTCACCCATGAAGGGTTCGGCACACTGTTTCAGGCAACGGTGGGATAAAGATCTTGCGCGTTGCGCGTCGATCTTCTTGATCCATTCCTCAACACTCCAAAGGATGTTTTACGCCACACCGTTTCGAGCATCACTTCCTTTGATCCACAGGCACAAAGTGCCGTTCCGTGGGACCGGTATAAAGCTGGCGCGGACGACCAATTTTTGCGTCAGATTCGCGCAACTGTTCCTGCCAATGCGCCAACCAGCCAGCCGTACGGGCCAAGGCAAACAGGGCCGTGAAGATGCTCATCGGAAAGCCCATGGCGCGTAGGATTATGCCCGAATAAAAATCGACATTCGGGTAGAGTTTTTTCTGGATGAAGTAATCATCCTGCAACGCGATACGCTCCAACTCCATGGCCGTTGCAAGCAGCGGGTCATTTTTGATACCCAGCTCTGACAAAACTTCACGGCATGTCTGCTGCATCACCTTAGCTCGTGGATCATAATTTTTATACACCCGATGCCCGAAACCCATGAGACGGAAATTGTCATTTGGGTCCTTGGCACGCCTAATGATTTCGGGAATCTTGTCCTTACTGCCGATTTCCAGCAGCATTTTCAGCACAGCTTCATTGGCGCCACCATGGGCGGGTCCCCAGAGTGACGTAATACCTGCCGCGATGCAGGCGAACGGATTAGCGCCTGAGGAACTAGCCAACCGCACGGTCGAAGTCGAGGCATTCTGTTCATGGTCGGCATGAAGGATGAAGATCTTGTCCATCGCCTTGGCCAGAACCGGATTGATTTTGTAAGGTTCGGCCGGAACCGAGAAAGTCATGTAGAGAAAATTCTCGGCGTAAGACAGGCTATTTTGCGGGTAAACGAAGGGCTGACCCAGCATATATTTATAAGTCATCGCCACCATGGTCGGCATTTTAGCGATCAGGCGATGACAGGAAACCAGGCGTTGCTGCTCGTCATGGATATCGAGCGAGTCATGATAAAACGCTGACAAGGCACCAACCACACCGCACATCACGGCCATCGGATGCGCATCACGCCGGAAGCCACTATAAAACCGGATGAGTTGTTCATGCACCATGCTGTGATAAGTGATGTGCCGAACCCAATCCTCTTTCTGCGCCTTATTGGGCAGTTCGCCATATTGTAGAAGGTAGGAGACTTCCAAAAAGTCGCTTTTCTCGGCAAGTTCATCGATTGGGTAGCCACGATGAAGAAGGATGCCTTTGTCGCCGTCGATGAACGTGATTTTGGATTCACACGCACCGGTCGACGTGAAGCCCGGATCGAAAGTAAACATGCCGGTGTCGTTATATAATTTGCGTATATCGATGACATCCGGTCCCGTACTGCCGGAGAAGACGTTCAGCTTCCAGTTTTTGCCAGTGCTGTCATCGGTTAGGGTCAGGGTTCTACTGGGCGTGTTGGCCATGGAATTGTCCTCGGCTGAGGGCGAAATGCAGGTAAAAGGATTGTCGAAACACTATATACATAGAACCTAATTTTAGGTTAACTCTCCTTGCGATTTCCTTGTGAATAAAGAGTTTCTTTAGGCACTCTCCGGGCCTCGGGATCACAACGAATGCACCGCATGACCCAGGGATTTGAAAAGCCAGAGGCACCATATGCCGCCGGCATAGGCCAGAAGGATAAAAAGCCCGTCACGCTGCAGCATGCCAATCGCCAGAATTGCCAGCCCTATGGATGGTGGGACATTAAGCACGGGGATTGGCAACGTCACCATAACCGCCAGAACGAGCGCTAGGACAGCATGGACGCGGTCGGCATGTGGACCGGCCAAAAACAAGAAACGCGGGCTGATATAGCGCTCCGCCTTCTCGACCCAGAAAATCGCCCTCTCCAGCCCTTGCACCAACGGAGCGCGCGGAATCGTGCGATGGCGAATGATGTCTGGAAAAACTGGCACACGCAGGCCAAGAACCATCTGTACGGCTAGAATGACCATTGGCAAGCCAAACAGAATGGAAATCATCGGCACCATGAAGATGACGATATTCAGAAGCGAAAGAATTAACATCAAGAAAGCAAAACCCCGTACGCCAAAAATCTGCAGGATGTGGCCGATACTAACATCCTCCTCGCGCGCGGCGTCATCTATCAGATGCCGCATGAAGGTGGAGATGCGTTCAGGACGGGTTGGCGTGGGGAGTGAGGACGACACCCGTATAATCAGGCCGCCTTGGCCTTGGCGGGTGCCAAGTTCGGCATATCGGCAATCGCCTGATCGGTCATTTTTGTTAAGGCCGCTTCATCGACATGCTGCGTCAGGGTTTTACGCACCAGCTCCATAGCTGCATCAACAATGGCAACCTGAACCTGCGCGATAGCCTCCTCTTCCAAATAACGGATACGTGCCAGTGCTTGCTGCTCATGCTTCGCAAGGAGAAACTGTAAATCGTTGCGCGCAGCAACCTCAAATTGAACGGCTTCTTCTTTGGCATGGGCAATGATGGCCTCAGCTCCAGCTAGGGCAGCTGCATTCTTGGCTCTTGCCTCTGCTAGGAGGGTTTCAGCTTCGACGCGCAGGCGCCTGGCCTGATCCAGTTCCTGACGAATTTTTTCTATTTCACCATCGACCCAGCTCAAAACCGGCTTGCGACCCAGAAACCATACCGCAAGCAGAAAAAGCGCGTAGGCAATCGCGTAGAAAAAAATCGGATCTTGAAACAAGTGGCTCACGCTTTCACCCGTATCTTTAAGGTCGTGATTTTTTCAAGAATGTCGTTAGCAATCTCAACACTCATTTTCTGGACGTTAAGCAGAGCGGCGTCGCGCGCATTGCCGATGCGGACTTCAGCCTTAAGGATCTGTTGCGTCAAAACTTTTTGCTGCTCGGACTGATGTTTAAGCGCTTCCTGCCTGGTTTTTGATATATCCTCGAGAGCGATAGCCTTGCACCGCGCGTCGGCAAGAATGGCATCACACCCGGCCGCCATTTTTTTTGCTTCCTCATTCGCTGATTTGGCAATCGCCAATTCCTCGGCAACAAGGACCTGACGCTTCTTCTGCGTTTGCTGTACGCGCGGCAGAACAATCCACGCCATCACCGTGTAAAGCAATGCGAATGTCACAGCCAGCCAGAAGATCTGCCCCGGGAAATACTGGGCATCGAGCTGAGGGAGGCCGGCCTTGGCTTTTTCTGCTTCCTCAGCCCATGACGGCATAGCCATGAAACCCGCCGCGAGGACGGATAGAGCCGGGATGTATCGCAGCAACCGCATCGACACTGTGGTTTTAGACCACAAGCATCAGCATGACCGAAACAACGAAGGCCAACAGCAGAACAAGTTCGGTCGCGGCGAAGCCAATGAAGCCGACCTGCTTATACTTGTCTTCAGCCGCCGGATTACGGGCAAGAGCATTCAGCCACGCCGAGAAAATCATGCCAAGACCGAGACCTGCGCCGAATGTTCCCACCATCGCAATGCCTGCACCGAGCAGTTTGAGAGCCGTACCTTCCATCTTTTAATACTCCTGGTTTGTTGTTGACCTTAATGCATCTCGAGCGCGTCACGCAGATACACGGCCGCAAGGATCGTGTAGATATAGGCCTGCAGAAACGCCACGAAAAACTCGAAGCCGGTGATAGCAATGTTGAGCGCCAGAGGCAATATGCTCAACCCCGCCAGCCAATGCGCCGCGAGAAGGCCTGCCGTCAGGCTGCCAAACACGATCAGCAGCAAATGCCCGGCAAGCATATTGGCAAAAAGGCGGGTCGACAGGCTGAAAGGGCGAACCAGAAACGAAAACAGCTCGATGACCATCATGAAGGGGACCATGAGTAAGGGCACGCCCTTCGGCACAAACAGATACAGAAAATTTGCCCCATGCCTGATGAAGCCTGTCATCGTGATAACGATAAACAGGAAAACGGCCAGGCTAAAATTGACGATAATATGGGCCGTAACCGGCAACGCATAGGGGATAAGGCCAAGAATGTTGCAGGCAAAGACGAAAAGAAAAATAGAGAAAATGAACGGAAAAAAAGGCTGGGCATGTTTGCCGGCCGTATCGCGTACCAGATTGGCAACAAGATTATAGAGGGCTTCGGCTATAACCTGCACACGTCCAGGAATAATCGCTGCAGGACGCATAGCCGCAATCATGAAAGCACACATCGTGAATACGCTTATAATCATCCATAGCGCCGAATTCGTGAAAGTCACGGGATGGCTGCCAATAAAAAATAATGGCTTGCTGAGATTATGCAGTTCAAACTCTTCGAGCAGATTGACGGCCATTTATTTTCTTTCTCCTCACTTACTGTCTTTCTTGTGTAAACCGACGGACTGATCATACCCGTTGAGGGCCCGCCAGATATTCAGCATGCCTGCAATAAAGCCCACAACCAGCATCCCGATAATGCCCCAGGGCTTGGTATGCAAATATCGATCAAACAGCCAACCGATAATCACACAAGCGATGATCGTGCCGACCAATTCATAACCCGTCTGGCTTGCCTTTGCAGGCTCGGCCGCAACATGACTTGGAGAACCCGGGGCTGAAAGGCTTGATTTTTCTTCGGCAGCCCGTATACGGGCCGTCAAATCACCAAGCTTTTTTTCCTCAGGCTCGTCCACCCGGCACTCCTCCTCGGGACGCTGAATTTCGGGCGCAAAGTAGGAAGCGGAAGCCGTTAAGTCAAGCATTACCTATACGTTACGGCGTTTCCGGCCCACAATGAAGTAAAGTAAAAATCCTACCACCAAAATGCCAGCGGTGGCGTGGGCAACAGGATGGAATTCTTCGGGGATAGTGAGAATCCCGATCTCGATCACCAGCCACAGAGAAGCCAGGATAATCGCCGGCCAATGCCAAACACCGAGCGAAAAACTGCTGGTTTTGGGCAGTTTTCTAACGCCAAAGGCGAAACTGAGGACGGTGGTCAAATAGACGATAGCGCCCAGAACAGCGCCAGCCCCATAGAGCGCCGTGGCCGTATCCGCCAGCAAGATAAACCCGATCGAAACAATGGTCACCAGCCATATGCCCCGGGCAGGAACGCGGTGTGACGATATCTTCTTAAACAACCGCGAAGCGATGAAGCGGCGATCACGCGCAATCGCGAACAAAACTCTAGCCGCACCGGTCATATTAATCAGCGCACAGGCGAACATGGCAACGACGACGAACACCAGGAAAATTTTGGTCATCATGTCGCCAAGGTAATGCACCATGATGAATGACAGCGGATCCGACGAAGCCGTCACCGCCGCAACATTAGGAATGGCCAGCGTAATCTCGGAAAGAAAGATAAAGCCCAACACCGACCCGACCAGCATCGAAAAAATAATGCCGCGCGGCGCGACATACCGCACATTAACCGTTTCTTCGCTGACGTCGGCGGCGCCCTCGAAACAGAGCAGCGTCCAGGAACCAAGTAGGCATGCCATAAGAAATCCAGGTAAATAAGGTTTTGGGCTGTCCGGCACATGCGTCATGAATTCAAAATTGGGATGGCCTTTGATAACCGTGGCCGCAAGTAGGATCAACCCGAAACCGATTAACGCCACAATTTCGGCAATGACAGCATAGGTGTTGGTATGCGCCGCGACGCGCATGCCATAAATGTTGATCGCCGCCATAACAAGAATGATTGCGGCACCGATGGCTCGCTGGGCGTTCGCATCAAATGTGACACCGAACAGGGATTGCAGCGCCGGCATCATCGCCGCAACCACGGCCGCGACACCGACGGAATAAAGGAACAATGTCATCCAGCCGGTGAACCAACCGACAAAAGGACTGGCGAGCTGGTTATTCCAGTTATAGGCACATCCAGTCAATGGAATGCGCCCGGCCATTTCGCCAAACACGCAGGCAACCAGCGTATGACCAATAGCAACAAGCCACCAGCTCCATATGCCAAAGGGGCCGGCCTTGGTCAGAACAAAACCGTAATTCGCGAAAACACCGGTCAGCACCGAAATGAACGAAAAGGACACCGCAAAGGAAGAGAACAATCCGATACTACGTTGCAATTGAGGCTTATAGCCTGCCGCGATTACCGCGTCGTCATCATGGGCCGCCATGTGCATCCTCCCTGGACGAGGATTTGTTTTTACGACCGGTGATAAAATAAACCACAACGCCGGCAACAACGACACCAGCCGCCGTCAATGCACCGGCATGAAACTCATCGGGAATGGTCAGAATCCCAATTTCAATGATCAACCAGAGCGCCGCAATGATAACCACCGGCCAATGCCAGCGACCAAGAGAAAAGGTATGCGTATCGGGAAGTTTTGGAACCGTTATACCAAAACTGATGACCGTAATCAGGTAATAAAGACCAGCACATACCGTCGACGCACCGGCCAATAGGGTAAGATTGTCCCCCATCAGAACGAATATGATCGTTAGCGCCGCAATCAGCAGGGCCGCGTTTTTGGGCACATGATGAGCGGATACTTTTTTGAAGACCGACGACGCGATAAAACGATCATCGCGTGCCATCGCAAAAAGTACACGGGTTGCCGTCATCATCACGACCATCGCGCAGGCAAACATCGAGGTGAGAACGAACGCAAGGAATAAGTTTGTCCCAGAACTTCCCAGATAATGCGTGATGATGACCGCGAGCGGGTATGACGCCTTACTGACTTCCGCAAGATCAGGAATGGCAATCGTCATGATCACAATAAAGGCGAAACCGACGAGACCGCTGATCAAAACGGCCGACAGCATGCCTTTGGGTGTTACCCGCTTCGCGTTGACGGTTTCTTCACTCACATCAGCCGAACATTCAAACCCGATAATCGTCCATGCGCAAAGCAAGGAGGACATAAGAAAGCCCGGCAAATAGGGGCGTGGTTCAGTGGGAATGGTGGTGAGTAAATCAAAGTGGAAATGGCCTTTGGCCGCTATTATAAAGGTAATAAGAATCCCAAGCCCGACCATGCTGATGATTTCAGCAACCACCGCGATGATATTGATATGCGAGGTGAGGCGCGCACCATAAAGATTGATAATCAGCTGTCCGAGAATAAGCGCAATGGCAATCGCCGACGCCATATGCGGATCGAGGTCATAGCCTAAAATGACGCCGATCACCGGCAGCATTGTCGTCGTAACAGCGGCCGTTCCGATAGCGAAAGCGACCATAAGCATCCAACCGGTAAACCATCCAACCATTGGATTCGCGAGTTTATTGTTCCAGTTGTAAAGGCTTCCAGCCAACGGGATACGGCCAGCCATCTCGGCAAGCACCAGAGCGACCATGGTCTGCCCGAAAGCCACCAACAGCCACGTCCAGAAACCAAAAGGCCCAGCCTTGGCCAGCACGAAACCGTAATTGGCAAAAATGCCAGTGGTGATCGAAATTTCAGAAAACGGAATGGCGAAGGAAGCAAAGGGACCAAGGCTACGCTTCAGTTGTGGTTTATACCCAGCCTCAATGATCGCCTGATCGTCGTCGTGATGTTGCATAACAACCTATATCGAGTATACGCCTTGTTGTTATTTAATGTCTTGAGCCTTCCCTGTCCATTGTTGCTTTAAAGCATTAACCAACAGATTCGGGTCAACGTTTTCAGGAAAAGCCGCGATAAATTTGCTCTCCGGCCCCATAAGGTAAATCAGCGAGGAATGATCCATGACATAATCATGATCATCAACTTGTTCGCCTTTTACGTAATAGACCTGATATTCTTTTGCGACGGAAGCGATCTGCTCGGCTGTTCCTGTCAGGCCAATCATGTCCGGACGAAAACTGGCAACATATTCCTTGAGCTTGGCCGGAGTATCACGCGCCGGATCGACGGTGATGTAGAGTGTCTGAACCTTGCCGGCCTCGGCACCCAGCGTGTCGAGTGCATGGGCGATCGACTGCAAACCGGTTGGGCATAAATCTGGACAATAGGTATAACCAAAATAAACCAAAAGATATTTGCCGCGAAAATTAGTATCGGTTACCGTTTTGTTGTCCTGATCAACGAGCGTAAAGGGACCGCCGATGGTTTTGTTGGCCGGCGGCACCTCTGGTTTCACCGTCGCTTCATGTGCTTCATTCTGCAGTTGAATGCGTCGCGTTTCGTCCTTGTTGACCTGCCACAAAATAACCGCTGCCGCGAGAGCAAGACCAAGAACGACCGCAAGCAAGGCCTGAAGGGCCCGAAGTTCAGCTCGACGTCTAGCTTTTTTGGAGAAGCGATATTTAAGCATCAGGGCACGAAGGTTCAGGGGTAGGCAGTTACAGTACAATACTTCAGAATTATCGCCAATCCCCAGCCATTAACCAAGTGCGGCCGCCAGAAGCGCCTTTGTATAATCCTGCTCCGGCGCTGTAAAAATGCGTTCAGATGGCCCCTGCTCGACGGTTTTTCCGTCCTTCATGACCACGACATAATGAGACAGCGCCCTGATAACCCGTAAGTCATGGCTAATGAACATATAGGCCAGATCATGCGTGCGCTGCAGATCACGCAGGAGGTCAACGATTTGCGCCTGTACCGACATATCAAGTGCCGACGTCGGTTCGTCCAGCACAATGAATTTTGGCTTGAGGATGATCGCACGCGCCACGGCAATGCGCTGACGTTGGCCGCCGGAAAACTCATGCGGATATCGGTCGCGCGTTCCGGGATCGAGGCCGACTTCGTTCAAGGCTTCGGTCACGCGCGCGGCACGATCGGCTGGCGATGTGGCAAGCTGATGGATATCTAACCCCTCGGCGACGATATCGCCGATCGACAGACGCGGAGAAAGACTACCATAGGGGTCCTGAAACACCATCTGCATGGAGCGCCGGATGGGACGCATCTGGCGGCGCGTCAACCCGCTAACCCCCTGCCCCATGAACACCACCGTACCGGTCGCAGGCAACAGACGCAGCAACGCAAGACCAAGCGTGGTCTTACCCGAACCGGATTCACCGACGATACCGATCGTTTCACCTGACCTGACTTTCAGCGACACCCCATCGACCGCGCGAATGACATCAACCGTTCGTCGCAAGATGCCTTTTCTGACAGGAAAATGCACTTTGAGATCGTTGACGCGTATGATTTCAGCGGCATCGGTTTTGACCGTCAGTGCTTCGCCTTTCGGCTCTGCCGCCAGCAGCATGCGCGTATAAGAATGCTGCGGCTGCATGAAAAGTTGTGCGACGGGAGCCTGCTCAACAATCTCACCCTTCTGCATGACACAAACGTGATCTGCCATTTTACGGACGATGCCGAGATCATGCGTAATCAGCAGCAGCGCCATGCCAAGACGCTTCTGCAAATCCTTCAACAACGCCAAAATTTGTGCCTGAATGGTGACGTCAAGCGCTGTCGTCGGCTCGTCAGCGATCAGCAGGGCCGGATCATTCGCCAAAGCCATTGCAATCATCACGCGCTGCCGTTGCCCGCCGGAAAACTCATGTGGATAAGCATTCAAGCGTTTTTCGGCGTTCGGCAAGCCAACCAAATTCAAAAGTTCCAGCGTGCGAGCGCGCGCTTGTGCCTCGTTCATCTTCTTGTGAATGAACAAAATTTCGTTGATCTGCTTTTCGATTGTATGGAGTGGATTGAGCGACGTCATCGGCTCCTGAAACACCATAGCGATCCGGTTGCCGCGGATTTTGCGCAGCAAGGATTCCGCTGCGCCGGCAAGCTCATGCCCTTCGAACTGAATGCTGCCACCGGGATGCCAAGCATTCGGATACGGCAATAACTGCAGAAGCGAAAGTGCCGTTACCGATTTTCCGGAACCAGACTCCCCAACCAACGCCAAAGTCTGCCCCGCCTCGACGGAAAAAGAGGCATGACGCACGGCCTCCACGGCTTGCGGCCCATAACCGAAAGTGACGGAAAGATCGGCAACATTCAGCAGCGTCATGTCTTGCCGCCATGAATCTTGCGCGGATCGAAAGCGTCACGCACCGCTTCGCCTGTAAAGATGAGCAGGGTCAGCATCACCGCCAGAACGCAGAATGCGCTGATACCCAACCATGGGGCTTGCAAATTATTTTTACCTTGATTGAGCAGTTCGCCGAGCGAAGGCGAACCCGGCGGCAGACCAAAGCCGAGAAAATCCAGTGCCGTCAATGTGGTGATGGAGTGGTTGAGAATGAACGGCATGAAGGTCAGCGTTGCCACCATGGCATTCGGCAACACATGCTTGAACATGATGACCATGTCTCCGGCGCCGAGAGCGCGCGCCGCACGGACATAATCGAAATTGCGTGCGCGCAGGAATTCGGCACGCACCACATGCACCAAAGCCGTCCATTCGAAAAGCAACATCAGGATCAACAACCACCAGAAATTTGGCTGCACCATACTTGCCATGATGATGAGCATGTAGAGCATTGGCAACCCACTCCAGATCTCGATGAAACGTTGCAGCAGAAGATCCGTCAAACCGCCGAAATAACCCTGCATCGCACCAGCTGCAATACCGATCACGGAGGACAGCAATGTCAACGTCAGCCCGAACAACACGGAAAGTCGAAAACCATAAATGACGCGAGCCAGAACATCCCTGCCCTGATCATCGGTGCCGAGCCAATTGACCGCATCGGGTGGTGAGGGTGCCGGCTGGCTGAGATCGTAATTGATCGTATTGTAGGAAAACGGGATAAGTGGCCAGACCATCCAGCCTTTTGTCTCAATCAATTTCCTGACAAATGGGTCGCGATAACGCGCTTCGGTTTCGAATGCGCCTCCAAAAGTGATCTCGGGATAACTGACAAAAACCGGATAATAGAAATGGCCGTCAAAACGGACCACAAGCGGATTATCGTTGGCAACGAACTCAGCGCCGAGCGTAAAACCGAACAGAACCAGGAAAATCCACAACGACCAGAAACCGCGCCGATTGGCCCGGAAATTCGCCCAACGGCGTTGATTAAGCGGCGACCAGCTTTGGGGAGATAAAATCATGTGGCCTTGCGATTCAGCGAAGGCCCGAATAATCGGCTAAAGATTAAGGGAATACAAGGGAGCTTGGATCAGCCGACGGCAAGGTTCAGGCGCGCATGGGTGCCGACATCCTCGGCAATCATGAGGAGATAGGCTAGCTCTTCCGCTTCACGCCAACGGCGATGAAGGAGGTCGATAACACCGGAAGAACCGGTTCCCAGCTGGTTTTTGCTGAAGGGATCATCCAGACGAAGATGATATTCTTTATGCGCCGCTGCGGCGCGCAGTTCGAGATAGGAAGTCAATTCCTCAATCTCAACCTGATTAAATTCCGAAGCGTGCAATCCCGTCTGTACCCGCTTTGCAATATACGTCCCATAGCGTTGATGTAGTTCCTGATATTGCATAATGAACTCCGATGGTTTTCAGTGATGGAGTCGGTTTTCAGTGGCGGGTTTGATAACGGATGTTTTCTTTCATCAAGGCAAAGACGTTCTGAAGACGCTCGTCGTAGGACAGTGTGGCGACGCGGATTTCTGGCACACCCTCGAATTGCTCAAGGGTTCTTAAAATTGAAAATGCGTTATCTTTTCCAAAACGATTTTCAAGTTCTGAAAAATCAAGCAGATAAGAAGGTTGGCTCACTTGATTCATGAAGATTTTATCCCAAACAACTGATAACTTTGGTTAATTTCAATTATCTGTAGCTACCTGTTTTGGATCATAACTTACCTTTTAAAGGTTGTAAAGAAAAATCATCATAAATTTACTTTCGTCCTATCAGAACGATTGTTACGGGAAGACACAGCAATTGTTTCTTTTATTGCCAAAATGGTGGGTAACTCAGAAAATTCTGGCTCAATTCAGAATCCAAAAACGACGACCAAACGCGTCTTGTTTTAGAGAGAGCCCGCCGCCAGCTTAATCTTTAAGCCATCGAGCTTGTCGTTAAAGATGATCTGACAGGCCAGACGTGAATCCGTTGTGACCTCAAAAGCGCCATCGAGCATACCAATCTCTTCCTCCGTCGGCTCGGGAATTTTATCTTTCCAGGTCGGATCGACATAAACATGACATGTCGCACAGGCACAAGAACCGCCACATTGCGCTAAAATCGGTATACCGCCTTCACGGATGATTTCCATGACGCTCCATTCATTCGTCGCCTGAAGTTCGTGTTCTTTACCTTCCATATCGGTGCATATAACGCGCATGTGCTGTTTCGTCTTTCTTTGAAGTTGGTTGAATTACGCGGCGTCAGCCACACCCAGTTTTTCCTGGAGATCGCTACTGCTGGTTGTGTATTGGAAACGATAACGTCTGTCCGGATGAACATAGGCGAAAGCCTTCTTCGCCATCAGTGCCGCTTCATGAAAGCCGGATAAAATCAGCTTCATTTTTCCTGGATAGGAATTGATATCGCCGATGGCAAAAATTGTCGGCGTGCTGGTTTCGAAACTCGCGGTATCGACCGGAATAAGGTTTTCATGAAGATTGATGCCGAAATTTGCCACCGGCCCAAGCTTCATGGTCAACCCGTAAAACGCCAGAAGCGTATCGCACGCCAAAGGATGTGCATGTTTCCCTTCTTCTTGCAGTATAATCTCTTTGATTTGTCCATTCTCACCATTAATGCCGGTCAGATTGGCAATCTTCAGATCCATAGCCCCCTCAGCAACCAGCGAACGCATTTTGAGAACGGAATCCGGCGCGGCGCGGAATTCATCACGGCGATGCACCAACGTGACGCGTTTCGCAATTGGCTGCAGGTTGATGACCCAGTCGAGCGCAGAATCGCCGCCCCCCGCGATGACGAGATTTTTGTCGCGAAATTGCTCCATCTTGCGCACGGAATAGAACACCGATTTGCCCTCACAGGCGTCGATACCTTTAATCGGCGGACGCTTCGGCGTGAAGCTGCCGCCGCCGGCAGCGATAACGACAATCTTGGATTCTAGAACCGTGCCGGTATCTGTGGTCAACCGCCATTTTTCGTCCGGCGTTTTTTCCAGCTTCTCGGCCATCTGACCGAAATGAAAATGAGGATGAAAAGGCTTGATTTGTTCCAGAAGCTTTTCGGTCAGTTCCGCGCCAGTACAGACCGGAACCGCGGGAATATCGTAAATCGGCTTTTCGGGATAAAGCTCGGCGCACTGGCCGCCCGGCTTATCGAGAATATCGACCAGATGGCATTTAATGTCGTTGAGCCCAAGCTCAAACACGGCGAACAAGCCGACAGGACCCGCACCGATAATAAGGGCGTCGGTCATAATTGGAGCTGTGGGCGCGTTTTCGTTCATAGTCTCTGTTTCCTTACGGACCGAGCCTCTTAGCGGATTTGGGCTGATCCTTCAAGGCCCCGTGCCGTATACTGGCCTTTTCCCATGTCAATTTTTGTAAAAAAAACCAGTGAAATTCGATAGAGTAAAGGCCCTCAATCTCGACGGTCATCTCGTTGGCCATGCACATATATTCCGATCCACCAGAAAGTCTTGATTAGAAGCCCAAGCCAATGATTCGACAAGGGGCGAACGCCACACATTTAATCGAATATCTTACCCGGGTTCATCAAGTTCTCAGGATCGAAGGCCTGTTTAAGTTTTCGCATGGTGGCAAGCGCAACCGGCGATTTATAAAGTTTTAATTCGGCTTTGCGTTCGACACCAATACCGTGTTCAGCGCTGATACTGCCGTGAAGTTTGGTTACCTCACTATAGACGATTTCTCGAATGCGTTTTTTAGTTTGACTCATAGCGGCTGTAGTTTCGTTCGGCAGACACATATTGTAGTGAATATTGCCATCACCGATATGCCCGAAGGGGGCAATCAGGATTTTCGGTGCAGCCGCCAAAACCAGAGGATCAGTCTTTTGCAGAAATCCTGCGATTTCAGCAAGTGGTAATGAAATATCGAAATGCAGCCCCGGTCCCTCCTTGCGCAAAGCTTCAGAAGCATTCTCACGCAAGCTCCAAAGCTGCTGGGCTTGGGTCGAATTTTCGGCAATGACCGCATCGAGCAGCTTTCCCTCGTCCATCGCCCGTGACACGACGGCCTCAAACATATCCCGCAACGGCATCGACGACGACGCGCTGCCGAGCTCAATCAACACATAATAAGGCGCATCATCGGCACTGGGAAATCGTGCACCGGGAATATGTTTGACGACGAGCCGAAGCGCGGGCAATGAGATAACTTCAAAAGCGCTGAGATATTCGGCACATTCAGCGCGAAAATCGTGAAACAATTCCATCGCCGCCTCAACGCTCGCAATGGCGGCCATGCCCGTTACGGTCTGATTCAAACGCGGAAACAATTTGAGCGTCGCGGCGGTGACGATGCCGAGCGTACCTTCCGCACCAACTAAAATATGATTGAGGTTATAACCTGTATTGTCTTTCGGCAGGCTTTTGAGATTGGATAATATCTCCCCATCCGGCAAAACCGCTTCGAGGCCCAGCACCAGCTCACGCATATTACCGTAGCGCAATACGGCCGTGCCGCCGGCATTGGTAGAAATTGTTCCACCGATCTGTGCACTACCTTCCGAGGACATACTCAACGGAAAGAGAAATCCGGCTTTGTCGGCCTCGTCCTGGAGCGTTTGCAGAACCACTCCGGCTTCGACAGTTACGACAGCGCCGACGGGATCGAGTGCACGGATTTTGTTCATGCGCGACAGGCTGACAACCAGTTGATCACCTTGCGGTGACGGGACAGCGCCACCGACCAACCCTGTGTTCCCGCCCTGCGGCACTACGGGGATTTTTTCGCGGCGGCAGATTTTTATGATCTCGGACAATTGCACCGTGTCGGCCGGTCGCGCGATGAAAGGCGTCTTGCCTTCCCAGCTGTTACGCCACGACACCAAATAAGGCTGCATCTCGGCCGGATTATCGATAACGCCGGAAGATCCCAGTAATTTCCGGATCTCTTGCAAGCCGGTCTCAGCGGACATCGAAAACCAGCCCCTGAGCCAAAGCAGGCTTGTCGGCGCCATAATAAAGTGTGCTGGTCTGACGGCGCATATAGGCCTTCCACGCATCGGAGCCGGACTCGCGGCCGCCGCCGGTTTCTTTTTCACCGCCGAAGGCCCCACCAATTTCGGCGTTGCTGGTGCCGATATTCACATTGGCGATGCCGCAATCGCTACGGCTACGGAAATATTCGACCTCGCGCATATCGGTCGAAAAAATCGCCGACGAAAGGCCCTGCGGTACATCGTTATGCATTTCCAGCGCCTGTTCCAACGTCGTGTAAGGCATGACGTAAAGGATCGGTGCAAAGGTTTCCTGACGGACGATTTCCGTCTGGCGCTTCATTTTCACCAGCGCCGGTTCAACGTAATAGGCTTCAGCATATTCACCCTTCAGAACGCGTCGCCCGAATAGGACTTTCCCGCCTTCGGCTTTTGCCTGCCGCAACGCCTTTTGCATATGCATGAAAGCAGCTTTGTCGATGAGTGGGCCGACAAGAGTCCCGCTGTCGTAGGGATTGCCAATCTTTTTCGCGGCGATGAAAGCATAATTTTTCTCAAGCTGCTTAAAAAATTTATCATAGGTCGCGTGATGCACAATCGCGCGGCGCATGGTCGTGCAACGCTGCCCGGCCGTTCCGGCGGCGCCGAACAGAACTGCATGCATCGCCAACTGCAGATCGGCTTTGTCGCTGATGATCGCTGCGTTGTTGCCGCCGAGCTCCAGCAGCGAACGGCCAAAACGTTTAGCCACAGTGGGGCCAACGGCGCGACCCATCCGGCTGCTGCCCGTAGCGCTGACCAGAGCCATCGCGGGGCTATCGACAAGCCGCGCGCTGATCGCCGCACCACCCAGAACGATTTGACTAAGGGCTTTCGGCACATCATGTCCAGCGGCGGTAAAGCGCGCTATGGCACGTTCGAAAATTACCTGACAGGCCAGAGCACAAAGGGGCGTTTTTTCGGAAGGCTTCCACACGACCGCATTGCCACAGACGATCGCCAGCATGAAATTCCACGCCCAGACGGCGACCGGATAGTTGAACGCGGTAATCACCGCAACCGGCCCCAGTGGATGCCAGGTTTCCTGCATCACATGGCGTGGCCGTTCCGAGGCGATCGTCAGCCCGTAAAGCTGGCGCGAAAGACCAACCGCGAAATCACCGCTATCGATCATCTCCTGGACCGATCCCAAAGCCTCAGCGGTGATCTTGCCGGATTCCAGCGTAACAAGTTGTGCCAAATTTGCCTTGCTTGTTCGCAATTCTTCAACAAAGAGGCGGATCAATTCGCCACGCTTTGGCGCCGGCACATCACGCCAGACCTTAAAAGCCGCAACTGCTTTGTCAATTTTAGCATCGAGACTTTTGCTCGTGTCAGCTTTCAGGCCAGCGATTTTGCTGCCATCAACCGGTGTGTAAACACGCAGATCCCGTCCGGCGTATTTTCGCAAATCAAGGGTGAGGGTTTTGCGTATTTCGTCGATTTTCATGGGCCGGTCTTTGTCATCTCGAATAAATTGGTTGCCTGCGCACCAAGGAATCCCTGAAAACGCATCGGCTTGCCATCCGGACCCGAAATATTATTACGCTCAGCGAGTTCGTAATAGGCATAGCTCCAGTTAAGCCGACCCTTGCTGCCGTCATCTTCGATGACATCACAATCCATCATCGCTGCTTTGGTCGATGATTGCCGCAATTTGCTGCCCTTCTCGCCTTCGAATTCATCCTTCATCGGCAGGCCGGCAACGCGCAGAGCGTTCACCGTCGCTTCGAGATCACACCATTCCTTTACATTCTGCTCATTGATATAGGCCGTAAAGTGATTAACGGCATTACCGTGCAGGAGCGTCCATGCGGCATATTGAGAATCCTTATCGGTGGCGACGACATCGCTGCGTTTCGGTGTGCGCCACGGGCGGACGAAAAACGCCGCTAGTTGTTCAGCCGTCCAAGATGATATGTTTTTTCCGGCAAGTGGATCCGCCGCATCCGCGACCGTTTTTTTGATTATTGCCGCCGTCACGGTTG